>ERZ780148.14-NODE-14-length-178856-cov-268.415244_pt1 | contig 178856 bp, 157 predicted proteins | sample MGYA00510984_ERZ780148 | MGnify/ENA primary metagenome ERZ780148 (study PRJEB29588, sample SAMEA2160902) | human gut metagenome | biome: human gut; feature: human-associated habitat; material: faeces | place: Denmark | collected 2008/2010 ...
TTTAAATTAAAAAGTGGAATCCGGCGGTTGTCGGATTCCACCGATATCGTATTTTTTTCGACGTTTCGCAAGTTTATCGCCACACGCCCTGAAACTTCAATTTAACGCAAGAACTTTCCGGTAAGGCTTGCCTTGCAGGCAGCTACTTCTTCCGGAGTTCCGGCAACAACGAGATTGCCGCCCTTATCGCCGCCTTCAGGACCGAGGTCGATGATATAGTCGGCACACTTGATGACATCCAGATTGTGCTCAATCACTACCAGCGAATGACCCCTTTCTATCAGGGCATTGAAGGCATGGAGCAGGCGCTTGATGTCGTGGAAGTGAAGACCCGTGGTAGGCTCGTCGAAGATGAAGAGCGTAGGCTCCTGTTCCTCCTTACCTATGAAGAAGGCGAGCTTTACACGCTGATTCTCACCACCCGAAAGCGAACTTGAATTCTGACCGAGTTTGATATAGCCCAGACCTACATCCTGAAGCGGCTTCAGGCGGTTTACGATGATGCGGCAGTTGTCGAAGTCGCCCTCGTTGCGCTGCAGCTTTTCATCGCTGAAGAACTCAATGGCCTCATTTACCGTCATGTTCAGCACATCATTGACGTCTTTTCCGCCATAGCGTACCTCCAGGATATCGTGCTTGAAACGCTTGCCCTTACAAGCCTCGCAGGTCAGCGTGAGGTCTGCCATAAACTGCATCTCGATGGTAACATATCCCGCACCCTTACATTCCTCGCATCTTCCGCCTTCAGTATTGAAAGAGAAGTACTGGGGCGTGAATCCCATCTGCTTAGCCAGTGGCTGGTTGGCAAAGAGGGCACGTATCGCATCGTATGCCTTCAGATAAGTGGCAGGGTTGCTGCGGGTACTCTTTCCGATAGGGTTCTGGTCAACAAACTCTACATGATGGATGCTCTTCCAGTCGCCTTCCATCGATGCATATTCGCCTGGTGCATCTGCTACGAGGTCCAGACGGCGACGCATGGCAGGATAGAGGATTCCCTTGATGAGCGAACTCTTGCCTGAGCCTGATACACCGGTTACGCAGGTGAATACGTTGAGCGGTATCTTAACGTCGATGCCGCGCAGATTGTTCATCCGGGCTCCCTTGATTTCGATATACTGGTTCCAGGCACGGTGGCTCGTTGGCGCCTTTATCTCCTCGTTGTGGGTCAGGTACTTGATGGTATAACTCTCCGGATATTCAGCCAGCAGCTTTTCCTGTTCAGCCTTGTCGGTGGTTGAATATTCTGATGACGGACCGGCGTAGACCACTCTTCCGCCCAGTCTGCCGGCATCGGGACCGATATCGATGAGATAGTCGGCTGCCCGCATAATCTCTTCGTCGTGTTCTACCACAACCACCGTATTGCCCAGTTGCTGCAGTTCTTTCAGCACCTTAATCAGTCGGGCGGTATCGCGGCTATGGAGTCCGATACTAGGTTCATCGAGGATATATACGCTACCCACGAGCGATGAGCCCAGGTTGGTGGTCAGGTTGATGCGCTGACTCTCACCGCCGGAGAGGGTGTTGGAGAGTCGGTTGAGCGTAAGATAACCCAGACCCACATCCAGGAGGAACTGCAGGCGGTGGGTGATTTCGGTGAGCAGACGCTTGCTGATTTCCTTCTCATGCTCAGAGAGTTCCAGTTTCTTGAACCATTCGCTCAGGTTCACAATCGACATCTCAACCAGTTCGGTGATGCTCTTTCCGCCAATCTTCACATAGTTGGCTTCCTTCTTGAGTCGGGTACCATGGCAGTCAGGACAAATCGTCTTTCCACGGAATCGGCTCAACATCACGCGGTATTGTATCTTGTATTGGTTCTCCTTTACCATTCTGAAGAACTCATCGATGCTCACCCTTTCCTGCTGTTTGCGTTTCTTCTCGCCAGGCAGACCGTGCCACAGCCAGTCCTTCTGCTGCTGAGTCAGTTCGAAGTAAGGCTTGAAGATAGGGAAGTCGTATTCTGCAGCTCTGCGGATGAATTCCTTGAGCCACATACCCATCTTTTCGCCTCGCCAGCAAACCACACATCCGTCATATACGCTCATCGAAGTGTTCGGGATGACGAGTTTCTCATCGATGCCTATTATGCTGCCGAAACCTTCGCAGGTAGGGCAGGCTCCGAGAGGGGAGTTGAAGGCAAACATGTTGTCGGTAGGCTCTTCAAACTGCATGCCGTCAGCTTCGAACCGGGTAGAGAAGTCGTAGCAGATGTTGCTTGGCAGGAAGACGAGGCGGCAGGCTCCATCGCCCTCATAGAAGGCAGTTTCGGCAGAATCCATCAGTCGGCTGATGTCATCCTTCTCATCGCTTACCGAAGCACGGTCGATGACCAGGAAGATTTCTTCATCCTTCTGCTGCATTCTCTTTCTCAGTTTGTCGCCGCTTACTTCCAGCAGTTCCTTATCCGCCTGCTCCATGAAGTCTTCGATGCGTACGAATTCACCTTTTATATATATACGCGCGTAACCTTCCTGGTTGTACATCTCCAGCTGTTTGCCCAGACTGCGCCCTTCGATGACGTGGATAGGGGCGAGGATGACAAACCTGGTACCCTGGGAATACTGTCGGGTACAGGCGAGTACATCTTCGGTAGTATGGCGTTTCACCTCCTGTCCGCTGATAGGCGAATAGGTTTTTCCGATGCGTGCGTAGAGCAGTCGCAGGTATTCGTAGATTTCGGTGTTGGTGCCCACGGTAGATCGTGGGTTGCGCGAAATCACTTTCTGTTCGATGGCGATGGCAGGTGGCAATCCTTTGATGAAATCACATTCCGGTTTGCTCATACGTCCCAGAAACTGGCGTGCGTATGAAGAGAGCGACTCCACATAGCGGCGCTGGCCCTCAGCATATAAGGTATCAAAAGCCAACGATGATTTTCCCGATCCGGAGACACCCGTAATGGCAACAAACTTGCCCTGAGGTATCTTCACATCGATATTCTTGAGGTTGTTGGCTCTTGCCCCTTTTATTTCTATATATTTATCTTTCCCCATTTTTTTACCTTTTAACTTTTTTACCTTTATTCGTGGTGGTAAGGTTCACCTTTTATAATAGTACATGCGCGATAGAGCGCCTCGGTAAAGATAAGGCGCACCATCTGATGCGAGAAGGTCATCTTGGAGAGGGAAATCTTCTCGTTGGCGCGGTCGTAGACAGACGGTGAGAAACCGTAAGGACCGCCGATGACAAAGACGAGCCTTCTTGCCGTGGCCTGCTTGCGCTCTATCCATTTGGCAAACTCGATGCTTCGGAATTCCTGTCCATGTTCATCCATCAGCACCACCGTATCCGAAGGCTGGAGGAGTTTCAGAATCAGTTCTCCTTCCCGTTCCTTCTGCTGCTGTTCGCTGAGACTCTTGGTGTTCTTGAGCTCAGGAATGGTTGTTATATTGAAAGGCATATAATGGGTGATGCGCTCGGCATAATCCTTGATGCCCGCAATGAAATGCTTGTTTACGGTCTTTCCGACCAGAATGAGTTCTGTCTTCATTTCGTTGGCGTTTTCTTCCTATACACTTTACACTTGAATTGACTTTCACTTCGTCCGTCGAACGTTGTTTCTTCGTTCTTCACTTTTCCTCGTTCTTCACTTCTTCTCGTCCCTGTAATATCCTGTTCCTATTCTTTTCGGATTCTTCGGGAACCAGCCTTTCTCGCAGCGTTGTCTCTGTTCGAAGAGTTCACCGATGCTCCAAAGGCATGAAGCACCTACTACGCCCAGTATGGCAGAGAAGAGCACGTTGGCAACCAGAAAGGCAGCTCCTATGCAGATGATGCCTGCAACGAGGAAAACCCACCAATAGCGGATGCCCGTATAATATTCCGTCTTCATGACGATAGGGTGAAAGATACCTATTATTAAAAAGGTGGATACGGCGATGATGACGCCCGTGTAATATACTTCCATATTCTATTGTTTTTATATTTTGTTCATTCAACTTTGCTATCTTACCAATATAATATTGCTAAATATGAGCTTTATTCTATTTTCAATTCCATTTCAATGTGCAAAAATACAAAAAAAACTTCATTCTTGCTTGGTTTATCAAAATTTTTATATAACTTTGTACGCAAATAGAGAAATTATGCATTGTTTTCGTGCACATCCTTCTCGATAAGAATTAATTAATAACATAATATAATCAAACTATGGCTAATAACGCAGAATTGATCAAGCAGTGTGAAGAAAGAGCACAGCAGTGGCTCACACCTGCTTTTGACGAAGAAACCCGTAAGGAAGTAAAGGCAATGCTCGACGCAGAGGACAAGTCTGCTCTCGTTGATGCATTCTATCAGAACTTGGAGTTCGGTACTGGTGGTTTGCGCGGTATCATGGGCGCAGGTACCAACCGCATGAACAAGTATATCGTTGGTATGGCTACACAGGGCTTTGCTAACTACATCCTCAAGGCTTTCCCAGGTGAGGAGAACCTTTCTGTAGTGGTAGGTCACGACTGCCGTAACAATTCCCGTCTCTTCGCTGAGACCGTAGCTGCCATCTTCTCTGCCAATGGCATCAAGGCTTATCTCTTCGAGAGCCTCCGTCCTACACCAGAGATTTCTTTCGCTATCCGTGAGCTCGGTGCAAAGGCCGGTGTCAACGTAACAGCTTCTCACAACCCTAAGGAGTACAACGGTTACAAGGCTTACTGGAGCGACGGTGCTCAGGTTCTGGCTCCACACGATACAGGTATTATCGAGGAGGTAAACAAGGTTACTATCGACCAGGTGAAGTTTGAGGCTAACTGGGATAAGATCAAGATTATCGGTGGTGAGATGGATTACGACTACATGACAGCCGTTCATTCTGCTATGATTGACCAGGATGTTATCAACCGTCAGAAAGACCTCAACATCGTTTATTCAGCTATGCATGGTACAGGTCGTGTCATCGTTCCTCTCTGTCTGCGTTCTTGGGGCTTCCAGAACATCAATGTAGTTCCTGAGCAGATGGTTGTAGATGGCAACTTCCCAACAGTCGTTTCTCCAAACCCAGAGAATGCAGAGGCTATGACTCTCGGTATGAAGCTCGGTACCAAGTTGAACGCTGACCTCGTGGTAGCTACCGACCCAGATGCTGACCGTCTGGCTATCGTTTGCCGCGACGACAAGGGCGAGTGGATGATCATCAACGGTAACCAGACAGCCATGATGTTCTGCTACTACATCATTGAGAACAAGAAGAAGTTGGGCAAGTTGAAGCCAACAGACTTCCTCGTAAAGACCATCGTAACAACAGAAGTTATCGCTGAGATTGCCAAGAAGAACAACGTAGAGTTGCGCGATTGCTACACCGGTTTCAAGTGGATTGCACGCGAGATTGCTATCTCTGAGGGCAAGCAGCAGTACATCGGTGGTGGTGAGGAGAGCTTCGGTTTCTTGCCATACGATAAGGTACGCGATAAGGATGCTCCTGCATCTATCTGTCTGATTTGCGAGATTGCAGCATGGGCTAAGGATCAGGGCAAGACTCTCTACGACCTCCTGATGCAGATTTATGCAGAGTATGGCTTCAGCAAGGAGTTCACGGTAAATGTAGTTCGCCCAGGTAAGACCGGTGCTGACGAGATTAAGCAGATGATGACAGACTTTCGTGCCAACCCTCCACAGGAGTTGGGTGGCAGCAAGGTGGTAACCTGGAAGGACTATCAGTCTTTGGAGGTTAAGCATGCTGACGGCAGCGTAGAGAAGCTCGATATGCCTGCTACAAGCAATGTACTCCAGTGGTTCTGCGATGACAACACCAAGGTAAGTGTCCGTCCATCAGGTACAGAGCCTAAGATCAAGTTCTATATTGAGGTTAAGGATCCTTCATTCAAGTGTGCTGGTTGCTACAACCGCTGCACAGCTGCTGCAATGGATAAGATCGAGGCTATCAAGAAGAGCCTGAAGTTGGATTAATTTCATAGGAAATCATATCATGGCGCTCCGGTAATTATTGCCGGAGCGCTTTTCGTTTCAGTAGCCGTTTATTCTTCTCGAAATAGGGTAGCAAGTTACCCTCATAATCATGTTTTTATAGAAAAAAAGCAAAAAGACTTGCATATTTTCTGATTTTTATTTATCTTTGCACCCATATTACAAAATTATAACATAGAATTATACTCTTATGGGAGGCATTTTCGGAACTATTTCCAAGAAAAGCTGTGTCGCTGATCTCTTTTACGGCACAGATTACAACTCACATCTCGGCACACGCCGGGGCGGTTTGGCAACCTACAGTAGTGAGAAGGGCTTCGTGCGCTCTATCCACAATCTGGAAAGTTCATACTTCAGAACGAAGTTTGAATCTACACTCGACAAGTTTGAAGGAGCTACATCGGGCATCGGCGTGATTAGCGATACAGATGCCCAGCCACTCATCATGAACTCTCATCTTGGCCGCTTTGCCATTTGCACTGTAGCTAAGATAGTAAACAAGGATGAACTTACTCAGCTTCTGCTCGAAAAGAACATGCACTTTGCTGAAATGTCTTCGGGTAGTACCAATCCTACTGAGTTGGTGGCTCTGCTCATTATTCAGGGTAAAACCTTCAGAGAAGGTATCGAAAACGTTTTCCATCACATCAAAGGTTCCTGCACCATGATGATCCTTACCGAGGATGGCATCATCTGTGCGCGCGACAGTTGGGGACGTACTCCAATCATCATCGGCAAGAAGGAAGGAGCCTATGCGGCTTCCAGCGAAACCACCTCGTTCCCTAATCTCGATTATGAAACAGCATATGAGGTAGGACCAGGCGAAATCGTGAAGATTAAAGCTGATGGCATGGAGCAGATCCGTCCTGCCAACAAGAAGATGCAGGTTTGCTCTTTCCTCTGGGTTTACTACGGATTCCCTACATCTACCTACGAGGGCAAGAATGTAGAGGAGGCGCGTTTTACCAACGGCTTTAATCTCGCCAAGACCGATGATGTGGAGGTAGACTGCTGCAGCGGTATTCCTGATTCAGGTACGGGTATGGCGATGGGTTATGCTGCCGGCAAGGGTGTGCCTTACCAGCGCTGTATTGCCAAGTATACGCCTACATGGCCTCGCAGTTTTACTCCAAGCAACCAGAGCATGCGTTCGCTGGTAGCCAAGATGAAGCTGATTCCTAACAAGGCGATGCTGAAGGGCAAGCGTGTGTTATTCTGTGATGACAGTATCGTTCGTGGTACCCAGCTTCGCGACAATGTGAAGGTGCTTTTCGACCAGGCTGGCTTGAAGGAGTGCCACATGCGCATAGCGTGTCCTCCATTGGTATATGGTTGTCCGTTCATCAACTTCACTTCTTCAAAGAGTGATATGGAGCTGATTACCCGCCGTATTATTGAGAAGTTTGAGGGCGATGCCAACAAGAATCTTGAGAAATACGCTACCACTGGTTCTCCTGAGTATCAGAAGATGGTAGATGAGATTGCCAGCCAGTTGGGCTTGACTTCCCTGAAGTTCAACACCATCGAGCAGCTGGTAGAGGCTATCGGTCTTCCAAAGTGTCAGGTATGTACCCATTGTTTCGATGGCAGCAGCGCATATACTCTGAATGAGTTTGCTGATGAAGACTAAAATAAGAATATAAGTTCTTGATAGATAAGAAGATAGGTCTAGTGATCCCGCTTAGCGCGGTGTTGCTAGACCTATTTTTATTGTTATTTTCGGAAATTTTGAACATATTGTGATAAGATGTGAATAGTCTTTTATCACCGAAAAGCTGTACCTTTGCATCCAGATAATAAATGAAACGTAAATCAATAGAAATCATTAAGAAGATATGAAGAAAATAATCATCTTATGTTTCGCGCTCGGAGCTTTCCATACTCTTGGCGCACAGGAGACGCTTACGCTCAGCCAGTGCCTGCAGATGGCAGTGGATAACAACCTGTCGCTCCAGAGCAGCCGAAACGAAATAGCTAAGGGAAAGTACGCTATCAGCGAAAATCAGGCTAAACTCTATCCGCAAATCAATGCGGTGGCACAGCTCAACGACAACTTTACGCCGCCTGTTTCGGTTACCGACGGCTCGGCTTACGGCAAGCCTTATAATGTAACCAAGACGTTGCAGTATAATGCTTCGGCGGGTGTACAATTGCAGATGCCGCTGTATAACCAGATGATTCTTACCGCTATCGATATCACCAAGATTGCCGATAAACTCAACCAACTCTCTTATGAGAAGGCGCGTGAAGACCTCATCGTGCAGACTGCCAAGATGTATTACATGGCGCAGAACACATCTGAGCAGATTCGTCTGACGGATGACAATATCAAGCGACTGGTAGAACTCAGAAACATCACCCAGGCTTTCTATGATAACCAGATGAGTCTGGAGGTAGATCTGAAGCGAGTGAATCTCAATATCGAGAACCTCACCGTGCAGCGCGATAACGCCATCGCCATGCTCGAACAGCAGTATACCATGCTCAAGTATGTGATAGATTATCCTGCCGAGAAGGAGATGAAGGTGACAGCCGTAGATCCGGGAAAGATTGAGATGGTGAAGGCTGACGGACTGGATACGGGACTCTACGAACTCCAGTTGCTGGAACAGAAGAAATTGCTCACCCAGAAGCAGACCAAACTTGCCAAGGACGGCTATCTGCCATCGCTCTCGCTGACCGGAAACCTGATGTATTCTGCCTTTACCGATAGGATAGATCACTGGATTCATTCGGGCGAGTCAAACCACTGGTATGGTTCCAATGGTCTGGGCATTCAACTGAGAGTGCCTGTATTCGATGGTTTTGAAAAGCGTTCTAAAATCAGAAAGGCGAAGATAGAGGAGGAGAATGCACGCATCGGTTACGAGGACGCCCTGAAGGGACTGCAGGCAAACTATATGAATGCGGTGAGCGAGGTGAACAACAGTCAGCGCAACTACAAGAAGCAGTTTGATAATTATACCATGGCGCAGGATGTTTACAACGTAACAGCCGACCAGTATAAGGAGGGTGTGGCTTCGATGACAGCGGTGCTGCAGGACGAGATGCGTATGAGCGAGGCAATGAACAATTATCTCACAGCCTACTATCGCTATAAAGTTGCCAATCTCTCGCTGCTCAAGTTGACTGGACAGCTCAACCAGATTTCGGTTGCTAAATAACGGAGAAGAATAAATCATTAAGAAATAAAATATAAACAGGAAAACGGGATGTAAAAAACTTTACTTCATATTCCCTGATTCCAAATTACAATAAAACTATGGAACAGAACGGAAATAAAAATGTAGAAACAGCAGAGGCTACACAGGTATCTCACGAAGAAACCAGGAAGAAACTGAAGAAGCAGCGCGTAAGACAGATTGTTGCCAGTCTGATAGGTGTTGCTATTCTGGCTTTCGGACTCTGGAAAATCGTATGCCTCTTCCTCGATTATAACTCTAACGAAACGAGTAATGATGCTCAGATAGAGCAATATATCTCACCGGTTAATCTCCGTGCATCCGGCTATATCGCCAAGGTATGCTTCAGAGAACATCAGGAAGTACACAAGGGAGATACCCTCCTTGTGCTCGACGACCGGGAGTATCGTATCCGTCTGATGGAGGCTGAAGCAGCCCTCAAGGATGCCAAGGCAGGAGCCAATGTCATCAATGCTACAGAGCAGACCACCGAGACATCCGCTTCTATCTATCAGGCATCTATCGATGAAATAAATGTACGACTTGCCAAACTTGCCAAGGACTGCGAACGCTATCGCAACCTGGTAGAAAAAAAGGCGGCTACTCCTATCCAGCTCGAACAGTTGGAGGTAGAATATGCAGCCACCAGAAAGAAACTCGAAGGGGTAAAGAAGCAGCAGGCTGCTGCCTATAAGGGTGTAAATGAGGTAACTACCCGCAAGCAGAATGTGGCTGCCTCCATCGAGCGTGCCGAGGCTGCCGTAGAGATGGCAAAGCTGAATCTCTCTTACTGTGTGGTTGTGGCCCCTTGCGACGGTAAACTGGGTCGCCGCTCTATCGAGGAGGGACAGATGGTGAATGCAGGAACCACCATTACCTACATCATTCCAACCAACAACAAATGGGTGATTGCCAACTATAAGGAAACCCAGATAGAGAATCTCTATGTAGGACAGAAGGTGCGTATGACTGTAGATGCCATCAGTAACAAGGAGTTTGAGGGTACGGTGACCGCCATTTCTGGTGCTACCGGTTCGAAATATTCGCTGGTACCTACAGATAATTCGGCTGGCAACTTTGTCAAGATTCAGCAGCGTGTGCCTGTAAGAATCGATTTCAACAACCTCAGCAAAGAGGATAATGAGCATCTTGCTGCCGGCATGATGGTGGTTGTCAAGGCTGAGAGAAAGTAAAAAACAGCTAGATGGAAATGAAGTAATATATGGAAGAAGAATATAAGAATTATCCGTTTTATGATTGGGTGCCAAAACCGCTCGGAATCATCTTCATGATCATCCTCTTCGTGCCGATGATTACGATGAGTGGCGTCTATTCTGCCAACAGCGGCGAGATGATGAGCGGGCTCGGCATCCAGTCGGAATACATCGCCTTTGCGGGCTTCTGCACCTCGATAGGAATGGCGGCTTTCTCGCCGTTCTTCTATGAACTGGTGTGCATCCGTAGAGAGAAGATGATGTGTATCGTGGGCTTCTCCATTCTCTTTATCCTCAGTTTCGTGTGTGCCCAGACCGACTCGCTGTTCATACTCGGACTGTGCAGTCTGCTGATGGGTTTTGTCCGTCAGACGCTGCTGATGGCGCATCTCTTCGTGCTCATCAGATATGGTTTCGGAATAGAGGCTACGAGGAATATCACGCCGGGATGCGAGCCTACTACCGAGGAAGCATGGGATGCGGTAGATTCGGAGAAGATGGTGTCGCAGCCGGTCATCTATCTCTTCTTCATGATTATCGGACAGTTGGGAACCTGGCTAACGGCATGGCTTGCCTATGCCTATGAGTGGCAGTATGTTTATCATTTCATGATGGCATTCATGCTGGCGGGCATCATCATCGTGTTCTTCACCATGCCTTATCATAAGTATCCGATGCCTAAGTTCCCGATAACGATGTCGAAGTTTGGCAATGTTACGGTGTTCAGTATCATGCTCTGTTCGTTTGCTTATGTCATGGTTTTCGGTAAGACACTCGACTGGTTTGATGATCCTACCATCCGTTTCTCTTCGGTGGTTTGTCTTATCTTTACCGCTCTGTTCATCTATCTGGAGAAGACGAGGCGTTCACCTTATTTCATCATGGAGGTGTTCCAGCTCAGGGTCATCAACTACGGCATCCTGCTCTTCTTCCTGCTGATGGTCTGCAATTCGAGTGCCATGTTTGTCAACGTGTTCACCAATGTGAGTATGAAGATAGATAACTGGCAGAACGCCACGCTAGGCAACTGGGTGATGGTGGGCTACACCGTGGGACTGATATTCGCCGTCATTGCCCGAGCCAAGAATGTTCACCTGAAGTGGATGTACTGTCTGGGTTTTCTCTTTATCGGAGCCTATGCGCTGTACATGTATTTCGAGGTACAGAACGACGGCATGTATGAACGTATGAAATGGCCTATCATTATCCGTTCTACAGGAATGATGCTGCTCTATTCGCTCATCTCCACGATAGCCAACCAGCGCATGCCTTACCGCTTCATGTCAACCTGGGTTTGCATCATGCTTACCGTTCGTATGGTCATTGCCCCTTGCATCGGCTCTGCGCTCTATACCAATGTGCTTCAGCACAGACAGCAGTATTATGTAACCCGCTTTGCCCAGGATTACGACCGCACGAACATCGAGACGGCGAAGACTTACGACCAGACGGTGAGAGGCATGCAATATCAGGGCAAGAGTGTAACCGAGGCACAGAACATGGCTGCCATGAGTACGAAGGGAAAGGTACAGGTACAGGCCACGCTGGTGAGCATCAAGGAGATGGCAGGCTGGACCTTCTACGGTTGTCTGCTGTGTGCCGGACTGATGCTCGTTCTCCCTTGGCGCAAGCGCAATATCGGGGAACTGACGCGTGAGTATCTGCTGAAGAATGTAGATGTGAAATCCCTGGGAAGAAGGTAGTGGAGTGCTAAAATATCATAAAAGATACAGGCTGCTCATCTGATGAATGGATATTTTTGTTATCTTCGCAGTTAAATCTGAAGATAACAGATCCATATTCATCATGAAAATAACAGATAATATCATCATATATGAGGCTCATGAGTTTCCTCAGCTGTTAATGCAGCCTTTCTACTCCGACTATGTCGGAATCGTAATCTGTCATCAGGGGATGTTCCGTTTCTGCGTAGACGGAACATCCTTTGTTGCATCTGTGGGTGAGACCGTTTTCCTCTCCAAAGGAGTGATGTTTCATGTGCAGGAAACGGGCAAGAACCTCAAATATACCCTTCTTTTTTACCGTGCTGAACAGATTCGTCACATGTTGGGTAATACCGTGGTTACCATGCGTCTTTATGCTACGATTTATCCCAAATCCTGCCATGTCAGGACGACGGGCTATGAGGATATGCTTACTTCTTATGCCCTGATGCTGAGGAAACTGGAGCTGGAAAAAGAGAAGAGTGGTGAACTGGATGCCTATTGTGTGCATGAGCAGAAACTGTTGCTGATGGCTGTTACGTACCGTTTGTGCAGCATCTTCTCGGCATCGTTCAAGGCTGCCGGCAAGGAGATGGAACGGAAGATTGCCATCTTTGAGTCGCTGGTGCTGCTGATAGAGAAGAACTATATGCGTGAGCGCAGTGTGGCTTTCTATGCAGACGAACTCTGTCTTACACCGAAATATCTGTCGGTACTGGTCAAGTCGGTTTGCGGTCAGACGGTCCAGCAGTTGCTTTTCAAGGCGATGATCCGTCGCAGTATCTACCTGATGAAGAACACCACGAAGACGATACAGCAGATAGCCAATGAACTCAGTTTTCCCAATGCTTCAGCCTTCGGAACCTTCTTCAAGAAACATACCGGTCTGTCGCCTAAGCATTACCGTAATTGGGAAGAGGGAATGAACCGAGATTTCATCCTATATCTATAAAATAAAAGAGGGACAGAGGATTTGTTCTGTCCCCTGTCCCGAAACTGTGATATAACTAAAACAACTGAGCGAAAGCTTCGGCTGTCTTTCCTGTATAGGTCTTCATCTCTGTAACCGGCTTGTAACTGAAATCCTTGAAGGCAAGGAGCTGTGTGGCAACAAACTGGTGGTCGTCAGAGATGCAAGCCTGTAACTTCATATTACCCATGCTGATGGCTGAAACAGGGAATTTGCTGATCGCTGTTTCTACATCCTTAGGGGCTGCACTGAGGATGTTCTCAAGCTTTCTTCCATCCTCTACAGAATATTCTTTCTCTTTTATCTTAATCACACTGTTGGTAGGTTGATAGATGAGCTTGACAGTCAAACCCATGAAACCTTTCTTTACCTGTACATCCTGGAGTGCCAAAACATCAGCACCCATCTCTAAATGATTAATCTTTGCCATAATTTTATACTGTTATTTGCTTATTCTTAATTCTTGAAAAATAATATATATTGAACTGTTTTTTGTTTTGAATAGGGGTGTAACCAGTCTTATCGCAAATCTTAGGAAAGATGCGATAAACCTATATGAAATTTTAAAAAGAGAAAAGAATAAGCACTAACAGAGCAGACGTCGCAGGCAAATGACATAATACTTGCAGGCGACATCAAAGTGGATTGGGGCAGTTTCCTGTCGGAAAGGCTCCATGCCACCTTCTATAGCTGATAAAAGGGATGATAAATAACGGATTCTATTTGTAAGCAATCTACTGGCAGTCTGACTGTTGTGCATGTTGCCACTTGGCAATAAGCGCTGCGGACGGCTGCTACAGATGCGGTAAGCAAGCTGTGAGGCGTTTTCAAGCTGTGCCTCAGGCTGGCTCTTGTCATACTCAACCTTCGCCAAACCATCTTTCTTATGGCTTGCATCTTCGGTATAAGAATCCTCGGGAGTAAAAGAAATAGGGGCAGCAGATACCTCTCCATAGCCTGAGAAGACCATGGACACCAGAAAAAGGATGTATAGTATCAACTGCCTCATATTAAATATATTATGGTGTCAGGATGAACTCCCGACACCAGGGATGATTAATAGCTTCTTGCGATGATGACACGGGCTACAGCTGGCTTGCCGCTTACCATATCTACACCTGGAGTCTGTTCGTAAGCGAAAGGCACGCAGCGGATGGTAGCCTGAGTCTCTTCCTTAATCTTAGCCTCGGTCTCGGCTGTACCGTCCCAATGGCAGAGGAAGAAACCACCGTCCTTCACACGCTTCTTGAACTCCTCGTAGTTGTCGCACTCATAAACGTGAGCATCACGGTAAGCACGAGCCTTCTCGAAGATATTCTTCTGGATGTCTTCCAGCATATTCTTTACGCGCTCAACGATACCGTCAAAGCTTACGTTCTCCTTCTCCAAGGTATCACGGCGCATAATCTCGATGGTGTTGTTCTCCAAGTCACGGCCACCCATAGCCAGACGAACAGGAACACCCTTCAACTCATAGTCAGCGAACTTGAAGCCAGGACGCTTGGCAGGGTTGTCATCATACTTCACGGTGATGCCCAACTCGCGGAGCTGGTCGATGACAGGCTGCAACTTAGCAGTAATCTGAGCCAACTGCTCGTCGCCCTTGTTGATAGGAACGATAACCACCTGGATAGGAGCCAGCTTTGGAGGCAATACGAGACCGTTATCATCGCTGTGAACCATGATGAGGGCACCCATCAGTCGGGTAGAAACACCCCATGAAGTAGCCCATACGTACTCAGGCTTGTTCTCCTTGTTCAAGTAGGTAACATCGAAACTCTTGGCGAAGTTCTGACCCAGGAAGTGAGAAGTACCACTCTGGAGAGCCTTGCCATCCTGCATCATTGCCTCGATGGTATAAGTGTTGAGAGCACCTGCGAAACGCTCAGTCTCACTCTTCACACCCTGCAATACAGGAACACCCATGTAGTTTTCAGCAAACTCAGCGTAAACCTTGAGCATCTCCTGAGCCTTTGCCTCAGCCTCTTCCTTAGTGGCATGAGCGGTATGACCCTCCTGCCAGAGGAACTCAGAAGTACGGAGGAACGGACGGGTACGCATCTCCCAACGCATTACGTTACACCACTGGTTGCAGAGGATAGGGAGATCACGCCATGAATGGATCCAGTTCTTATAGGTGTTCCAGATGATGGTCTCAGAAGTAGGACGGATGATGAGCTCCTCATCGAGCTTTGCGTTAGGATCAACCTCAACCTCTTTGCCATCCTCTGTAGAACGGAGGCGGTAGTGGGTAACTACGGCACACTCCTTGGCGAAACCTGCCACGTGCTCAGCCTCACGAGAGAAGAAACTCTTCGGGATGAGGAGAGGGAAGTATGCGTTCTGTACACCTGTCTGCTTAAACATCTTGTCGAGCTGTTGCTGCATCTTCTCCCAGATAGCGTAACCGTATGGTTTGATAATCATACAACCACGAACTGGTGACAACTCAGCGAGATCAGCCTTTACTACCAAATCATTGTACCACTGACTGTAGTTGTCAGTGCGCTTGGTTAAATTCTTGAGTTCTTTAGCCATATTGCTTTATTCTATTTATTTTGTTTTTTATTTCTTCTGTTATATATATATTAAGGTATAAGCTTGAGCCTTCATCATCTGCTGGCGGCAGTTCATCTGTCTGCAGGTGTCTGAAATCCGACTTTTAGGGATTTTCCACCCCCAAATAGGTGATTTCCTAGCTCTATTTCGACAAATACCCTTAAATTTGCATGCAAAAATACAAAAAAATATTAGAAAACTCTCCATTATGGAGAAAAAAGAGTTATCTTTGCAATTAAATAACATAAATATAGGAGATTTTAAAATGAAAAAGACTAATTTTGCAGTTGCAGGCCTCTCTTTGTGCTTGCTTTTTTCAAGTTGTGGAACCAATCAGAAGACAGGTACAGCTGTAGGTGCCGGTTCTGGTGCAGCTCTGGGTGCTCTCGTAGGTGGATTGCTCAACAATAGCCATCGTGGTACCGGTGCTCTCGTAGGTGCAGCTATCGGTGCAGCTGTTGGTGGCGGTGCTGGTAACCTCATAGGAAAACACATGGATAAGGTAAAGGCTGAGGCTGAACAGGTGAAGAATGCACAGGTTGAGACTGTAACAGATGCCAATGGCTTGTCTGCCGTTAAGGTAACATTTGCTTCTGGTATCCTCTTCCCAACTAATGGTTCTACTCTCAGCAGTAGCGCAAAGACTGATTTGGCTCAGTTTGCCGGTGTATTGAAGAACAATACCGACTGCGAGGTTTCTATCCAGGGTTATACCGATGCTACAGGTAATGATGGTATCAACTTGCCATTGAGCCAGAAGCGTGCTGAGGCAGTTTACAACTATCTCGCTTCTTGCGGTGTTACAAGCCGTCAGGTAAAGAATGTTCAGGGTTTGGGTTCTGCTAACCCTGTTGTTAATACTACTGCTGCTTGTGCCCAAAACCGTCGTGTAGAGGTTTACATGTATGCTAGCCAGGCTATGGTTAACGCAGCCAACAACGGTACATTGAAGTAATAACTTTCATGCTCCCGGGAGGGAAAAACTAAATAGATGATTTTGAAGAAAATCAAGAATATAGTAAAATGGGTGGTGGTGCTGTTTTTCAGTACCACCATTCTTGCTGTAGTGGCATATAGGTTCATTCCTGTGTATGTCACTCCTCTGATGTTTATTCGATGCTTCCAGCAAGTAGCTGATGGAGAGAGTATTACCCTGCATCATCATTGGATTTCGATGGATAAGATTTCGCCTCACATGCCAGTGGCGGTAATGGCGAGCGAAGATGCGAGATTCCTGAAGCATCACGGTTTCGACTTCAATGCCATCGAGAGTGCGGCGAAGAATAATGCACGTGGCGGAAAGGTGCATGGAGCCAGTACCATCAGTCAGCAGACTGCTAAGAATGTCTTCCTGTGGCCTGGCCGTTCATGGACCCGCAAGGGATTTGAAGTCTACTTTACCTTCCTCATCGAAATGATGTGGAGCAAGCAGCGCATCATGGAGGTTTATCTCAACAGCATTGAGATGGGACCGGGTATCTATGGTGTGGATGCGGTTGCAGAATATCATTTCGACAAGAAAGCGAAAGATCTGTTTCGTGGCGAGTGTGCGCTGATAGCAGCTACACTTCCTAATCCGCGCAAATTCAGTTCGCTGCATCCTAGCGCTTATATGAAGAAGCGCCAGCGACAGATAGAACATCAGATGAGATTTATCCCTACCTTCCCTCGTGAGGGCGAAGATTTCGACCCGGGCACGGCTGTGGGAGGATATAGGGTGAAGTGAAGAATGAAGAGTGAAAAATCTGGTAAATATTGATTAATGGATTTACTGAACGACTTGAACGAAGCGCAGCGTGCTGCGGTAGAATATATTGACGGACCTTCGCTGGTGATAGCCGGTGCAGGTTCGGGTAAAACGCGTGTGCTTACTTATAAGATAGCTTATCTCCTGAGCCAGGGCATGAAACCCTGGAGCATCATGGCGCTCACCTTTACCAATAAGGCGGCAAGGGAGATGAAGGAACGTATCGGAAAACTGGTGGGAAATGATCTCGCCCAGCATCTCTATATGGGTACCTTCCACAGCATCTTCTCCCGAATCCTGAGAGCGGAGGCTGAGCATATCGGCTTTAACAACAACTTTACCATTTATGACGAAAGTGACTCGCGCTCGCTGATCAAGGCGATAGTGAAGGAGATGGGGCTGGATGATAAGAAGTATAAGCCTGCTGCCGTTCATGCCAAGATTTCGATGGCGAAGAACAACCTGATGAGTGCTGCGGCTTATGAGAGCGATGCGGCTATCTTCGAGCAGAACAAGCGTGCGCAGATGCCTGAGGTTGGTAAGATTTTCGTGGCTTACGTGCAGCGCTGCAAGCAGGCCAATGCCATGGATTTCGATGATTTGCTGACACTTACCTATCAGCTCTTCAGGGAACATGAGGATATTCGCCACAAATATGCCGCCCGCTTCGATTATGTCCTGGTGGATGAGTATCAGGATACCAATCACGTTCAGATGTCTATCGTCATGCAACTCTGTCAGGAGAAGCAGCGTGTTTGTGCCGTGGGTGATGACTCGCAGAGTATCTATAGTTTCCGTGGTGCCAATATCGATAATATTCTCAACTATCAGCGCCAGTTTCAGGGCACGCGTCTCTTCAAACTGGAACAGAACTACCGCTCTACCCAGACCATCGTTGAGGCGGCTAACAGTCTGATCAAGCATAACCGCAACCAGATTCCTAAGGATGTGTTCAGCGAGAATGCGAAGGGTGAGAAGATTCAGTATAAGCCTGCTTACAGCGACAAGGAAGAGGCGGCGATTGTGGCGAAGGACGTGAAGCGTATCCGGCGCGAGGATGGATGCCAGTATAGTGATTTTGCCATTCTCTATCGTACCAATGCCCAGAGTCGTAGCTTCGAGGAGGAGTTCAGAAAGCAGGGTATTCCTTATCGCATTTATGGCGGACTGAGTTTCTACCAGCGCAAGGAAATTAAGGATATTATTGCATATTTCCGTCTGGTGGCGAATCCGGATGATGAAGAGGCTATCAAGCGTATTATCAACTATCCGGCTCGTGGAATCGGTGCTACTACGGTGCTGAAGATTGCTGACTGTGCCCATCAGAACCAGGTGAGTTTCTGGGAGGTAATCGGTGCCCCTGAGCGGTATGGACTGGCGGTTACAAAGGGTACGATGAACAAGCTGGAAACTTTCAGATTGCTAATTTCTTCGTTTATCGAACGGGCTCAAACTACGGATGTCTATGAATTGGGTGATGCCATTATCAAGGAGAGTGGCATCAGTCAGGATATCATGTCGAGCAAGGATGCCGATGATCTGGCACGTCAGGAGAACCTGGAGGAATTCTTGAGCGGTATGTCGGCTTTTGTGGAGGAACGCCGTGAAGAGGGTAGGTTTGATGAACTCTTCCTGCAGGATTATCTGCAGGATGTGGCTCTGCTTACCGATGCTGACAGCGATGGTGATAAGGATGAACCTCGTGTTTCTCTGATGACGGTTCATGCTGCCAAGGGTCTGGAGTTTCCTACGGTATTCGTGGTTGGTTTGGAAGAGAATATCTTCCCAAGTCCGCTTTCTGCTGCTTCGCTCAGAGAACTGGAGGAGGAACGGAGATTGCTTTACGTTGCCATTACTCGAGCTGAGAAACATTGTATCCTGACGAACGCCAAGAACCGCTGGCGATATGGCAAGATGGAGTTTGATAATCCGAGTCGGTTTATCGATGAGATTGACGGCAAGTTGATTGATAGCCAGGATGAGGCTGGTGGAAGCTTGTTTGGCTCCAGAGCTGATTCGATGTCTGACCAGCCGGAGTGGGCGAGAGCGCAACGTTCTCGCAGACCGTGGGAGGATGCTGAGCAGCCTAGATACAGTAGCAGGTATCAGAATTCCAAACCGGTAGCATCGCAGTTTGTAGCAGATCCTAAGCCTTCTCTCTTTGATGATGAACCGGAGACTTCACATACTTCCGGACGCTCGTCTGTTTCCGGACGCTCATCTCTCTCTGAAGGTAATTTCAAGTCTGTTAGAGCGCTGAATGCAGCTAAACGTTACATGGAGACGCATTCTTCTCATCCTGCTTCTCGCAGTACAGGATCTTCTGCAGCATCAGTTTCTTCTTCTGCAGCATCATCTGCTGGCAGTTCTTCTTGCGGTTTGCAGGAGGGAATGAAGATTGAACATCAGCGTTTTGGACGGGGAACGGTATTGAAGATTGAAGGTACTGGTGAGAATACGAAGGCTACGGTTGAGTTCGTTCATTCTGGCACCAAACAGCTTCTGCTGAAATATGCCAAGTTTACGGTAGTAGATTAAGTTCTGTAGTCTGATGTTTATATTTAAAGGTTTATCCTGTTTTGAAGTTCTCTCTTACAGGTAGAATCTTATAATATAGATAAAGAGTTATAAAAATAGATTGGGCAAGGTCATCTCTGGTCTTGCCCTTTTTGTTTCTATATACTATAAATTGAAAAAGCGTCCCCGCAGTAGCCTCACGGTTACTACGGGGACTTATATTACTAACATCTAACTTTAGCATTTTTGTTTAAACTTAAAAACGAATTCTTTATGAGAGTAATATCTTGATTATTTTTATTTTATTGCTTTTTGTCTGTTTAATATTTAATACTTTTAATTTACAATGCAAAGATATAAAAAAAATGGGTAAACTCCAAATTAATTTTGTTTTATTTTGTGTTAAATGGCTTTTATCGTACTTATGCGGCGTTTTTTAAGGATTAACTGGCAAAGTTAAAAGGGTGTATCATAAACATTCAAATGCTTTATGATACACCCTCTTTCTCAGGATTCTGAATATTTTTTCGTGTTTATAACGCTTCGTCTTCAGGACGTGGCATCTGTGTCTGGGGCTTCTGTTTCTTGCCTGACTTCATGAATAGTTTCTTCTTCTTGAGCCATGCAGCCTTGCGTATTTCGTATTCTTCGCGATGACGCTCCAAAAAATTATCTGCCATGTTTTGTTTCCTTTTTTACTTTGCGTTATGAATGCTTATTCTTTTTCTTTAAACTTACTGTAAATCACCTTTATCTGTATAGGACTTGTCTCCTTGCCGTTGCTGTCGGTGGTTATTACACCTCTTTTCAGTCGGGTAGAAGCGAGTGACATATCGTGATTAATCTTGGAGATGACGGTAGTATGTCCCTGTGCGGTTGTGATGATGTTTACAGGAACCAGTACTACTTTATTCCAGTTTTCTCCCTTGCCCTTGTTCTTATACATGGCAGAAACCAGGTTGGCGATATTCTGGAATGTATAGGCATTCTTATAAGTACCTGTACTGCTGTAGCTTGTGGTATAAGAAGTACGGCTATCTGCCAACTTGCTCTTTTCGAAGAACGACTGCAAACTGTCTTTCTGAACCATCAGGATGGTGCTTGGTGTAGCAAAGTTGTATGGGTTGTCTTCGTTGTCATTGTTGAGTCGTGGGAAAGAGATGGTAGCTGTGTTGAGCGTATCCTTCTCATGACCTTTCATGATGTCTTCGATAGGGAGGGTAACCTCGGTGAAGATACCTGCTGGCGACTTGAGGTAAGTACAGTTCTGCTGACTTGCCAACTCCTCCAAGTTCGTGGTATCGTTCTCAATCTTGTTGAGCTGCAATACCTCTTCTGTACCATCGAAACGGTTGTATCCGATGCCTACAGCTATACTGTCTGTAACGCCGTCCTTTGCCTTGATGGTCTTGTGGCGGGTCCAGTAGAAGATAAGCTCTGTATTCCAGATCTTAGCCATGTTACCCGTACCGCCTACATTCTTGATGAAGAAGCCAGGGCAGACGTTGTGCAGGAACTTGTAGTTGGTCTTGAAGTACTCAGGATGTTCTGCGTATGTTTGCATGATGTAAGAACCATAGTTCTTGTATGTCTTACCATCTTTCTCATACTTCTTATTCAAGTAAATCTTGAAGTTCTTGACATCTGATGTATTGCTCAAGTTGTAATTACTGCTCCAATGCTGGTTGTTTTCGCTTACCCAGCCTTCCTTGAAGGCATCATAATCAGAGTAATACTCCTTATCTTCTGCCATCGGCATTGTCATCTCATAGGCTGTCACCTTCATTGGGGCGATAGTATCGCCGTAGCTGGCATTGTATGAAACCAGGAGGTAGCATGAGTCTGCTTCGATAGAACCTTTGTTTGCCTGCTTGATGTAATCGAGTGTATCTATAGAGAAAGTAGGCAATACGCTCAACTGGGTCATGTAGTCACCCTTTACATAGTTGCCGGTTTCCGGGTCTTTCATCTTACCGATGAGACCGCTGTTGTTGCGGCTCAATACGGCACCTGAAACCATAGACTTTGTAGCTACAGGAAATACTGCGCTAGTGATGTTGATGTTGTCAATATCGTTAGTGATGCTACCACCGATTCCCTCGGTGGTGTCATCACATGCAGCGAAAGTAAGCGCTGCTATTACTAATACTGTTAAGAGTCTTAAAATTTTCATTATCCTTGTTGTATGTATGTGTCTCTGTTGTCGGAATTTTATTCTGCGTCAGGACAAACCTTGTTGATGAAGTCTGCGTATGGCTCCTGGATATCTTCTCCCGGATAAGCCAGTACAGGCTTGTTCTTCTCCTTCGCATAATCAAAGAGAATCTGGTTAGCTTCTTCTTCACCTTCTACCACACCGTCGCTATAGTCGATGGCAAGTTTGCCGAGCTCAATGAAGTTGAAGTCGTCCTGATAGCTGTCGAGCAGTTCTGACTTGGCATCGCGGAAGGCAACGCAACGTTTGAAGTTGGTACCCAGTTCACCCTTGAGTTCGTTGGTATAGAGAGCGGTAATCACCTTTGATTCTGCAAATGAAGGCTCTTCGCTGTAGGCTGTCTTTACATAGAATGGCACTACTGCGCTAGCCCAACCCTGGCAGACAATCACATCAGGCTGCCAGCGGAGCTTCTTCACGGTTTCCAATACGCCACGTGCGAAGAAGATAGCTCTTTCTCCGTTGTCGGCATATTCCTTTCCGTTTTCATCGGTGCCCATCTGGCGGCTCTTGAAATAGTCGTCATTATCGATGAAATAAATCTGCTGTCGTGTTGTTGGTATAGATGCAACCTTGATGATCAGCGGATGGTCTGTATCATCTATGATAAGGTTCATACCAGACAGGCGAATGACCTCGTGCAATTGTCCGCGACGCTCGTTGATGGTGCCCCACTTAGGCATGAAGGTGCGGATCTCAAAACCTGCTTCCTGCATCTTCTGAGGCAGTTCGCGTCCCATGATTGACATGTGAGACTCGGCTACGTATGGGTCGATCTCCTGATTGATAAATAATACTTTTTTTGCCATAAAAATTAATTTTATTCTTACGAATTACGTGCAAAGGTACAAAAAAAACTTCAAATAGGGGCATTTTTTTCTCCGAAATTCATTATTTTCGGCATTAATTCGCATATTTTTAGGTTTTTTCTTTCTCATTTGAGAAAAAAGTTGTTATTTTGCACCCGAAAACAGATTATGACGATGAAAGTATTCAATAAGATTGTTGACCTCCAGAACGAACTCTTCATGTGTCGTAAGGAGGGAAAGGAAATCGGCCTTGTGCCAACTATGGGTGCGCTGCATGAGGGTCACGCCTCTCTTGTTAAGCGCAGTGTGAAGGAAAATGGCGTGACTGTGGTTTCTGTGTTCCTGAATCCTACACAGTTTAATGATCAGGGTGACTTGGATCGCTATCCTCGTACCCTCGATGCTGACTGTAAGCTCTTGGAGGCTTGTGGTGCTGACTATGTGTTTGCACCATCGGTGAAGGAGATGTATCCTACACCAGATACACGCCACTTTGAGTTTCCACCTGTTTCTACCGTGATGGAGGGTGCCAAGCGCCCGGGTCATTTCAATGGTGTATGTCAGGTAGTGAGCCGTCTTTTCTATATCGTTCGACCAACTCGTGCTTATTTCGGTGAGAAGGATTGGCAGCAGATTGCTGTCATCAAGCAGCTCGTGAAGTACATCAACAGCGATGTGCAGATTGTGGAGTGCCCTATTGTCCGTGATGAGGACGGTTTGGCTAAGAGCAGCCGTAATACTTTGCTGGCTCCTGATGAGCGTGCCATTGCGCCAAACATCTATAAGGCCCTGAAGGAGAGTGTGGAGTATGCCAAGACTCATACTGTACAGGAAACTCATGATAAGGTGGTTGCCGACATCAATGCTGTAGAGGGTCTGGAGGTAGAGTATTTCCAGATTGTGGATGGCGACAGCCTGCAGGATGTTTCTTCATGGGAGGATAGTGCCTATGTGGTAGGGTGCATCACCGTTTATTGCGGTAAGACTCCTATCCGTCTCATCGACCATATCAAGTATAAGGGATAATTCCTCGATAGATATTCTTTATTAAGTTTAATCCGTAACAGATCAAGTAATAACAGAACAATGCAGATAGAAGTATTGAAGAGTAAGCTCCATTGTGTGACCGTAACTGAGGCTAACCTGAATTATATGGGTAGCATCACCATCGATGAGGACTTGATGGACGCTGCTAATCTGATAGCAGGCGAGAAGGTTCAGATTGTAGACAACAACAATGGTGAGCGCTTGGAGACCTATATTATCAAGGGTGAGCGTGGCAGCGGTTGTATCTGCCTGAACGGTGCTGCAGCCCGCAAGGTGCAGGTGGGCGATACCGTCATCATCATCGCTTATGCCCTGATGGACTTTGAGGAGGCTAAGACCTTCAAGCCAACCGTAGTATTCCCAAAAGAGGGAAACAGGGTTTAATATTCAATGGAAACAAAAGAAAGGGTGTGTCATGGACTTATGGCACACCCTTTCTTTTGTTATGGTGAGGACGAATCACATCGCTCTTGTTCACCACGTTGTCGCCATCCTTGGCGCTGATAGGGATAAATAAGGTGTAATTACTATATAATTTAAGGTGTAATTGCGATGGGTTAAGGATAGATCTCGATATGACTGCTGCCGGAGTTGCCATTCTTGATAATCCTTATCTGGGTGGTGATGCGCTCGCTCATCGTGTCGGTATGACTGATGACGCCCACCTTCTTGCCTTGCGAACTTTGCAGCATGGCGAGGGAGTCGATGACGGTGGCTAAGGTATCGGGGTCGAGGGTTCCGAAGCCTTCATCGATGAACAGGTTCTCGAAGGAGATGTTGCGGGAGGATAACGCCGACAGGCCCAAGGCTAGACCCAGACTCACGATGAAGGTTTCGCCACCTGATAGGGAGGTGGTGTCTCGGATATCGTCGGCACGGTCGTGGTCGATGACTCGAATGCCCAGCGAATGCTTTACCTGCTGCAGTTCGTAACGGCTGTTGAACTTTCTGATTTCCTGGTTGGCGTGCGCTATCAGGAAACTGAGCGTATAGCATTGGGCTATCTTGCGCAGCGTCTTTCCGTCTGCTCCGATGGCATCCGTAATGGCTGTCCAGTCATCCTTTTCCAGTGTTACGAGATTCAGAGCCTCAGCCTTGTCGCCCAACTGCTTCACGGCTTCCTGATGGTTCTGCATCCTGGCGTTGGCAGCAATCAGTTCGTTGCGCTGGCTTCTCTCCTGATACTCCTGCTGAATGGCTAAGAGAACATCACGGGTTTGGGCAGGCTGATGTTCCAAATGCTGCTGATGCGCCTTTTCTGCGCTCTGGTAAAGGGCGGTAGTTGAAGCCACGGCTTTCTCCTTTTCGTCCTTTTCCCGTCGGATAGCATTCCAGTCTTCGGCAGAGTGAAGCATCTCCCGGATGGTATTTCGGTCGATAAGGCTTGGTTCGATACTTCTTTCCTCGATGCCTTCCTCCTCGGAGTCTTTTCCTTCGATGCTCTTTTCTTCAAACTGCTTGTTATATTCCTCAATCCAAAGGTCGAGTTCCTTTTCCTTCGCTTGCAGATTCTCTTTCATCGTTTTGTTCTGAGACAGCATGGTTTGATGCGAACCTTTACTGTTGGCGAGTTCAGCCCTCAGTTTGTTGATATTCTCGTTCTGGTTATCTGCTGCTTTCGTTGCCTCATCCTTTGCTGCTGTCAGTCTTTGTTCAGCCGCATCTGGTTCTTCTCCATTCAGAATCTGCTTATATTTCTCCTGCCATTCCTCCATTTCCTTCTTGGCGCTATTCCATGTCTGAAGGGCTTTCCCGTAAGCCTCCTCCTTGCTCTTCTGCTGTGAGATGAGGTTGGTTGTAAGTGCTTTCTGCTCAGCTAGTTTTGTGGCGCAGGTTGAAGTGCTTTCTTGGGCTTTGTTCTGTATAGTAGAAGCCTTGCTTTCATACGTAGCTTCATCCTTCACAGCCGTGTCCTTGAGTTGGGTCAGCCGTTCTATCTCTTTCTGAATCTTGTTAAAGAGGCTTAGTTTGCTGCTCGCATCTTTCGCCTTGTTTTCATAGATAGGCAAAAGCGATTTCAGTTCTGCCTCAGCCTTCGGAATCTTTGGATACTGGGCGATGAGCGCCTTCCATTCCTCTTCGTAACTGGCGATTTCTCCCGACAGCTTTTCCTGTTGTTTCTGGAGCGTCTGTACTTCGCCGTCGTTCTGTTTTCTTTCGCCGGAAAGATCCTTCTCCTCTTTCTGCTGCTGTTTCAGCAGATCTTCCTTGACTTTCAGAAGTTGCGAGAGTTCTGTGGTGGCTTCCTCAAACTGTCTGTTGTCGGTATGATAAGGATGGGTTGTGCTGCCGCAGAGCGGACAAGGTTTGCCTTCGGTCAGGTTGGCACGATGAATCTCCCATTTCTCACTCACCATGAGGGTATAGGCATTTCTCAACGTCAGGGTCTCTTGGGTCAGCGCCTCGATGGTCAACTTGCCCAGCGCTTCATCTATCTCTGCGTTTCTCTTGCCCAAGAACAGGATGCGCTCCTCATTCTTCTGCTTTTCTGTTGTGGCAGTATCGAGATGAGCTACAACCTTGATGGCTTGCTGGACATCCTGCAGTTTCTTTTCGGCTGCCGATTTATGGCTCTGCAGTTCCTCTATATTCTGTCCGGCAGTCTTGTTTCTTTCCGTCTCCCAAGCCTGTTCTGCGGCTTGCGTCGCTTCGTGCAGAACCTGTTTCTGCTTGGCAATCTCTTCCTGTGTCGCTTTGAGAGCAAGGTTCGCTTTCTCCGTTTCAGCTTCCCATTTTTGGATGTTTCGGGCGTTTTCCTCCACATCTCTTTGGGCAGTTAGATTCTCTTTCTGTGCCAACTCCAATGCCTCTTTCTTTTCTTTCAGATTCGGCATCGCCGCTTCCATTTTTGTTTTCAGCGCCCTTGCTTCAGCGATGACCGGCAGCGCCTTTTCCAGCTGTTCCTGTGCCTTGCCGACTGCTTCCTTCAGACTGGCGAGAGTTTTCTCGCTTTCGTCGATGGCAGACTCTTGACTTTTGATGTTTCCTTCCGCTTTCAGAATGTTTTCTTCCTGCTCGTGGATGCTTTGCGTCTGTCGCTCTACTTCCTGCAGCAGGTTGACGGCTGGCTGTACTTCATCGTGCAACTGCAGACGGAGAATCTGGGCTCGCATCGCTTTAATGGAATCTGCTGCTTGCTTCATATCAGTCTGGCAGATAGCGATTTGCTTGATTTGTTTATCGTTTTCCTCAAACCATTGCAGGTCTTTCGAAATGGCTTGCAACTGGCTGTCGAGTTCCTTCTCAGCCTTTTCCATGCGGTCGATTTCCTCCTTCAGTTGGGCGAGTTCTTCATCGTTCAGCAGGTTCTGTTTAACGGCTTCCACCGATGCAGCCATCTGGTTGTAGGCATCCGTCGCCTGGTCTTTCGCCTTCTTGATTTCAGTAGCGATGTTCGTATAAGTTTCCTCGCATCCGATGAGTTTTTCCAGGAGTTCGTACCGTTCGTTTTCCTTTGCTGTCAGGAAGTTGGCAAACGAGCCTTGGGCGATGAGTACGGTACGGAGAAACTGGTCGTAGTCGAGTCCGATGATGTTCGGCAGCTCGTTCCAGTCGGCAGTTTCCTCTGTTATCTCTTCTCCGTTTCTCGTGATTTTATAGAGCGCAGTCTTGGCGTTCTCGTAGCGCACTCTCTGGAATCTGACGTGCCATTCTGCGCGGTAGATGCTGCCGTTGTTGGCAAGGAAGGTGAGTTTGCTGTAGCCTTCCTTCTTGCCACGTGTCAGGATGTTTCTACTGTCGGTAGGTGCCAGACGGTTACTTTCGCTGGCATCGGCAGCTCCGAAAATCTCGATGTTCTGGTTCTTGTCGCCTTTCTTCCTGGGGTAGCGAGGGGCGCGGTTGTAGAGGGCAAGGCAGATAGCATCGAGTAGGGTAGACTTGCCACTTCCCGTCGGACCTACGATGCTGAAGATGGTGCTCTCGCCTAAGGCACCTTCTTCAAAGTTGATGACCTCGCCACCCTGTTTGTCAAGCGAAGCGAGGTTGAGTATTTCGAGTTGTAGGAATTTCATAATGATGATGTCGTTAATAAATCGGATAACATTTTCTCCTGTCTTTCGTTCATCGGAACGTTGTGTCTGATGGCGAAGGCTTCCTTCAGCGTGTCGAGCGGAGGACGGTTGATGATGTCTTCTATGCTGGTGATGTGCTGGGAACCCTGGATGGTGGAGAGGTCCAGTTGCGGGATGATGCGCTGGATTTTGCAGAGCACGGCATCCTTTTCGTTGACGAGTTTCTCCAGTTCCTTGATGTCATCGCTGGTCAGTTTCTCCTGTTTCACCTTCAGCATCACGTAGTCGAAGTGGTCGCTCAGTTCGCCGTCTGTTCTCTCTGAAAGTTCAGAATTGATGAGCTTCTGCCATTTCTTGAAGGTCAGTTCTTCCTCATCTTCGGGCAGGATGCGGAGGGCGTGCTGAGGCTTGTATTCCAAGAAATCTACTTTCCATTCCTTGCTCTTGCCGGTTTCCTTTCCTTCCTCCTCTTCTCCGTGTTCTATGGTGATGAGGTCGATGCCGTGGGTGTAGTCTTTCTCGGCAAACGACATCGGGAGGATACTTCCCGTATATCTTGCCCAGTCGGTGTTCCAGATATGTTGCCGTTTGTGGATGTGTCCGCAAGTCATATAGTCGGGATGTTCGTTCCATCCTTCCAGGTCCACTTCCTCCTGTCCGCCGATGATGATTTTCTCGCTCGCATCCTTTTTGGCGATATCCGAACCCTTGGCGTACATGTGTGCCATCATGATGCACTTCCTGCCCGGGTATTTCTGTCGAGCCTCAGCCGTCAGTTCTCTCAGAAAGTCGTTGACTCCCTGCGAGTAGCTGGCGTTCTGCACCACATCGCTTCTAAGGAAAGGTACGGCGAGGATGATAACTTCTTCTCCTGCCTCGTTGGTTACGGGGATGATGAGGTCATCGAAGGAATAGATCCAATGTCCGCCGGTTTTATCATCGTCCTCGCTTTCTCCCTGTTTCCAGATTTTCCTTACGTTTCCTCTTATTTCCACGTGGTATCGGGTGAGCAGCGGACGGGGAGCTTCCAGTCGGCTGGCGGAATCGTGGTTGCCGGCGGTAATGATGACCTGCATGTTCGGGCACAGTTGGGTAGCATCGGCAAGAAACTCGTAATAAACGGTCTGTGCCGCTGCCGATGGATTTCCGTTATCGAAGATGTCTCCTGCTATGAGGAGAGCATCGGGTTTTTGTTCAGCGATTTGTTCCAGGAGCCATTTCAGAAAATGCTTGTGTTCAGGCAGACGGTCGTTGCCGTGAAACAAGTTGCCCAGGTGCCAGTCGCTGGTTGCTAATATCTTCATACTCATAAGAATGTCTAATCTTAGTCTTTTTCTTTGTCTTTGGTTTGCAATCCTTTAGTCTTTGGTTTGCAATCCTTTGACCTTTTGCTTGCAATCTGACTACAAAGTTAACACAATTATTTGGGATACGCAAAGAAATAAGCTCAAAAAACGAAGAATTATGGCCGGAATAGTAAAGATATTCAGGAAAAGTCTTGTTTTATATCTGATAAAGTTGTATCTTTGCAAGGTAGAAATCTTCGTTCACCGACGTTGAACCGCCATTCACCGACGTTGAACCGCCGTTCATCGTCGCTGAACGGACATTCAGCGTCGGTGAACGGAGATTTCTCCTAGGATTAAATACTTTTCTTCCTAGGTTTGTGGTCTTTTCTTCTTAGGTATGATCATAAATACTGTAGGATGCAAAGGCTGCTGCAATAAGGAGTGATAACAATCTTAATAAGAAAGGAAACTGATATGGCTAAGTACAAGTTGCAAGAGTTGAATGATTTGCGTGATGAAGGCAAGCGCAGAGTTTATCCCAAGATGGTGACCAACCGTACACTATCCCGAAAAGAGTTCGTCAAGATGATGCAGAACTACCATCGCGGTATTTCGGAAAGTACCACGGAGGCTGTATTGACCGATGTGGTTGATATGCTGACAGACATGCTCTCCATGGGGTACAACGTGAATCTGGAAGGTTTCGGCACCTTCTCCCTCTCCCTCGCTTTCGAGGATGAGAAGCCTAGGGAAATTCTGAATCCAGATGATAAGATGACGTACCGCAAGGTGGGCGTGAAGGACATCAACTTCAAGGCGTCTCCTGAGTTTATCAAGGATGTGAAGCGTGAAACTGATCGTGACCTGGAGCGTGATATGGGTGGTGTAAAGGTTATCCGTAAGCAGCTGTATTCCAGGGAAGAGCGCATCGCCCGTGCCCTGGAGGTGATAGAGAAGAACGGAGTCCTCACCCTAGGCGATTATGCCTCCATCAACAACCTGAGCCGTACTGCCGCCTCTATGGAACTGAAGGAGCTGACCTGTGATAAATCTTCGCCGATAGATTCACTAGGCCGCGGCAGCCATAAGGTTTGGGTGAAGAGAAAGGAATAAATGCAAATATCTCTCAGAATATTTGTTAGTTTCAATTCTTTTTCGTATTTTTGCGGTGTAATTTAAATGGTAGTGTTATGACAACAGTAACAAGGGAACATCTTGAAGATGAGGTACTCAAGTCGATTCAGAAGAAAGCGGAGTCGATTATGCCGAAAGATGCCAAGGTTATTCTTTTCGGGTCAAGGGCCAGAAGGGATGCCAAGGCAGATTCCGACTGGGACATCCTTGTGCTTCTGAATAAGGATAAGATAGACGAGCAGGATCATGATAATTATACCTATCCTCTTTGGGAATTGGGTTGGCAAATTAATCAGATGATTCATCCGATAGTGTATTCGATGAAGGATTGGAACAGCAAAAAAGGCAGTCCTTTTTATAATAACGTGGAAGAGGAAGGGGTGATGCTATGCTAGAGAGTCAACAACGTAGAGATCTTGTACGCTACAGGATAGAAAAAGCTTATAAGAGTTTTGAAGAGGCTAAAGGTGTGGCAAAATTGAAGTTTTGGAATTTGACGGGAAATCGTTTGTATTATACTGTATTCCATATGGCTTCTGCATTGTTACTTGACAAGGGCTTTACTGCAAAGACTCATGCCGGTGTAATACATTTAGTTGGAGAGAAATTTATTGCAACAGGTTTGTTGGATCGAACTTATGGAAAGTTGTTCTCTCGTCTTTATGAGCTTCGGCAGTCTGGTGATTATGATGATACCTTTGATGCTACAGAAGAAGAGGTCTTGCCGTATTTTGAGAAAGTAGAGAATTTTATCAAAGATATGGAAGCGTTGATTACTCATAAGTAAAACATGGGTAAATATTTAAAATGATAGTGTTATGACGACAGATAGTCGATATTTTGCGCAAAAAGCGATTGATGCCGCAGATGCATTGTGGGATGAGGGCTTGATAGATGAAGAAACTATTGAGCAATGGAAGCATGAGCATATGAGAACGCCTTATTCAGAAAAAATGCAACGATAGTATTAAAATAGATGTTTAATTTAAAGTCCAAATAATTATGGAGCAGATTACTATAGATTTTAAGAACGCTTTTGATAGTTCCAAGAAGGAAAAGTCGAAGGTTTGTCGCTCTGGCTATGTACGTGTGGTTCGTTTTATGGATGATAAGAAGCATACTAGACCACAAGTGTATGAGGGCGATTTGTTGGAGGTTTTGAATGGCAGCATATAATTTTGAAAGCAAGGGATTGGTAGATGCCATTCTGACGCCAATAGCAGTCTGTGAGGCTGTAGAAATGAATGAGAGTATTGTGGTGCCCAAGATATTTCGCTCTTCTAATTGCATGTGGGATACAGGGGCGACTAATACGCTTATATCTCAAAAGATAGTTGATGATTGGGGCTAAAGCCTTATGGTGTATGCTTGGTCTCAGATAATACAACAACAGAGAAACGTGAAACGTTTTTGGTTCATTTAGGCTTACCGACAGGAACAACAGCGTTAAACGTAGAAGCGATGTTAACGTTGAGCGAAGATTATGATGTTGTAATAGGAATGGACATTATTAGTTTATGTGATTTCTGCTTTACAAACAAAGATAACGCAAGTTGTTTCTCGTTACGCCATCCTTCGAACGAGAAAATTATTTTAAAATGATAAATATCTTTGGGATTTGCAAGAAAATTGAAAAGTTTCTTGCAAATCCCAATTCTTTTTCGTACTTTTGCAGTTGTCTTGCTGTGGATGGCTGGCGATGAGTCGCCGGCTAGGTAAAAATCCATGGCTTGGCCTATCATAATTAAGAAAGACGTGTACTACGTTTTCTTCTGACCTATTGAAACCTAGGAAATTTCAAAAGAGGCATTCAGATGAAGACAGCGGTAGGCGCCTTCGCTTTATGTGTGTATGTACACAGGCATAGGTGTGCCCTTTCCATTCGTTTGGATAGGGTACATCCTGTGCTATTATATATGCAAGTTTGGCGTAGGTTTCTGTTGCTTCTTGCTCTTGTTGCCAAAGGTTTTCCTAGGACCTCAATAGGCAAGGGTAATGCGAGTGATAGATTCCCTACGCCATTTCTGTTTTGGTAGCAACTATACAAACTAACAAGAATGTTTCTGCTTAGGGGAATGGCGGAAGTGCTAATACCCCTAGGAGATACAACAGATGAGCACTAAGTTTTTCAATAATACTCCAGATAATTCCTTGTTCGAGAAGTTCAAGGGAATAGCCCACAACATGCTTGATTTTCATACCTTTCAGGCAGTAGTAGGATATTTCCGAAGTTCGGGCTATTTCAAACTTCGTGAGGAATTTGAACAGGTCAAAAAGATACAGATATTGGTAGGTATCAATATCGACAACCTATTCCGTAAGCAATCCAAACTCTTTTTCGGACAGATTGATGAACAAGCCGTCATCGATGCCTATTCTCACGATTTCGTTGAGGAGGTGAAGAATGCAGGCTATGATGAGCAGACGGAGAGAGGTATCCTCCAGTTTTGCCAGGATATCATCGACAAAAAACTGGAGATGCGTATCCATCGCAGCAAAAACCTCCATGCCAAATTCTATCTTCTTCTCCCGGAAAACCATAATCCAAACTCTGATGGCTGGGTTATCATGGGGTCCTCTAATCTATCCGATTCCGGTATGGGAACCATGCCCAGCAACCGATATGAGTTGAACGTGGCGATGAAAGATTATGATGATGTGGAATATTGCAAGCAGGAATTTGAGCAGCTTTGGGAGCAGGCCGTTCCTCTGAATCTGCAAGACATCGAGCAGATGAAGGCGAAGACTCATCTTGCCCAGTTGCCTACACCATACGAACTCTATATGAAGGTGCTGATAGATACTTTCGGTTCGCAGGTGGAGGATGACTTTACGATGGAAATGCCTGAGGGAGTGAAGGATATCCGCTATCAGCACGATGCCGTGATTCAGGGTTATCAGATGCTGATGCAGCACAATGGCTTCTTCCTTGCCGATGTGGTGGGTTTGGGTAAAACCATTGTTGCCACGATGATTGCCAAACGATTTGTTGAAGCAAATGGAAGATACACCAATATCCTGGTGGTTTATCCGCCAGCCTTGGAAAAGAACTGGACTGACACTTTCAAGCTTTTCGGCATCAAGCGTTATGCCCAGTTTGTGAGCAATGGTAGTCTGAATAAAATCATAGAGGGCGAAGGCAACTTCCGTGAAAAGGGAGAGTATGACCTGGTGATTGTTGATGAAGCGCATAACTTCCGTGGAGCCACCGCTGGCAGATACGATGATTTGCAGTTAATCTGCAAGACTCCTCGCATAAACGAAGGTTTGGTAAAAGGCCATCACAAGAAGGTGATGCTGCTTTCGGCTACTCCACTCAATAATCGTCCAACCGATCTTTTGAATCTCTTGCTTCTCTTCCAGAATGCCCGCTATTCCACCATCGAAGGCATCCAGAATCTGCCTGTAACCTTCTCTCCATGGATAGAAGAATATGATAAGCTGATGCGTGAGCGTAAGTTAGACAAGCATAACGAAAGAAATGCAGAATTCGCCAAGCGTACCGATGACCTCTACGAGAAGATAAGAACGCAAGTGATTGATAAGGTGACGGTTAGACGAACCCGAAACAATATCAAGAATGTGCCTGCCTACAAGAAAGACTTGGATGATCAGCACATCGTATTCCCGGATATTCTGCCTCCTAACGAATTGATGTATGAATTAAATGGCGGTTTGAACGATCTCTTCTATAGTACGATGGCGATTCTTACCGATACGCCTCATCCCGAAGATAATCCCACAGGCAAGGGCTTGCACTATGCCCGTTATCGTGCCGTGGAGTTCTTGCAGGGTGAGGCTCGCAAGAAGTATCCTACTGCCCTCCATATTTCCACCATGCTGACAGGTATCTATCGTGTTCACATGGTCAAGCGATTGGAGAGCAGTTTCTATGCCTTCCGCCGTTCGCTCCATACCTTCCTACGCATTACCGAGGATATGATCAAGATGTTTGACCAGAATAAGGTGATTATCGCTCCCGATATCAACGTGAAGGATAAGCAAGCCAAGGGCTGGGAACTGGACCGCATCATAGAATATGCCGTAGAAAAAGGCTTGAAAGAGGAAGATACGGTCTTTAAAAAAGAGGATTTCAGCGAACGGTTCCTGAAGATGCTGAAAGAAGATGCTGAGAATTTGAAGGAGCTTTGCAGAAAATGGGATGAGATAAACGAAGACCCAAAGTTGGAACTGTTTATCGATAAACTGAAACATGAATTCTTTGATAAGGAGATAAATCCTACAGGCAAACTGGTCATCTTCTCAGAGAGCGTAGATACCGTGAATTATCTGACGGAGCAGCTGCAGAATCGTCTGCATCGTCACGACATTCTGGATGTCTGTGCCAGCAATCGTACCAACCGGCAGGATATTCTCCGCAAGTGCTTTGATGCCAACTATGCCGAGCAATCGGATGAATTCAACATCGTGATTACTTCTGATGTGCTTGCCGAAGGTGTCAATCTGCATCGTGCCAACGTCATCATCAACTATGATTCGCCATGGAATGCTACCCGACTGATGCAGCGCATCGGTCGTGTCAACCGTATCGGTTCGGTGGCAGACAAGATATACAACTACATGTTCTATCCGTCGATGCAGGGCAACCAAGAGATTCATCTCTATAGCAACGCCCTCATCAAGTTGCAGGGCTTCCATTCAGCCTTTGGCGAGGATGCACAGATTTACTCTAGAGAGGAAATCGTGAAAGAGTTCCAGATGTTCAATCCTGATATTCAGGATGCTGTGGATAGAAACCTGAAGTTCCTGGAAGAAGCCCGTGAGCTTTATCGCACCCATCGCAAGCTCTACAATCATATCAAGGTTTTGCCGATGAAGAGCCGAACGGTAAGGGAAATCGGAAAACATCCTCATTCTACCATCGTCTATCTTTCTTCGCCTCAGAAGGTGGAGTATTATTGGGTTAAGGCTGACGGCAAGGCTTTGTCTATCCCATTCTTGGATGCGATGGACATCATGAAGGCTGAGATGGAGGAGAAGCCGGGTGACTTTGCGAAGGTAATGGATTTTCACTACGACCAGGTGAAACTGGCATTGGAATCCTACCAGAAGGTGGTGAGAAAAGTGGTGGATGCTGAAAGCATGGAGAACAGGAAGAAAGATAAATCGACCAATGCCGTGCTGAGCATTCTCCGTACGATGAACCGAGCTTTGAATGCTGTGGATGCGGAGAAGACTGTGGCGCAAATCAAGAAGTTGGAGCAGATTGTGGAACTGGGCGTCTTCATCGGACTCAATTCCAGCATCAACAGTTTCAATCGCCTTGTAAAGAAGCAGAAACCATCCAGCGAAGACCTCGTAGCGCAAATCATAGACAAGATAGATGAACTCTTTGATCGCTACAACATTCCGCTGGATACAGATGATGAAAGAAACGAGGAAATCTTGGAACCGCAGATTGTGGTATCTGAGTCATTCATCTAAGTCTCTCTATATAATTAAGGTGTAAGAACAGAAAAAATAAAGATAGTTATGGCAACATATAATAAAGAAACATTTAAGCGACTCTTTCAGTCGAAGTTCAATCTTTCAAAGTGGCAGATGTTGCTGCAGGATTACTTTCATGCCGACAAGGTGCGTGTGAATGCTGAGGTTTTGGACGAGGATGCTGAAGACCGCAAGGGATATTTCCTGGGCAGCATGACAACGCAAGATAATTATGAGTTAGGATTCTTCTATTATGAAATGGAGGATGGTTCGGTGCTGCGCCGCAAGGTGGGGCTTCGCAATCTGATTCGTCCTTATCTGAGCTATGGCTTTGATGCTGCCTTGGCAGTATTTAATGATGGAACCAACTGGCGTCTGTCTTTGATTTGCGACTTGAAGGAAGATGCTACCAGCACCAAGCGGTTCACCTATGTGTTTGGTGATGAGAAGGCTTATTATAAGACTCCGATACTTCGTTTTGAAAGCTTACGGACAAAAGCCAATGAGTTTCTTGAAATCAAGAAAGCCTTCTCTGTAGAGGCTCTTTCTGATGATTTCTTTGATGAATACCGTAAACAGTATGCTGAATTCGTGAAATTCCTTACGGGTAAGGAATACGTAAAGAAGGGAAATAAATGGGTGGAGCAGGAAACGGGAGAACCTGATGTCCAATACTTTACATCCTTTAGAGAAGATGATAAACTGGTGCGCGATTATATCAAGAAGATGATGGGTCGCATCGTGTTCCTTTATTTCCTGCAGAGTAAGGGATGGCTTGCTGGCAATCTGCATTACATGCACGATTTGTTCTATGATGCCTCTGATGAAGTAAAGGGAGATTTCCTGGACAAGGTTCTTGAACCGATGTTCTTTGGCTTGCTCAATACCAGGCCAGAGGACCGGAGTAGTGCGCCTTTGGTTAACGGAGTAGGGGTGAAGTATATTCCGAATGCCGATGAAATTCCTTATCTCAATGGTGGTCTCTTCCAGCAGGAGAAGATAGATGAAGTAGATTCTTGTTTCCCTGCCGGAATGTTTCAGTCGCTCTTCGATTTCTTTGATAGTTACAACTTTACGATTGATGAGAACGATCCGAATGATGCCGAAGTGGGTGTTGACCCTGAGATGCTTGGCAAGATTTTCGAGAATCTTTTGGAGGATAACAAGGACAAGGGAGCCTTCTATACCCCAAAGGAAATCGTTCGTTACATGTGTCAGGAGTCGTTGACGGCGTATCTGCAAACTAGCATAGATGATGCAGAGGTTAAGGAACATATTGCTAACTTTGTGAAAACCAATGATGTGGAGGAGCTGGGTGGAGCTTCTTCAGAACTTGCCATGTCTATCGACCAGAAGTTGATAGACGTGAAGATTTGCGACCCTGCCATCGGTTCGGGAGCTTTCCCTATGGGTTTACTCCGTGAACTCTATGCATGTCGCAAGTCTATCGAAATCTTCGAGGAGGATAATGCTGCCGACATCAAGCGCCACATCATTCAGAACAACATTTATGGTGTTGATATTGAGAAGGGAGCCGTAGATATCGCCCGTCTCCGTTTCTGGCTTGCTCTTATCATAGATGAAAAGGAGCCGATGCCATTGCCTAATCTCGACTTTAAGATTATGCAGGGCAACTCGTTGCTGGAGAGTTACAAAGGGGTGGACTTGGATGTTACTTCCAAGAAGCTGAAGACCGGCAAGGATACCAAGAAAACTCGTGGTGTTCTCTCGTTGGGTTTTGAGGAAACAGATGTACAGAAAATCATCCAGGATTTAGTAAAATCATATTTTAGTATTACCGACCATACCTTGCGTGCTCAGCGCCGCCAGCAAATAGATAAGTATGTGAAGGATTACATCAAGGTTTGTGCTGAGGGAAACCATGAAGTGCAGGATGCTGTAGATGAATTGGAGATCCCAAATGACCAGTTCTTCCTTTGGCATACATATTTTGCGGATGTATTTGAGCAGGGCGGATTTGATATTGTGATTGGTAATCCGCCGTATGGAGTATCAATAAAAGATGATTATCGTAAGGCTGTAGTTACAAGTTGGGGAAATGTACCAGATTATGAAATATATTATTATTTCATAGTTTTGGCAGCGCCTTTGCTGAAAGAAAAGGGAATTATGTCATACATTATTCCTAATACATTCCTATTCAATACTTTCGCAAAACATTTTCGTGAGATGCTTGTTGAAAAATGGAATGTGTTGGAGATACTTGACTGTACAAAGTTTCCTATTTTTGAGTCTGCTGTAGTTAGAAATGCAATTAATCTTTTTCAAAAAGACTCTGAGGGCAGTAAGAAAGTGGGTTATCGTAATACCGCAAATGTAACTTCGTTTTCTGATTTATTGGAGCGTGAAAGAGAATTTATGACTGTTGAAAGTCTGTTGACTATGAATCAGAATTGGGGGTTAGCATATTTTTTACCTACTTCAATACGCAATGTTGTTAATCTTATTAGCTCTTCTCCATTAGCAGTTAAGGATGTTTTTCCTGAAATATCGCAAGGACTTATTGCGTATGACAAATATAAAGGGCAGTCTGAAGAAATAATTAAAAGTAGAGCTTATCATTCTTTTGTATACAAAGATGGTCTTAAAAAATGGCTTTGGGGTGAGGATGTTACACGATATAATTTAACTTGGAATGGAAAAGAATATATTGATTATTGTAATGGTATTGCAAATCCAAGGAACCCTTCCTTTTTTGTAGGAAAGCGAATGCTGGTTCGTGAAATAACAAATCCTTCAATATTTGCAGCTCTTATTGAGATAGAGGCATATAATGATCCTTCAATAATTATCGTAAAAGAGTCGAAAGATTATCCTATAGAAATTCTAGTTGGTATTATGAACTCGAAATTGGCAACATTCTTTCATTTTAATCATTCACCTAAAGCAACGAAGGGAGCGTTCCCTAAGATCTTGGTTCAAGATATAAAGGAATTTCCTTTGCCTAAAGTTAATTCAGATGAGAGAAAGATATTAATGCGACTTGTTGATGATGTTACAACGATTAAAAAAGGAAAATCAATCGCCGATACTTCCGCTTTGGAGAATCAAATCGACTTCCTCGTCTATCACCTCTATGGCTTAACCTATGATGAAGTCTTGATTGTTGACCCAGAGACACCAATCTCTCGTGAGGAGTATGAGGCATATAAAGAGGAGTAAAAGACGGAATTTCGTAAGTGAGATTAGCTTATTATGAAGTTGATATTCAGTATTTTAGTTCTAGCGATCCCGTGAAATGCGAGGGCGCTAGAATCCTATTCCGAGTGTCAGAACTGGGGAAAATTTATAGGTGGAACTCTTTTTAAAGCTTTTGCCCTTGCAGGGCGCAATGCTGATTGCTAGCATACCCAGGGTGTTGCCCTGGGCTAAGAGCTTTTGGGCTTTCAGCCCGTTCTTGAGCCACCTGCAATGTTCTATTTTATGCTAGACCTTTCAAGTATTGTGCGCATAGCATGATAGCGAGAATAATTTTGGTATTGCTTTTATTGGATAAGCCATAATCCTTCTGCCTTTAATTCTTCTATAAATTCTTCAAAATCTGTAGCCTTGCCTGTCCTTTCATATTCCGCTTCAATAGCTTCAATCCTAGCCACGGCTTCTTCTTCATTAGCCGGATGCCAGCCAATAGGATATCTTTTCTCCTTCATAAGCTCTTTCCTTTATAGTTTTCTTTTGAATTGTCTAATCAGATATCTAGGGCTTCTTCTCATATCCCATAAATCTACGAAAATGACGAGGTCGTTGGCTTCGTCGTAGCGATAGATAATTTATATGAGCCATAATCCTTCTGATTTAAGTTCTCTTTCAAAATCTTCAGCATCAATATATTGCCCATTCTCATACTCCGCCTCAATAGCTTCAATCCTAGCCATGGCTTCTTCTTCATTAGCCGGATGCCAGCCAACAGGAATCTTGTTCCAGTCAATATCTTCTTCTGCACATTCATCCTCGGGAAGTGCTATGGCGGCATTTCCGTGATAGGCTGGTGCAGGCTCTGCTGCGAAAGCTGCATCTTTCTGCTCTTCTGGCAATGTATATCTTTTCTCTTTCATAAACTTGCGTATTTTATCTGCTGCAAATTTACGATTATTATCTGAATCATGCAAGAAAAATGGGAGAAATGTTTTATAAAGTATCTTATAATCAAGGTTTTTGTTCTTTGTTGGGCTTTGGGTCGGTTCTGAAAAAAAAGTCACAATACCTAGCTGAAGAGCTGGGTATTGTGACTTTGCTTTTTGTTATATGTGTTTATTCGAAAATAATCACTAAATCTTAGTGGTGTTTCAAATCCACGCAGCCTGCTCATAGTCGATGAGATGATCGATGGTAGGGTGGTCGCCGCAGATTTCGCAGGATGCACGCTTCTTTACCTTGATGGTGCGGAAGTTCATCGTCTTGGCATCGAAGGTGAGCAATCGGTTGGTGAGCAGTTCGCCCACACCGAGGAAGTACTTCAACGCCTCGGCAGCCTGGATGGTTCCGAGCATACCAGCGATGGCACCAAGGACTCCTGCCTGGCTACTGGTAGGAACAGTGCCTGCTGGAGGTGGCTCCTTGAAGAAACAACGGTAACAAGCCGTGCCTGGAAGATGGGTGAAGGTCTGCCCCTGGAATCTCAGGATGCCGCCATGCGAGAATGCCTTGCCCAGTCGCACACAGGCATCATTGATGAGGAACTTCGCCGGGAAGTTGTCGGTGCAATCAATGACGAAATCCCATGGCTTGATGATTTCCTCGGCATTGTCTGAGGCGAGGAAGGTATGGTAGGTTGTTACCTCCACATCAGGATTGATGGCAATCATCTTCTCCTTGGCGCTTTCCACCTTAGGGGTGTTCAAGTCCTTGGTCTGGTGGATGACCTGTCGTTGCAGGTTGCTGAGGTCAACCACATCGGCATCCACGATACCGATATGTCCCACGCCAGCCGCAGCGAGGTAGAGGGCAACTGGGGAACCCAATCCTCCGGCACCAATGATGAGCACCTTGGCATTGAGGAGTTTTTCCTGCCCCTCGAGGCCTACATCCTGAAGGAGGATGTGGCGGCTGTATCTTTCTATCTGTTCTTCTGTTAAATCTATCATTTTATAGTACTTTATGTCTTTTTTCTTTAGTAAAAAATTACTTTGTATAGCAGTTTATGCTCATACAGCAGTATAGAAAAAGGTCGCAAACAATTAACAGCTTGCGACCTTTGATATTCTTTATAAGAACCCGAATTATAATCCCGAATCTGGAAGTATAATTCTCTAATTCTCAAATTCTTGATTTACTCGATAACCACGAGTGCATCCTCTTCGAGCACAGCCTGACCAGGCTTAACGCAGATAGCAGTAACCTTGCCATCCTTCTCAGCCTCGATGTTGTTCTGCATCTTCATAGCCTCGAGAACGACAACAGTATCACCTGCCTTTACCTCCTGACCAACAGCTACCTCGATGCTGGTGATAGTACCAGGGAGAGGAGCCTTTACAGCGTTGGCTGTATTTACGTTGGCAGCTGGAGTAGCCTCAGCATCATCAGATGCAGCAGCTGGCTGACCAAGCACAACCTTCTTCTTCTCTGGCTCAGCCTCCTGTTCCATCTCAACCTTGTAAGCTTCGCCATTCACGTTCACGCTTGCGATGTTACCCTCAACAGCGTCAATCTGAACCTTGTATTCTTTTCCGTCAATTGTATATTTAAACTCTTTCATTTCTATTACATTATGGTTTAGCTGTTAAACTCAAGAACTTGGCGTTCCACATCGTCTGACGTGGCTTGATAGTGATGATGCCAGGCTCCTTGTCGTGTACGTTATTGCCCTGATACTCATAGAGTGCCATGGCAATTGCAGCATAAATATTCTTATCCATTTATTCTAATGTTTAATTATATCATTACATTGGCATACAGCCATGCTTCTTAGCTGGCAAGCTCTGACGCTTGGTTGCGAGCTGAGCCAAACCACGGCAGATGCGGAAACGGGTGTTACGTGGCTCGATGACATCATCGATGTAACCATACTGAGCTGCCTGATATGGATTAGCAAACTTGTCAGTATACTCCTGCTCCTTCTCAGCCAGGAATGCCTTTACATCCTCGCCAGCTTCCTTCTTAGCCTTAGCTTCCTTACCACAGAGAACGGCAACGGCACCGCTGGCACCCATTACAGCAATCTCTGAAGATGGCCAAGCGAAGTTCAAGTCGGCACGCAACTGCTTGCAACCCATCACGATGTGGCTACCACCATAGCTCTTACGCAATGTGATAGTAATCTTTGGCACGGTAGCCTCGCCGTAAGCGTAGAGCAACTGTGCACCGTGAAGGATGACAGCGTTGTACTCCTGACCTGTACCTGGCAAGAATCCTGGTACGTCAACGAGAGAAACGATAGGAATATTGAAGGCATCGCAGAAACGAACGAAGCGGGCTGCCTTGCGGCTAGCGTTTACATCGAGTACACCTGCGTAAGCTGCTGGCTGGTTGGCTACGATACCAACGCTCTGACCATTGAAGCGGGCGAAACCTGTAATGATGTTCTTGGCGAACTTAGGCTGAATTTCGAAGAACTCTCCGTTATCGGTTACAGCACCAATCACCTTGTACATATCGTATGCCTGGTTAGGATCGTCTGGGATAATCTCGTTCAGAGTATCGTCCATGCGGTCGATAGGGTCTGTGCACTCTACGCGTGGAGCTTCTTCTGTATTGTTGCTAGGGATGTAAGAGAGCAGGCTCTTGATCATCTCGATAGCCTCTTCCTCAGTCTTAGCAGCGAAGTGGGTTACACCACTCTTGGTTGCGTGAACAGATGCACCACCGAGGTGCTCTGCATCGATGTCCTCACCAGTTACGGTCTTGACAACCTTAGGACCAGTCAGGAACATATAAGAAGTCTGCTCCTTCATGATGATGAAGTCGGTCAAACCTGGAGAGTAAACGGCACCACCGGCGCAAGGGCCCATGATAGCAGAAATCTGTGGGATGACACCAGAAGCGAGGATGTTGCGCTCGAAAATCTCACCGTAACCAGCGAGGGCGCAGATACCTTCCTGAATACGAGCACCACCAGAATCGTTCATGCAGATAACAGGTGCACCCATAGTCATAGCCATATCCATTACCTTGCAGATTTTCTGTGCCATAGTCTCAGAGAGTGAACCACCATTTACGGTGAAGTCCTGAGCATATACGTAAACCAGACGGCCGGCTATAGTAGCGCTACCAGCTACAACACCATCACCGAGGTACTGCTTCTTCTCCATGCCAAAGTTAGTGCAACGATGCAACTTGAACATATCATACTCCTCGAAACTGCCGGCATCTACCAACATTTCGATACGCTCACGAGCGGTATATTTGCCACGTGCATGCTGCTTCTCGATGGCCTTCTCGCCACCGCCAAGACGAGCCTGTTCGCGCTTAGCGATCAGCTCCTTAATCTTTTCTACTTGTTTGCTCATAATTGATTATTATGTATTATTTCTTTATTCTTTATAGAATGGTTTCCTGAATCCATGGGATGAACGGACGAACCGACATCGTATAATTCGGGCGCAAAGATACGAAAAAAACCGCAGATAGCGCACTATCTACGGTTAAATATTTAGAATAATGTGAAAAATCACAATTATTTGGTCCTAAAATTCCAAAAGAATGCGGGCATTGAGCTGTCTGCCGGTAAGATAATTAGGTACGGCGTATTGCTGACCGGTTACATCTGTCACCCAGTAATAGCTGTTTACGTTGTCTATGCCGAAGAGGTTGAGGCAATCTACCCCCAGCATCACATTCTTCAGGAAGGTCTTCTTCTCCCGGTGGCTGTTGTCGAGCAACTGATAGCTCATACCGATATCTGCACGGCGATAGGCAGTGGCACGGAAACTGTTGGTCTCCAGCTCTCTGTGGGGTGCTGCAAAAGGAAGACCATCGGCAAAGGCGAGTTTCAAAGACATGCGCCACTTCTTGCTGCCCGGGAAATAATCGGTGAAGAAGAGGTTTACGGCATAGCGCTGGTCGGTAGGCAAAGGGATGCTCTTGCCACCCAATTTCATCTTTGTATCCATGAGCGAAAGACTGAGCCAGGAATCGGTACCCGGAACAAATTCTCCGTAGAGTTTGAAGTCGAGTCCTGCTGCATGACCGCTGCATTCGTTCTGTCCGTAATAAACTACTTTCACGTTACTAACCGAATAAGGAACCAGATTGCCCAAAGCCTTATAATAGGCTTCGGCGGAGAATTTATAGCGTTGGTCTCCTAGCTTGAACCTATAGTCGTAGCCGGCGATGAAGTGGATGCTTCGCTGACTCTTGATTTTCTTGTTCAGCGATGCGATGGTTATGCCGTTCACCGTAGATGTATCTCTCAATTCCTTGAAGAATGGAGCCTGATAATACAGACCTGCCGCAAAACGGAGAGTTGTATTCTCATGGTTGGCTGGTATGATGGCGAGCGACAGACGAGGACTCACGATGGTTTCTCTGTTGAAATTCCAATGACTCATTCTGATACCATAGTTCAGGGTGTAATGTGTCTGTCTGTTCCCGGTACTGTCGGCTGTTCCTCCCGAAAAACGGTAGGTGTCCTGGATGTAAGCTTCCATTCGGTTGGCATTCAGTTCGTTGCGAGCCTTCAGTGAATAAACCATATAGAGGTCTTTGCCATTGTGAGGAATACTGTATCCTGCAGAATCGCGCATCTCATATTCTACAGAATTCTCCTCGATATGTTCACGCTTCAGACTTACTGCGGCTTCCGTCTGATGTTTCTTCACCTTGTGTTTGAGCATCAGTTTGGCGCTCATCACGCGGGCTGTGAGATAGTTTCGGGCATGTTCGAAATAGGTACCTACACCCAGGTTTTCTGAGGTCTCGGTTTCGTCGAGCCAGTATTGTCCCTGAATGTCATATTTCTCCTGTTCCTTGGTATAGAAAGCACTGCCCAGAAGCGAGAGACTGGTGTTGGCTGTAAACTGGCGGGTAATGCCGAGTGTACCGAAGTAGGTGAGGAAACGGTCTTTCTCCTGACCGTCAAAATATACTCTGAAGCTCTTTACGTTTTCCATTGTTCCGAACTTCGTTTCTCGGTTTTCTGGTTCGAAGTTGTAGTGATTATCAGAGATGTAGCCTATGAAGTCAAGCGTCCAGCGTTTGTTGGGCTGGTAACTCAGATAGGTCTGATAGTCCAGATAGTTTGGCTTGTATTCGCCTTTGGTTTCCATCGAACCGAGCAGGTAAGAGGTAGTTTTGTAGCGCACGCTGTTGAGCCATGAAAGTTTCTGGGTTCCCAGACCGATGTATGCGTCAGCACCCAGCAGACTGGCAGCCAGACTGCCTTCAACCACCGGCTTCTTGCTTTTTGCTTTCAGGGTTTTGTAGGTGATGTCGAGAGCCGAACTCATCTTGTCTCCGTATTTGGCAGCATATCCTCCGGTTGAGAAACCGATTTTATCTACCATATAAGGGTTGATGACGGAGAGGCCTTCCTGCTGTCCGCTGCGAACCAGGAATGGGCGGAATACTTCTACGTTGTTGATGTATACTGAGTTCTCATCGAAGGCTCCGCCACGCACATTGTATTGCGAAGAGAGTTCGTTGTGGGTACTCACGCCAGCCTGTTGCTGAACCAGACTTTCCACCCCATTTCCGTTGGCAGATGGCGTCATCTTCATGTCCTTAGTCTTCAGCTCCTGTATCTGGTCCGACTGTATTTTCTCTCCCTTGATATTCACCTCATCGAGGGTGGTGGATGCTTCGCGAAGTACCACCTGCAGGGTTTGTTTTCCTCGCGGTCTTCTCAGCACTTTTGTTTTTGTCTTGAAGCCGATATATGAGAATTTTACAACCACGCTGTCTGCAGAATGCAGTTTGAGGCTATAGTCTCCCTTGAGCGAAGTAACGGCAGTCTTTCCCTGGCTAGCCACCGAAACGATGGCAAACTCCAGTGGCTGGTTGTTCTCGTCTACCACTTTGCCGTGAAGGGTAAACTCCTGCGCCATCATCTTAATGGTTGCGATGAGGCATATTGTGAGTATCAATAATCTTTTTTTCATACTTTTATTAACGAGAAAAACTGAAAAATATTGTAGATGGTTGCAAGTTTTGATGAATGTCACTGGTTGTAATGCATTTGCGTCAGCCCGATTTGGCAGTCATGACGAGACCATATCTACATCAACCTTTATGATTGATGCTGCAAAGATACATTCTTTTCTGTTTCATAGCTATGCGATTTGTGACAATTGTGTGGATTCGGGAAATAAAGTTGGCGAAAATTATATTTTTATGCCTTATCTTGAAATTCGAAGAAATATTTCCGAAGAATAGCAAATTATCTCCGAAGGATGAAATAATATCTCCGATAAATAGGAAAATATCTCCGAAGGAGAATTGTCTCCTGATTATATATCCCGGCACAGATTGCTGCAGATGATTTTCTGTTGCATGCAGAACAGAATTTTGGATGTGATTTTTGGGAGGTGAAGGTGAAGGGTGTATTTTTAATCTTTATATTATATTCTTTTTTTTAGGGTTTTTCCGATTTTTGACCCTAGGGTCTTTTTTTCGGTTTTTACCCTAACCCTTCACGCGTATATATAAAAAAGAGTTTTCAAACCTTCACCCTTCACCTTTTTGGCGATTCTTTTGATGATCAGAGAGTTACGGGTGAAGGGTGGTGAAGGCACTTCTTTGCTTTCTTTAAACACTTTTTTGCATTTGGGCATTCTAAGGAGAGTTTGGTTGGGAAAGGAGAAATATGAACTTGCTTAGGAAAAGAGAAAGGAGATTATAAAAAAGCCCGATAAAAGTCACTTTTATCGGGCTTGAATTGTTATGATTATTTACTTGTTAAATGCATAGAACAAACCATCATTCATAGCCATGCGGACCTGGTATAAACCATTGGCATCTGCTGGGACGTTGATCTTCTCGCCACTTGGCAAGCAAGCCTGGATGCTGCCATCCTCGTTGAAGCTGAAAAGCTCACGGATATCGCCATCCTTGCTGTATGACCAACTCTTGTGCTTCTTGTCGAACACAAAGTATGATTTCTCACCATCTGGGTCGGTAATCTCGTAGCCATTCTTCAATGTCTTGATGGCATACATGCGACCATCCTTACCCATTACGTCCTTAGTAGTTCCTACCTGGCCAATCACCTTGTTGCCTGTCCAGAACTCGATAGAGTTGAGAACGAGAAGGTCTGCAAATGCACATACTGCGTAAGCTGGAGAGATAAGCACGAAGATAATCTCGTTTACAAACTTGGTGTCTGTTGCTCTCTTGTTCCAGTTAAGTACGGAATTTGTCAGACCAAATGAGCCGATGCAAGAACTGAATGTCAAGGCGCCCAACAGGACTGCGATGACAGGTTTAGTTAAATTTTTCTTCATTGTCATAAATTAATTTATATGTTGAGTATCTTTTACTTCGCAGACTCAAACTCGCGCAAGAAACGAGTATCGTTCTCAGAGAAGAGACGAAGGTCGCTCACGCGATATTTCAAGTTGGTGATACGCTCAACACCCATACCGAAGGCATAACCCGTATAGACATTGCTGTCGATACCGCAAGCCTCAAGATCATGAGGGTCAACCATACCGCAACCTAAAATCTCAACCCATCCGGTATGCTTGCAGAAGTTGCAACCCTTACCGCCACAGATGTTGCAGGAGATATCCATCTCGGCACTGGGCTCTGTGAATGGGAAGTAGCTAGGACGGAGACGAATCTTGGTATCTGCACCAAACATCTCACGGGCAAAGGTAAGGAGCACCTGCTTGAGGTCGGTGAAACTTACGTTCTTATCTACATAGAGACCTTCTACCTGATGGAAGAAACAGTGAGCGCGGGCGCTGATAGCTTCGTTACGGTAAACGCGGCCTGGGCAGAGCACACGGATAGGTGGCTCATGGGTTTCCATATAGTGAGCCTCGTCGCCTGAAGTATGGCTGCGGAGGAGCACATTCTTGGTAACATCGTCAGAGTTGGTCTTCTCTATAAAGAAGGTGTCCTGCATATCGCGGGCTGGGTGGTCGGCAGCAAAATTGAGCATCGTAAATACGTGCTTGTCGTCATCTACCTCAGGACCCTGGAAAAGGGTAAAGCCCATGCGAGCGAAAATGTCGATAATCTGATTCTTCACTACGGTGAGTGGATGGCGGGTACCGAGTGCTACAGGGTAGGCGGTACGGGTCAAGTCGATATCATCGCTTGATGCCTCGGCTTCTTCCATCTGCTCCTTCAGTCCGTTGATCTTCTCAAGGGCTGCGTTCTTCAGTTCGTTGATTTTTACTCCAACCTCTTTTTTCTGGTCGGCTGGCACTGTGCGGAAGTCGGCCATAAGGGCGTTAATCTCGCCCTTTTTGCTCAGATACTTGATTCGAAGCTGCTCTACTTCTTCTGCGTTTTGGGCAGTCAAAGTGCTCACTTCTTTCAAGAGTTCGTCTATTTTTTCTAATAACATATCTATATTTTTATCTTTTTTGACTGCAAAGATAACATTTTTTGGTTAAAAGATGAAATAATTCAAAAGAAAGTTGTACTTTTGCATGGAAAATTTGAGAAATTTAATAGGTTTATGAAAAAACTCTGTTTATTAACGGTGTTAATGGCGGTGCTTACCATCGTTTGTTTCACGTCTGTGGGATGTACAGACAAGAAGCCTGCGCCTGCCATTGATTCGGCTTCATCCGACTCGGTGATTGCCGACACCCAAGCGATGGACTCTACAGAACAGCTGATAGAGGAGACTCCGGTGCCAAAGGCGGCTGACGAGCTTTTTGATGATTTCGTGTTTAATTTTGCAGCTAACAGAAAGTTGCAGAAAAGTCGTATTGTCTTCCCGCTGCCGGTATATCACGGTAAGAAACTGACCAAGAAGATAGAAAAAAATCATTGGAAGATGGAGCATTTCTTCATGCGCCAGGATTATTACACGCTGATCTTTGATAATCAGAAACAGATGAAACTGATGAAGGATACTACTATCGATCATGTAGTAATAGAAAAGGTGTTCTATAGTAGAAAGACAGTTCAGCAGTTTGTGTTTAATCGCATCAATGGTCAGTGGATGATGACTAGCATCTGCTACGTGCCTATGTATCAGAATAATAATGCCAGTTTCCTGAAGTTTTACGGACATTTTGCTACTGATACCGCTTTCCAGGCTCGCCATATCCATAATCCGGTGAAGTTTACCGGTCCTGATCCTGATGATGATTTCAGTACGATGACAGGCGATATAGACCCGGAAACATGGCCTGCCTTTGCGCCTCAACTGCCTCACGGCATGATTTACAATATAATCTATGGTCAGAAATATACCGAGAGCAACCGGAAAATCTTCGTGATTCGTGGTATTGCCAATGGTATGGAAACCTCTCTTACTTTCAAAAAGATTGGAGGAAAATGGGAACTGATCAAACTGAATATGTAGCTTTTTAGTTGGTAGTAATAGTTTAATCAGATATGAAGGATATTCGTAACTATGGCCTTTTGGCTCACAATACATTCGGGATTGATGCTAAATGCAGCAGATTTCTGGAGTATGAATCGGTAGAGGAAGCCCGACAGATAGTGGGCTTGCTGACAGAGGCAGATCAGCCACTGCTCATTTTGGGCGGTGGTAGCAATCTCTTGCTGACCGGTGATTATGCTGGTACAGTGCTCCATTCGGCTATTATGGGTATTGAGGTTCTTGACAACAAGACTTTGGCAGCTGCAGAGGGGGATGATGCTTTGTGCAATCCGGATTGGGTATTCCTTTCCTGTGGTAGTGGTGAGGTGTTTGATGATGTGGTAGCTTATGCCGTAGAGCATGGTTATCATGGAGCTGAAAATCTGAGTATTATTCCGGGTGAAGTAGGTGCCAGTGCGGTTCAGAATATTGGTGCCTATGGTGTGGAAGCCAAGGATATTATATATAAGGTGGAAGCGGTTGAGATAGCTACGGGCAGGGTAGTGGTGTTTGATAATGCTGACTGCGAGTATAGTTACCGTCAGAGTAAATTTAAGCATGAGTGGAAGGATAAGTATCTGGTGACGCATGTGATTTACCGTTTGCAGAAAACCTTCCGTCCGGATCTGGATTATGGTAATATCCGTTCTGCGCTCGAGGCTAAGCGTATTGCTGAGCCTACAGCCCAGCAACTTCGTGATGTCATCATAGAAATTAGAGAGGCAAAATTGCCTGATCCTAAGGTGTTGGGTAATGCAGGCAGTTTCTTTATGAATCCTATTGTAGAGAAGGCTAAGTACGAAGAACTGGCTGCTCTTTATCCGGGTATGCCTCATTATACAATCGATGATTCTCATGAAAAGATTCCGGCTGGTTGGATGATTGATCAGTGTGGCTGGAAGGGAAAGAGTCTGGGACGGGCCGGTGTGCATGATAAGCAGGCACTGGTGCTAGTGAATCGTGGCGGCGCTACGGGCGAGGAAATCGTAAAACTCTGTGAGACCATCCAGGAGGATGTGAAGCAGAAGTTTGGCGTAGAGATTCATCCGGAAGTGAATGTTAAGTGAAGAATTCGGTTGTTTTCAGAAAAATATTTGATAATTAATGAAGGTAACTTTGTTAGGTACAGGCACATCGGGCGGTGTTCCTTCGTTGGGATGTAACTGTGAAGTGTGCCGAAGTACGGATCCGCATGATAAAAGATTGCGCAGTGCAGCAATGATAGAAACGGAGAATACCCGTATTCTGATAGATGCCGGACCTGATATCCGACAGCAGTTGTTGCGTGTGCCTTTCAGAAAGATAGATGGCGTCCTGATTACGCATATCCATTACGACCATGTTGGTGGTATTGATGATTTGCGCCCTTTCTGTATCTTTGGTGATATTAATATCTATGGCGATGAAATCGTTACTGCGGGGCTGCCTCATACGATGCCTTACTGCTTTCCGAAGAATGCAGAAAAACTCTATCCGGGAGCTCCTAAACTCAAATTGCATACCATTCATCCGCATGAGCATTATCAGATAGGTGACATTGAGTTTCTTCCTATCCGTGTGATGCACGATAAGATGCCTATTCTCGGCTATCGGTTTGGTAAGTTTGCCTATATTACTGATATGAAATCTATGGGTGATGAAGAATATGCTTATTTGGAAGGTGTGGAAACACTCGTAATTAACGCACTCAGATTTGAGAAAACACATCACAGTCATCAGCTTGTATCTGATGCTATTGAGGTGTCGCGCAGGATAGGAGCAAAACATACTTATTTTATCCATGTGACTCACCAGATAGGTTTTCACGATGAGGCGAATAAAAGGCTGTCCGAAGGCTTTGAATTTGGCTTCGATGGAATGGAGGTATATGTAGGAAATAGATGAATTTTTATTGAAAAAGGTTTAAAAATAGGTTGGTAAAAGTTAATTAAACTGAACTGCTAAGTCTTTTGCTAAGAAAAATTTGCGAGTATCATAGATTATTTCTATATTTGCATGTGTGTTTTTCATAGTATTAGATTTAAGGTTAACAAGGTATTGGGGTCGCAGCGGCGACCCTTTTTTGTTTTTATCCCCTTTTGGATGACTGAAAAATACCTTTTTCCAAGGCATCTTTCCTTTCCCCAAAACGGTATATGATTCATCTCTTCCGAGGTTTGAATCTCCGGTAAAGTTTCCAAGCCAACAGTGCACCGTCGAATGCTCCTGCTCCCACCTGCAGCAAACTCTGCAGTCGCTTGCTAGGACTCGCATTGCGTGACAGGATTTCAGGTTTTGTGAAAAGCGAGTTCCATAAAGTCTGAATCTTGGCATCATCGGCATCAATTTCCTTGCGTATCGCCTCTTTTTTGAGTCGGATATCGTTTAAGGAATTATATTTTGTGATTTCTGAATGATTTGTCATGTTGCGAAAAGGAGGTTATTTTTCCATTAAGAGGCTGGCCAGAAATCTGACCAATGGTCTCTCGATCCACTTATGGCGGAAAATTACAAATAATATTAATATAAATAGGTATACTGCAGCAACAATGCAGAATCCGAAAGTCAGACTACCTATTAAGTCTGCCAATGCAAAAGCAGCGCCAAAGGATAGGTAAATGAGGGTAAGCGTAAGTAAGCCCAGGAGTACCACCGTCATGGTGATGACTGTAAGCAGGCGTACCACCTTATCCACAATATCGAGCTTCAGAAATTCGCTCTGAAGCCCGATGTAATGTTTAAGCACCTCAATGAGCTGCCCGATAGTTTCTACATTTTTATCGTTAGAGAACATCATGATAGGTGATGATTAAACCTCAGGAGCTGCGTCCTTGATATCGTCAACCAGATCATCAACGTCCTTACGGCTCAACTTGATGTCGTGCTTCTTGCAGAAATCGTCTACTGCACCTGCAATCTTACTACGTGTATCCTCACCCTTCTCAGGAGCGAAAATCAAACCGAGTGCTGTACCAGCGATAGCACCGCCGAGGAAAGCACCAATGTAACCTAATGTTTTCATATGCTATAAATTTTAAACGTTAAACGATTATATTCTTGTCATTTTCATTTGACAATGCAAATATACTAAATTCTCTTTAAAAAACAAGTCTTTTAGCCTTAATTTTTCATTAAAAATGTTTTTATAGCCTTATTTAACAAACTTTAGGCGGCATATTCTTCGTTTTTCGGGCATTTTTTTGTATTTTCGCAGAGTAAAAAACGCATAATGCGAAATTTATATTGAATGAACAACAATAATAAACAATAAAACGAATAAGAATTATGAAGAAAATTACAGTATTAAGCATGGGAATGTGCGCAGTTTTGGCGCTCGCAAGTTGTGGTACATCTAAGGAAAGTGCATACAAGAAGGCATATGAGAAGGCTCAGCAGCAGGAACAGCAGGCAGCTCAGGCTCCTGTTGCTCAGGAACCAGTTGTAGCTCCTCTCGAGACTCAGGCTCCTTCTGATGAGCAGACTGAGGTTGATAATGCTACTGTTCGTTCTGAGGATGTTTCTCTCATCTCAGGTTCTGGCTTGTCAAGCTATAGCGTAGTAGTTGGTTCTTTCTCTCTCAAGGCTAACGCTGAGGGATTGGCTAGTACATTGAAGAGCGCTGGCTACGATGCTCAGATCGCCCTGAACACAGAGCGTAACATGTATCGCGTGGTAGCTTCTACATTTGCTGATAAGGCTGCTGCTGTCAAGAGCCGCAATCAGCTTCGCGCTGGTGAGTATCCTGATGCTTGGTTACTCCTTAAGAAGTAATCTGATATTATATAAGGATAAGATATCCGTAGATTAATGCGAATTTTATCTATAGATTACGGTAAAAAACGTACCGGACTGGCTGTGACCGACCCATTGCAGATTATTGCCAATGGGTTGGCCACAGTTTCTACACATGAACTTTTCACTTATATCGAAACTTATATTCAGAAAGAACAGGTGGAGCGCATTGTTATCGGAAAACCGATGCAACCTAACGGGCAGCCAAGTGAAAACCTGGCAAGAGTAGAAAACTTCTACAACCGTTGGCGAAAGGCTCATCCTGAAATTCCAATTGAATATTATGACGAGAGATTTACATCAGTTCTGGCACATAGAGCCATGATAGATGGAGGTGTAAAGAAGAAGGTGAGAAAAGAAAATAAAGGATTGGTAGACGAGATAAGTGCTACCATCATATTACAGGATTATTTGCAATCAAGAAGATAATGATTTTACCGATTTATATTTATGGTCAGCCAGTGCTGAGAAAAGTGGCTGAAGATATTACACCTGATTATCCAGATCTCAAGGTGTTGATTAATAATATGTATGAAACCCTTGATTCCAGCAACGGCATTGGACTGGCTGCACCCCAGATAGGCTTGCCTATCCGCCTCGTTGTTATCGACCTGGATGTGCTCAGCGAGGATTTCCCTGAGTATAAAGGATTCCGTCATGCTTTCATCAATGCCCATATCCTAGAGCTCGATGAGGAAAATACCGACTCTTCTGAAGAGGGATGTCTTTCTATTCCTGGTATCAATGAGAAGGTGGTTCGTCCTACACGCATCCATGTAAAGTATATGGATGAGGATTTTAATGAACATGATGAGTGGATAGGGGGATATCTGGCTCGCGTGATGCAGCATGAATTCGACCATTTGGAGGGTACAATGTTTGTTGACCGTGTGTCTCCTCTTCGCAAGAACATGATAGCAGGTAAGCTCAAGAGTATCATCAAGGGCAATTTCCGTGCTGCCTATCGTACTAAGATACGTCGATAGTTCTTCCGAAAATATAGTAAGCTTCATGGTAATCGTGACGATTGGGCTTACTATATTTTTTTATTCTACATTCAATAGGTTTTATTTCAGAGAGTTACGAACAGATGAAGAAGATTCTCTTGGTTCTTTTTATGGTAATGGGCACCATGTCGACTTCTGCCCAATATCGTGTAGACCGACTTGTTACGGCCGGTCGGAGTGCATTGTATTATGAGGATTTCGTCCTTTCAATCAAGTATTTTAATCTGGCTATCGGTGCCAAGCCTTATTTGTATGAGCCTTGGTATTACCGCAGTGTGGCAAAATTTAATCTGGATGACTTTACGGGTGCCGAAAGTGATGCCACCGAGGCGTTGCATCTCAATCCCTATATCAATGATATTTATGACTTGAGAGCCATCTGTCGCATCAGACAAAACAGGTTTGATGATGCGATAGCTGACTATAATGAGGCTATCAGACTTGAACCGCGCAACCGAAATTACTGGTTCAACCGGGCTATCTGCCAGATGGAAAACAAAAAGTATGAGGCGGCGCAGCAGGAACTGGATACCATCGTGGAAAAATGGAAAGACTGGTCGAATGCTTATTCGCTCAAGGCTGAAGTGTATCTGCATCAGAAAGATACCGTGCAGGCTGAGAAATGGCTAGACAAGAGTCTGCAGCTCAATCCGTATGATGGGGATGCCTGGACTACGCGTGCCTATATGGCGCTGGCTAGAAAGGAATGGAAAACGGCTGATGAGGCGCTGACCAAGAGTCTGCATTTCAAACCTAACAATGTCAACAGTTACATTAACCGTGCTTTGGCGCGTATCAATCTGAATAACCTCAGAGGGGCGATGAGCGATTATGACAATGCCCTTGATCTGGATCCGAACAATTTCCTGGCTCATTATAATAGAGGACTGATGCGTGTACAGTTGGGTGATGATAACCGTGCTATCACCGATTTCGACTTCATTATCAAGATGGAACCCCAGAACTTCATGGCTATCTTCAACCGAGCTCTATTGCATGACAAGACCGGTAATCTGAGAGCTGCCATCAAGGATTATACTAAGGTTATCAACCAGTTCCCTAACTTCTGGATCGGTTTGTCTAACCGTGCCAGCTGTTACCGGCGCCTGGGCATGACAGCCAAGGCAGAGATGGATGAATTCCGTATCTTCAAGGCGCAGATGAACAAGCATATCGGAATCCAGCCGAGATGGAGCGCAAAGACCAAGAAGGAGATGCGTAAGCGCTCTGAGGTTGACCCGAATAAGTTTGCTTCGCTGGTAGTAGATGACGAACCGAAGTATGAACACAACTATAAGAGCGAGTATCGTGGTAAGGTTCAGAACCGTCAGGTAGAAACCGCCTTCCTGCCGATGTATCAGCTCTCTTATTTCCCAAACAATCAGAATGTAAATGGAGTTCAGGCTTATGACAAGGAGGTTGATGCGCTCAATCAGCATACCAAGGCAGACAAGGTTTATATCGTTTGCAGTAAGGAACAGCTCGATGAGAATGGTTCTATGAAGATATTCTCGATGATTGATAAACTTTCGGCAGAGTTGAGTGTGGCGAGCGATAATGAAACCAGAAAACGTCTCCTGATGCGCAGGGCCATCGCTCATAGTGTACTTCGTGATTTTGAGGCTGCCATCAGTGATTTCACCTATTATATCTCGCTCGATGACAAGAACTCTTTGGCTTACTGGCAGCGTGCTGTCTGCCAGGCTGAGATGGATGAATTTAACAAGGCTGAGGGCAAGGGTGTTCTGAACATCCATTCTGCCGAGGCTGATTTCAGTGATGCCATTCGCCAGAACAGCAACAATGCTTACATCTATTATAATAGAGGTAATCTTCATGCAGGCAGAAACGAACTTTCAAAAGCAATAGATGATTATACCATTGCCTTGAGAATTGATAACCGCCTTGCAGAGGCTTATTATAATAGAGGTATAGCACGAGCCAAGAGTGGCAATAAGCAGACTGCCATCCAGGATCTTTCAAAGGCAGGAGAACTTGGTTTGTATGATGCCTATTCTGTGATCAAGCGCTTGAATAAGTCGAAATAAAAAAATCCCGCAGATTTTCTCTGCGGGATTTTTTTATGTATTCCGGTTTTATATTCTCGTTACCTGCTTAACGCCCTTCACGGCGCTCAGTTTCTTGATGAGTGCATCGGTCTTGCCAGCATCATCAATCATTACGGTAACATTGCCAGAGAAGAGACCATCCTTGGAAGAGATGTTGATGCCTCGCATGATGAGTTTGTCTTCCTTGGAAATGATGTTGGTGATGTTGCTCACGATACCGATATCGTCGTTTCCGATGATGCGGAGCGTGATGGCATACTTGGATGTTCCCTTGCCGCTCCATTTCGCCTTCACGATGCGGTAACCGAAACGGCGGCGCAGTTCCTTGGCGTTAGGACAATCCATGCGATGTACCTTGATACCCTTGCTGATGGTAACGAATCCGAAGATTGGGTCGCCGTAGATAGGGTGGCAGCAATGAGCCAGTTCGAAATCGATGCCCTTGAGGTGCTCATCGATAACCAGCACATCGTCGCTCTGTTTCATCAGTTCCTCGGTAGGATTCTCAAACTCAAAATTCTCTGCACTTTCTGCAGGCTTGTTGGTATTGGCGAGGTTCAGGTCGTGGTCGCGCTCCTCTATGTATCTCTCGATGATGCTGTTCACGTCGATTTTCTCTTCGGCTACATCCTTATAGAAGTCTGAGTTCTCCTTATATCCCATTTTCTTGATGATGCGCGCCATGATGCTCTCATCAATTTCCAGTTTCCTGTTCTTGAATCGGCGCTCCAGAAGTTCCTTGGCATAGAGACCGTCCTTCTTCTGGGTTTCCTTCAGCGCTAGACGAATCTTGGCTTTAGCCTTGGATGTCTGCACGATGTTGAGCCATTCGCGGCGTGGCTTCTGGTTGCTCTGTGTGAGGATTTCTACCTGATCTCCCGAATGGAGTTCCTGTCGGAAGGTGACGGCTCTTCCGTTAATCTTTCCGCCCACACAGGTATTGCCGATGCGGGAGTGGATATAGTAGGCAAAGTCGAGTACCGTAGCTCCCTTCTGGAAGTTCAGCAGGTCGCCCTTTGGAGTGAACACGTATACTTCGTCTTCCTTCAGGTCGGTGGTAAACTGGTCCATCAGCTGCAGATCATCGTTGTTTTCGAGGGCAGCACGGATATTGGCAAGCCATTCGTCGATACCGCCTTCTCCCTGCTTAATACCCTTGTAGCGCCAGTGGGCAGCGAGTCCGTGCTCTGCAATATCGTCCATGCGCTCGGTTCTGATCTGTACCTCTACCCATTTGTTTTCAGGACCCAGTACAGTGGTATGCAGACTTTCATAACCGTTGCTCTTAGGCACGCTGAGCCAGTCGCGCATACGCTTTGGGTTTGGCTGATACATGTCGGTGATGAGGGCAAAGGCCTGCCAGCACTGCATATACTCTTTCTCTCTTGGTGCATCGAGGATAATACGGATGGCAAAGAGATCGTATACACCCTCAAAGGCGCACTTCTGCTTCTTCATCTTCTGCCAGATAGAGTGGATACTCTTGGTGCGGCCCTTCATGTGATATTTCAGACCGGCAGCATCGAGCTTTTCCTGGATTGGCTGGATGAAGCGGGCGATATAGGCATCGCGCGAAGCCTTGGTGGCGTTCAGTTTGTCCTTTATCATATAGTAGGCGTCGTGCTCGAGATACTTCAGACTAAGGTCTTCCAGTTCGCTCTTCAGTTTGTAGAGTCCCAGTTTGTGGGCGAGTGGGGCATAGAGGTAGCTTGCCTCTTCGCTTACTTCATGCTTTGCCTCTTTCTGTTCGGTATCGCGAATCTGTCGCATCACGTTCACGCGGTCGGCAATCATGATGAGGATGACGCGCATATCCTCAGAGAATGAGATAAGCAGATTTCTGAAGTTCTCGCTCTCTATGATAGGGTTGCGCTTATATAAATCGTGGATGCGAAGCAGACCACTGATAATGTGGGCTACGCTATCTCCGTATTTCTTCTGTATCTCTTCGATGGTCTGATAGCCATCGATGACGCTGGTCTGCATCAGGATGGCGATGATGCCATCTCGTTTCAGACCGATTTCGTTTACTGCGATTTCTGCGGTTTGCAGGGCAGCAAGTATTGGATTCATTCCGAAGACATTGCGCTTAATCTGATGGTTGATGAAGGCATGTTGGATGTCTTCACGCAGATGCTGCTCATCGCCCGGCTTGAATGTGTCGCCCACGGCGGTTCTCAGGCGCTCTAGTATCTGGAGTGTCTGTTCCTTTTCTTCGGATGTGAATTTAAAAGGTGTTTCGTTCATTGTCGTTCCCTCCTGCTGATGATATATTTATTGAGTCATTATAGCTCATCTATCCATTTCTGACCAGATTTGGTGTTGAGCCAGATGGCAAAGCTGCTGCTAATAATTAGCCCCAGCGAAAAAATAAACATTAATCCATCCATAATAATATTATTTATCGTTATACTTCATAATTCTATTAGCGCAATATGCAATGATAATTGCAGATAGCGTTCCAATGAACAAACAAAGTAAATTGTATATGTTCAATTCTTGGTTTGTTACTAATGGCGATAAACCGCCAATTCCTACACCACTTAAAAATAATGTAGATACCCCATAGAGGTAATGTGATAGCCCCGACCTTCTGTCGTGCTCTTTTGATAATTTACTAACCATGTTGCAATATTCTATTTTAAATTTGACAAACAATGGCGATTCGGCGTTAAAAAACGCCTACTTCGTTAAATTTTCAATGCAAAGGTACAAAAAAAAGCGGAAATATTTCTGATTATCAGAAAAAACTATTATCTTTGTAGCACATATAGTGTAAATTTAACATAAATATGGTATTATGAATCAGCAAGATCTAAACCAAATCTCTGCTCGCGGTATCTCCGAGCAGCAGATTGAACACCAGTTGGAACAAATCAAGAATGGCTTCCCATTCCTCAAGCTCGAGGGTGCGGCTGCTATCGGTAAGGGTATCATGGCTCCTACAGCTCAGGAAGTAGAGAACTACGAGAAGGCGTGGAACGACTACAAGGCTGAGGGGCACAAGATTGTGAAGTTCGTACCTGCTTCAGGTGCGGCTAGCCGTATGTTCAAGAACATGTTCGCGTTCCTGGATGCTCCATACGATGTTCCTACTACTGACTTCGAAAAACAATTCTTCGAGAATATCAAGAAGTTTGCTTTCCGCAAGGCACTCTGCGATAAGTGCCATGTAAACAACGAGAAGGGCATTATGTGCCTTATCAAGAAGGGCGATTACAAGGCTATCGTGGCTAATCTCCTCAAGCCAGAGGGATTGAACTACGGACAGTTGCCTAAGGGATTGCTCCAGTTCCACGAGTATGAGGGCGAGGTTCGCACCCCAATGGAGGAGCACCTGGTTGAGGCTGCGCTCTATGCTAGCAGCAACGGCGAGGCAAACGTTCATTTCACCGTTTCTCACGACCACCTGGAACTCTTCAAGCAGATGGTAGCCGAGAAGGCAGATAAGTATGCACAGCACTACGGCATCAAGTACAATATCTCATTCTCAGAGCAGAAGCCTAGCACCGATACCATCGCTGCCAATCCAGACAATACTCCTTTCCGCAACGAGGATGGCTCTTTGCTGTTCCGTCCGGGCGGTCATGGTGCACTCATCGAGAACCTCAACGAGATTGATGCTGATGTGGTATTCATCAAGAATATTGACAATGTGGTTCCTGATCGCCTGAAGGCTGAGACTGTTACCTGGAAGCAGGTGATTGCAGGTGTATTGGTTACTTTGCAGAAGCAGGCTTTCGATTATCTGAAAGTTTTGGATTCTGGTCAGTACAACCATGAGAAGCTGGAGGAGATTATCCGCTTCGTTCAGCGCGACCTCTGCTGTCGTAAGGCTGATATCAAGGAGCTGGAGGATGCCGAACTGGTTATCTATCTGCGTAAGAAGTTGAACCGTCCTATGCGTGTCTGCGGTGTCGTTAAGAACGTGGGCGAGCCTGGTGGTGGTCCATTCCTTACCTATAATCAGGATGGCACGGTAAGCCTTCAGATTTTGGAGAGCTCTCAGATTGACAAGAATAACGAGGAGTATATGAAGATGTTCACCGAGGGTACTCACTTCAACCCGGTAGATCTCGTCTGCGCGACCAAGGATTACCAGGGCAATGCCTTCGATCTTCCTAAGTTCGTTGATCCATCTACCGGTTTCATCTCCAGCAAGAGTAAGAATGGTAAGGATTTGAAGGCACTCGAGTTGCCAGGTCTCTGGAATGGTGCGATGAGTGACTGGAATACAGTATTTGTAGAGGTTCCTCTCGGTACATTCAACCCAGTGAAGACCGTGAACGATCTGCTCCGCGACCAGCATCAGGCTGTAGAGGGTGGTATCAAGCACGAGCATCATCACGAACACGGAGAGGGCGGCTGCTGTGGTAAGCACTAATATCCGATTCCGTATATCTTGATGGTAAGATATAAACACAATAAAGGCTCAGTTCCCGATTTTATTCGAGGATTGAGCCTTTATCATTGAGCTAATAATGTGTCTGCTAAAAATTATAAGATGTTCTGAATCAAATAAAAATAGCCTCTTGTTTCACGTCTGCTAAAGGAAAAACTATCGGTTACAAAGGATAGGAATCCTTAGCAGGAAGTTCTTAGTTGTACCAAATTTCTCCGCCTAATACTGTTGGATACTCTTCAGCTGTTGCTCTTTCTACAGGAGCCGCAATTTCTACGAACTCACCATACTCCTTTACCTTGTTAATGTTCATAATTTGTTGGTTTTGTTGATTTATTAATTTATATTACGGATTGGTATCTAATAAGGATACTGATCTTTTACTTTTTTTCTACGCTGCAAAGTTACACAAAAAATGATATGCAAAAAGTTTTTTGGCAAAAAAACTGTCAATATTTAACCTTCGTTAAATGTTTTCTGCATATTTCCTGTAATACTATTCGGTTTTGTAGGGTAATTTTCTTTGTTTCGCTAAATGACTCATAATGAGCAAGTAAATGACAGTTTGCCAATCTGTAGTTTAATCGTATACACTATCGGGAGACTGTCATTTACTTCATTGTTTCATTATATGGATGAAGATTTCACCTTATACTATATAGAGATTTCGCCCGCCAGGGATTCGGTCAGTTTTTCTCTTACCTTTTTGTTATCTGCATATCTTCCCTGCAGATACATCATCTTGGTGACCATAGCCTCTACCGTAGAATCGTATCCGCTTATCACATGAGCTGCTTTCAACTGGAAGCCGGCTCCGTAGCGTTCCATCTCTACACTGCCCGTAAGACATTGGCTGATATTCACGATGTTTACTCCGCGATGGGCAGCCTGATCCAGAAGACGCATGATCCATGGCGTGTGAGGAGCATTGCCTGAACCGAAAGTACGCATCACGATGCCGCGGAGGTCTGGTGATTCCATCACGTGGCGCACAATGTTATCCTGGATACCCGGGAAGAGACTGAACACGATGACGTTCGGATCGAGCTTCAGGTGTGGAACCATTGGCTTTCTGTAATCCGGCGTAAGAATGTGATGGTCGTGATATTGGAAATTGATTCCTACATCGCAGAGGTGAGGGTAGTTGAATGATTCGAAAGCATGAAATCCCTCGGCATTGATCTTGATGGCACGGTTACCGCGAATCAGCTTGCCGTTGAAAAAGATGCATACCTCGGGCACCATAGGGCGTCCTTCAGCATTTTTGGCAGAAGCAATCTCTATGGCTGTCATCAGATTCTCCTTGCCGTCGGTTCGCAATTCACCGATAGGCAGCTGGCTACCTGTCAATATTACAGGCTTGGTCAGATTCTCAAGCATGAAAGATAGGGCAGACGAAGTGTAAGCCATAGTATCAGTGCCATGAAGGATTACGAATCCGTCATAGTCGTTGTAGTTGTTGGATATCATGCTTACGATTTCTGCCCAGCGCATTGGATCCATGTCGCTGGAATCGATAGGTGGGTCGAATTTTCGCACATCGATTTCTGCCTGAATGAGCTTGAATTCGGGCATGGAAGAAACGAGGTGATTGAAATCAAGAGGTTCCAGTACACCTGTCATCGGGTCCTTTCCCATACCGATGGTACCACCGGTATAGATGATGAGAATCTTTGGTTTTGCCATTTTCTATGTTTCTTTACATTTTGTCACGTTATCGGATGCAAAGATAATGAAAATATTTGTTTCTCCAAAACTTATTGGCTAAAAATGTATCTGAATTTTACAAAGTGTTACGAAATATTGGTAGAAAAGCAGATGAAAACTTCAATATCTCAGTATTTTCGGTCTTAAAAGCCCTTAATATAAAGAGGTGTTAGCAAAGTTTAGCAAAATAAATGCATTTTTATTCGCTTGTTACAAAAAGAAATCGTACTTTTGCAGACGATTTAATAAAAATACTAAGTTGTTATGGTAAAAATCACATTCCCAGACGGATCTGTTCGTGAGTATGAACAGGGCGTAACTGGCTTACAAATCGCCGAGAGCATCTCACCGGCTCTCGCTCGCAACGTTGTATCTTGCGGTGTTAATGGTGAGACAGTAGAGTTGAACCGTCCTATCAATGAGGATGCAAATGTAGAACTCTACAAGTTTGAGGATGAGCAGGGTAAGCACACATTCTGGCATACATCTGCCCACTTGTTGGCTGAGGCTCTTCAGGAGCTTTACCCAGGCATCCAGTTCGGTTTCGGTCCAGCCGTAGAGAGTGGTTTCTTCTACGACGTGATGCCAGCCGAGGGTCAGGTGATCTCAGAGAATGATTTCGCCAAGATTGAGGCTAAGATGATGGAACTTGCCAAAAAGAACGAACCTGTGGTTCGCAAGGAGGTGGCTAAGGCTGATGCTCTCGCTGAGTTCAAGGCTGACGGTCAGACTTACAAGTGCGAGCATATTGAGCAGGACTTGGAGGATGGTACCATCACCACATATACCCAGGGCAATTTCACCGACCTCTGTCGTGGTCCTCACTTGATGAACACTGGCCTTATCAAGGCTGTGAAGATTACAAGTGTGGCTGGTGCATTCTGGCGCGGTGATGCCAAGCGCGAGCAGATGACCCGTATCTACGGTATCAGCTTCCCTAAGAAGAAGATGCTCGATGAGTACTTGGTAATTCTCGAAGAGGCTAAGAAGCGTGACCACCGTAAGATCGGTAAGGAGATGGAACTCTTCATGTTCTCAGAGCGTGTAGGTAAGGGTCTTCCTATCTGGTTGCCAAAGGGTACACAGCTCCGCCTGCGTCTGCAGGAGTTGCTTCGTTCTCTCCTGAAGCCTTACAACTACCAGGAGGTTATCTGCCCAGGTATCGGTGGCAAGAGTCTCTATGTAACATCTGGTCACTATGCTCACTATGGCAAGGATGCATTCCAGCCTATCCAGACTCCTGAGGAGGATGAGGAGTATATGCTCAAGCCAATGAACTGTCCTCACCACTGCGAGGTCTACGCTCGCAAGCCTCGTTCTTACAAGGATCTTCCTTTGCGTATTGCTGAGTTCGGTACCGTATTCCGCTATGAGAAGAGCGGTGAGCTCCACGGTTTGACTCGTGTTCGTACATTTACACAGGATGATGCCCACATTTTCGTTCGTCCAGAGCAGGTAAAGGCTGAGTTCGAGAATGTAATCGACGTAATCCTGAAGGTATTCAAGATCTTCGGTTTTGAGAACTACGAGGCACAGATTTCTCTCCGCGATCCTAAGGATACAGAGAAGTATATCGGTTCTGATGAGATTTGGGAAGAGAGCGAGAACGCTATCCGCGAGGCTTGCAAGGAGAAGGGCCTTGAGACACGCGAGGAGGTTGGCGAGGCTGCCTTCTATGGTCCTAAGCTCGACTTCATGGTAAAGGATGCCATCGGTCGTCGTTGGCAGTTGGGTACCATCCAGGTGGATTACAACTTGCCTGAGCGTTTCAAGTTGGAGTATACAGCCGAGGATAACTCAAAGAAGACTCCTGTGATGATTCACCGTGCACCATTCGGTTCACTGGAGCGATTCACAGCCGTTCTCATCGAGCATACCGCCGGTCACTTCCCATTGTGGTTGACTCCAGACCAGGTTGCAATTCTTCCTATCTCTGAGAAGTTTAACGATTATGCTCAGAAGGTACGTCAGTACTTAGACAAGCAGGGTGTACGTGCTTTGGTTGATGACCGTAACGAGAAGATTGGCCGCAAGATTCGCGACAACGAGTTGAAGCGTGTTCCTTACATGGTCATCGTTGGTGAGAAGGAGAGTGCCGAGGGCTTGGTATCTATGCGTAAGCAGGGTGGTGGCGAACAGGCTACCATGAGCATGGAAGAGTTCGCTCAGCGCATCAATGCCGAGGTTGCAGAGCAATTGAAGGCAGCTGAGGAGTAATCCCGCAGATTGATATTTTCTAATCTCCCCAGATTTCACAGATTAACACAGATTTTTTGTGTTGAGGGTTTAGTCCCACAGATTTCACAGATTTACACAGATTTTTGTGTGTTCTGTTGAATATCTGTAACAACTGTGACGTCTGTGGGAGATTTTTTTTGTTAAGGAGGATTTTAAAATCGTTTGGTTATGACAGAAAATGAGATATCTTATAAGATCATTGGAGCTATTTATAAGGTTTATAATGAATTGGGACCAGGTTTACTTGAGTCGGTTTATGAAGCAGCTCTGTGCTATCAGTTGCGCAAAGATGGACTTAGGGTAGAGAATCAGGTAAAGTTGGATGTCATGTATGATGGTAAGGTTTTGCCTGTAGATTTCCGTCTGGATATTCTTGTAGAAGATAAAGTCATAGTCGAACTGAAGTCTGTGGCAGAAATGAAAGATGTCTTTCATAAGCAATTGCTTACGTATTTGCGTGTGGCGAAGAAGCATCTTGGAATATTGGTCAATTTTTCCACCACAGATATACGAAAATCAACCTTCCGTAAAGTCAATGGATATACTCCCATGGATTGAAAGCTTTTCTTAGTCCCCACTGATTTATTGTTTTCTTAAGTCCCACAGATTTCACAGATTTTTACAGATTTAGTTTCTTTATCATAAAGATCTGTGTTAATCTGTGAAATCTGTGGGACTAAAATATATCAATTTGCGGGATTAAATATATCAATCTGTGGGGTTAAAACATTAAATCCATTAGAAAAACAAAGAATCTGCGGGCAAAAATGAAAATAACCCGCTGAAAATTTGGTGGTTTCACAAAATAATCGTAACTTTGCAGCCGTTTAATCAAAAAGACAAAAAAGAATATATCGAATAGTTAATGAAAAATGACAAAATGAAAAATCAGTACCGCGTAAACGAACAGATTCGTGCACGCGACGTGAGAGTAGTGAGTGATGGTGGAGCAGAAGTGATGCCAGCACGTAAGGCGTTGGAGTTGGCTCGTCAGCAAGAGCTTGACTTAGTCGAGATATCTCCTAATGCGCAACCACCAGTTTGCCGTATAGTTGACTATTCTAAATTCCTTTACCAGCAGAAGAAGCATGCAAAGGAAATGAAGCAGAAGCAGGTAAAGGTGGAGACCAAGGAAATCCGTTTCGGACCTCAGACCGATGAGCACGACTATCAGTTCAAGCTCAAGCACGCTATGGAGTTCCTCAACGAGGGTAACAAGGTTCGTGCATACGTTTTCTTCCGTGGTCGCTCTATTCTCTTCAAGGAGCAGGGTGAGGTTCTTCTTCTCCGTTTCGCCAATGATTTGGAAGAGTACGGAAAGGTGGAGCAGATGCCAAAGCTTGAAGGTAAGAAGATGTTCCTCTACATGAGTCCTAAGAAAGCTGGTACTGCAAAGAAGAGCCAGCAGAAGATGGACCGTGAGAAGCGAGAGGCTGAAGCTAAGGCTGCTGCAGATGCTGAGCGCGCTGCTAATGCTGAGAAGAATAGCTTGCTCGCCAATGCTAAAGGCGGCGATACCCTGAAGAAACTCGCAGAAGGAACAGAGGATTAAGAAAAAAAGATGCGTAACGCCCTGGTATATGCGTTGCCATCGCTATAATAAATAACAATTTAAAATTAAAAGTAAAAATGCCAAAAGTAAAGACTAATTCCGGCGCAAAGAAGAGATTCCGTTTCACCGGTACAGGTAAGATTAAGCGTCATCACGCTTTTCACAGTCACATCTTGACTAAGAAGACAAAGAAGCAGAAGAGAAATCTCCTTGGTGAGACTCTCGTAGACCGTTCAAACTTGAAGCAGGTTCGCGACTTGCTCTGCCTCCGTTAATTATTAACTTTTTAGTCGAACTTTTAAAGAAAAAAAATTATGCCAAGATCAGTAAATCACGTTGCATCAAAAGCAAAAAGAACAAGAATCTTGAAGCTCACTAAGGGTTACTATGGAGCTCGCAAGAATGTATGGACAGTAGCTAAGAACACTTGGGAGAAGGGTCTTACCTACGCTTATCGCGATCGTCGTAACAAGAAGCGCACATTCCGCGCATTGTGGATTCAGCGTATCAACGCTGCTGCTCGCCTCGATGGTATGAGCTACAGCCAGTTGATGGGTGCTCTTCACAAGGCTGGTATCGAGATCAACCGTAAGGTTCTCGCTGACCTCGCTGTAAACAACCCTGAGGCTTTCAAGGCTATCGTTGCAAAGGTGAAGTAAATCCGACGCTAGGCTCTTTTCTTTCGTGAATTTTTCTCGTAAGAAAGTGTTTAGCCTCTAGATTAAAGAAAACTGAAGATTGCATTGGTTGGAAGTATTTCCGCTGATGCAATTTTTTTTTTGTGCCATAAAAATCCAGACGTTCTCGCTTGTATGAACGTCTAAAGCGCTACCTAATCAGACTAGAGTAGGCGAAGTAATATGGTTGAGCAAGCGAAATAAGACTACTGGACAAGCGAAATGAGACTGCTGGACAAGCAGAACGAGATTACTGAGTAAGCGAAGTGAGACGTTTATTTAGGTTCAAAGATATAGAATATGAGGTGAAAGGAGATATGTTCTAAGGTGCAAGAAGACTGCTTCTAGAAGATTCCCACTAGGCTCGGCAGAGCTGCTGAGCCTAGTCAGCAGCTCTGTTGAGCCTAGTGACAACACCTTTTAGTTGTACGACATTACCCCCTTTAGTTGTACGACTATACACCTTTTAGTTGTACGACTATATACCTTCTAGTCGTACGACTATACACCTTTTAGCTGTACGACTAAAAGCCTTTTAGTTGTACGACTATAGAAATGACAATTTAGATTTAGGTATATTTAATCTTATTCGTCTGAATTCCACTATATTATAACATTCTTTTATTTCCTCCCGCTAATGGTAGGTAGTAAAAGCATGGCGTATATAAACAAAAAGGGTGCGCCATTATCTTGTGACGCACCCTCATTTATACTTATTTTTACTTAATCAATTCAAGACCCAACTCGAATGTTGTAGTCTTGTCCATGATTTCTGGAAGTTGAACCATAATGCCCTTGAGCATGTTGATTGACTGCAAATCGTCTGCATCCATATCTTTGGTAGGAACCTTATCGAGCATTGCAACCAAATTTGCAATCATTGGCTGAACAAATGCCTTGTCTACAAAGAAATATGGCTTACTACCATTCCAACGGATGTTTACAGGAATCTTGTTATACTTCTGGAGGATACCCTGAATTTGGGCTTTCTCTGCTGCATCATCAATGTCTTCTGTAGCCTTATCTGCATCGATAGTCACATAGATAAGATTGTCATTGGCTACTGTATAGCTAGCATATCCTTCTGCTGTCTTCCAATCAGAAGTTTCTCCCTCATCAGGAAGTTCACTGTAGGTAGCGTTAATCTTACCATCCTTTGTGAAGGTGACGTTCTTCAAAATCTGCGGAAGATATTCGTTTGCCAGGTTGTTCATCAATGGCAAAATCTGGTCTTTTACATCCATTGGCATTACTAATCCACCACCAAAGTCTATGTTAAGCTTGGTATCTGCTGGACAATCCCATGTAATTTTTACTGAACCTTTGTAGAATTCACCTTTGCCACCGTCAAGTTCTATTTTCTCTACTTCCTGCAGTCCCCAGGTTCCTTCAATCTTCTCGTTGCGCACAAAGTTGTCTTTGTCATTGTCATCATCGTCGCTGCTACAAGCAGTGAAGAAGCCAAGGGTGCAAACCATGGCCATTAAATAAATAAACTTTTTCATTTTTCTTCTCTTTTTTGTGTATTAATAAATAATTATTGTATTGTTTCTATTTATTTATATAATAATGTACGCGTACATTATATTATATATTACTTCAGCTGATACGTGATACCTACGCTGCCGTAGATAGGATACATCGTCTGCTCGATGGTCTCGAAATCTTTCTTAAAGATACCATTTAAGCCCCAGCTCAGATCAGCACAGAGGCCCCAACGGTTGTTCAAGCGCCAGTCTATTCCGAAATCTACGCCCACCTGCCAGTTGCGCATGTCATCGCTGAAATCGTAATCACCACGCTCGCCTTCGTCATGACCCAACTTTATCTTCTGTCCGGTAGGATCGCCCTTAGGATGACCTTCCTCTTGGCGGCGCAAGTAACCATCGTATGCCCAGCCTTCAAACTTCTTTGATGTTACATAGCTAACATACGGACCCAACTTGAAACGGAGGTTGTCGCAAATGTCGTATGTTGCCTGCAATGGTACTGTGATGAGACTCATGTCTACCTTCGTAACCACGTTGCCTGTAAATATACCTTTCAGTTCTTCTCCGCCACGTACTATTCTCATATAATAGTTTTTTACGCCTGCATCAATCTTCATGCCCTTGTTTTCAAAGTGCAGACCTCCAACGAATCCCCATTTGCCTGAAAGTGGGTGATAAGCATCGATACCCAGACTGAAGTTAGGTTGCAGGGTATAGCTGTGTAGTGTACGGATGGTAGCAGGAAGACCGATAGGGGCTGTGCCTCCGATATTATACGCCACGCGAGCCTGATACTGGTAGCCGTGAAGATATTTGTTCCACGAGGTACGCTTGCTTTCTTCTACCTGCTTGTGCTCCTCAGTCTTCTGATTCTCATTTTCTTCTGCCCATGTAGCAGTGCCCCATGTCAGCAGGAGAGCTAATATTGTTATCTTCTTCATTATATAGTTTCCTCCTTAGCTTATTCGCAAATCAACTTGAAACTGTCTATCCAAAGTGTACTGCCTACGGCACCCAGGAAGTTAGCTCCATCTGAACTGGATGAACTGACAATAGTGAGACTGTAGCCACCATTCTTCAACTTGACTGGGTCTATGGCTTTCTTATACTTGAAATCTACGCTGAAGTGATGCCATTCCCATGTGTTTCCAATAGCAACTTTTCCGTTGTCATCATGGGTTTCACCTACCAGGGCAAGTGCTACTATCTGTTTGCTGGTCTGTACATTATCTCCGTAGAGCAATACGGCATTTCCTTTTTCATCGATGTTCTCATAGAGTACAGCATAAATGGTTCCGTAGTCATGGCGGTCAAGTTCTTGCATATTCTTGTCGGTGAATTTTTCGCCAGCCTGATACTTATACCAGCCTTCCAACTTTACCGGTTTGGCACTAAAACTGAATGGGCGACCGAACTTTGTTGCCTTCATTGCATCGGTAAGGGCATCGGTAGCATTAAACTGTCCGATAAAGAGGTTGCCGGCAGCGATAGGTTTTTTCACTACATCGGCAAACCCACCTGTGCGTCGGGTTGTGAGTTGCACTCCCTTTCTCCTGTGTCCATCTTCTATCATCACGGTAGGATATTCCTTTGGTTTAGCTGATGGGTTGCTGATATTGAATCCTGAGTTTCCGGTTGCCCAGATGCCGAGAATATCTCCATTCCAATTTTCCTGCCAGTTGTAGTATCCCTTGCTGAGGTATGCGTCTTCAAATTCGAATTCTTTCTCTTTTGGCATAGTAGTCTGTCCCTTCTTGATGCTTACCTGATAGGTGCGACTCCATTGCTTGTTTTCCGATGTAACCACGTATGTAACTGGACCTTTGGAGAAATCGTGTACGCTTCCGCTTTCCGGCTGGATTGTGGCTCCTTGAGAAAGTCGAAACATAGGCGCCTGCTTTTTGAGGTTTGCGAATTGCGTCATCGTGAACTCGATTTTTGTCGTATCACTCTGCACATTGACCAATGTATCAGATGGATTAGTAAATAAAATCTTGTTGTCTGCATGTATGTATGCCTGCTCGATGTCGCATTCGGCATTGAGTGGTTCTTCCTTAAAGCAGGAGGAGAGGGTAGTGATACAACTCATTGATAGAGCAGCTACTATAAATCTTGACTGTTTCATATCTTAAACTTTCTTTTCCTTTTGTAATCTGGAGAATCGCTTCTCTTTCTTTGCTGATAATTCTTGAGAGAATGATTTCTCTAGCTCATATAAATTATTGCTTTATCGGTTGCAAAGATAAACAGAAAACTCGAAACCGCCAAAGGTTTTTATGATTTTCGACATGTTTTGATAGAAAAATACCATGAATTAGTGGTTTTAGGACATGAATTAGTCGAGATGAGTTTACCGAAGATGGCAGATAGTGTCCGATAGTTTATTTTTTTTAATACACATAATAAAAAAGGGGACTGAAATCTCATTACTGAAATTTCAGTCCCCTGAATGTTATTTAGCTAATGAATAGCAAATGCCTAATCTGTTTAAGATTAAGCCTTGCCCTCCATCTGAGCCTTCAACTTAGCGAGTGCATCGATATCACCGAGTGATGTGCTAGCAGCAACGTTGTTGATCATAGCTGTCTCGTTGTTGCTCTTGCGACCGCCGTTTGCACGCTTGTGAGCTGGTTTAGCAACTGGCTCGTTACCCTCCTCGAATGTACGAGAGTGAGAGAGGATGATGCGTTTTGTCTCCTTAACGAACTCGATAACCTTGAAGTCGAGAGTTTCGCCCTTCTTAGCCACTGTGCCGTCCTCCTTAGTGAGGTGCTTAGGAGTAGCGAAACCTTCACCACCCTCAGCGAGAGCTACAACAGCACCCTTGTCCATCAACTCAGTGATAGTACCCTGGTGAACAGAACCTGGAGTGTAGATTGCCTCATACTCATCCCATGGGTTCTTCTCCAACTGCTTGTGGCCGAGGCTCAAGCGACGGTTCTCCTTATCGATTTCGAGAACTACTACGTCGATAGAAGCGCCTACAGAAGTGAACTCAGATGGGTGCTTAACCTTCTTAGTCCAAGAGAGGTCAGAGATGTGGATCAAACCATCAACACCTTCCTCAAGCTCTACGAAGATACCGAAGTTAGTGAAGTTGCGAACCTTAGCTGTGTGCTTGCTACCAACAGGATACTTAGTCTCGATAGCCTCCCATGGATCTTCCTTGAGCTGCTTGATACCAAGGCTCATCTTGCGCTCAGCGCGGTCGAGAGTCAGGATAACTGCCTCTACCTCGTCACCTACCTTCATGAAGTCCTGAGCAGAACGCAAGTGCTGGCTCCAAGACATCTCAGATACGTGGATCAAGCCCTCTACACCTGGAGCAATCTCAACGAATGCACCATAGTCAGCCATAACCACTACCTTACCCTTCACGTGATCACCTACCTTGAGGTTCTCGTCGAGGGCATCCCATGGATGTGGAGTGAGCTGCTTCAAACCGAGAGCGATACGCTTCTTCTCCTCATCGAAGTCGAGGATAACAACGTTGATCTTCTGGTCGAGAGATACAACCTCGTGTGGATCGCTTACGCGGCCCCAAGAGAGGTCTGTGATGTGAATCAAACCGTCAACACCGCCGAGGTCAACGAATACACCGTAAGTAGTGATGTTCTTAACGGTACCCTCGAGGATCTGACCCTTCTCGAGCTTGCCGATGATCTCCTTACGCTGCTGCTCGAGCTCCTGCTCGATGAGAGCCTTGTGAGATACAACGACATTGCGGAACTCCTGGTTGATCTTTACAACCTTGAACTCCATTGTCTTGCCTACGAATACGTCGTAGTCGCGTATAGGGTGAACGTCGATCTGGCTTCCTGGCAAGAAAGCTTCGATACCGAAAACGTCAACGATCATACCGCCCTTAGTGCGGCACTTGATGTAACCCTGGATAACTTCCTCGTTCTCGAGAGCTGCATTCACACGCTCCCAAGACTTGCTGAGGCGAGCCTTCTTGTGAGAGAGTACCAACTGGCCCTTTACGTCCTCCTGGTTCTCTACATAAACCTCAACCTTGTCGCCTACCTTGAGGTCTGGGTTGTAACGGAATTCAGAAGCTGGGATAATACCATCGCTCTTGTAACCGATGTTTACGATAACCTCTTTCTTGTCTACAGAGATTACTGTTCCCTCTACAACCTGGTGTTCTGTTACCTTGTTAAGAGTTTCGTCATAGGCCTTCTCGAGGTCTGTTTTGCTGACGTTTGCGCTTGTGCCATTCTCAAACTCATCCCAATTGAAGTCGTCCAATGGCTTTACGTTCTTTAAATCTGACATAAAAAATAATTAAAAAATTAAAATTAATAAAGTTTGACTTTATGTGAATTGTATAAATCGGGCGCAAAATTACTCATTTTCTTTGAGTTACAGGCATTTACTCTTGATTTTCTTCTTTTTGTTAGTAATATTTAACTAAAATCACTATTTTTGGTGGGCTCCTTCGGGGGAAATACATATAATATATATAAACATAACCTTTTAATATTCTGATAACTTCCTCCTCGATATTTCTTCCTGTGATGTTCTTCTCTGTAATCCGTGTTTTCATCTGATTCTATGATGAAAATGAAGAGGAAAGATAAATAATAGCGAAAGAAAAAAACGGACGAAATTTTCATTTGTATGAAAATGAGTTAAATTCATTAAAAAAAGATACCGAAATGTTGGCGATAACAAAATAATTGTTACCTTTGCGCTCAAAATGTAATGAATATAATAAAATTAATGATATGACACTAGTCATCCTTGCCATACTGATATTGGCATATATTCTCATTGCAACCGAGAATATTACCAAGGTGAACCGTGCTGCCGTAGCCATTTTTGCTGGAACGGTAGGATGGGTTCTCTATATCTGTTTCGGTATGGACTTCGTGACCAGTGAACACTCTTCAGATTATTCACGCTATCTGAATCTCGGAATGTGGAACGAGATAGAATCCACCAGTACAACGGTGAAGTATTTTATTGCCCGTAACATCTTCCTTCCTTATGTGGGTAGAGCAGCAGAAATCGTACTCTTCCTGCTAGCCACTATGACGATAGTTGAAATTCTCAATAACAACGGATGCTTCGATTTCATACGCCAGTTGTTACGTACCCGAAGCGCCAAAAAAATGCTATGGATTCTCGCTGCCGTAACCTTTGTTATTTCGGCAAATCTCGATAATCTTACTACAACAGTGATGATGCTTACGATGATGCATGGAGTAATTCCAAACCGTCGTCAGCGCATGGTGTATGGAGGTGCCATTCTTCTTTCTGCCAACTGTGGCGGAGCTCTTACCGTTATCGGAAATCCGGAAGGACTGGTGATGTGGAATATGGGTGCTGTAACGGCTACTCATTATTTCCTGTCGCTTCTGCTGCCATGTCTTGCAGCTTGGCTCATTCCGTTGTTGATGATGCAGCGCATGCTGCCTGAAAGAGTAGAGGCAGAATGGATTGCTATGCCATACCGCGGGGATGATACCCGTCTCAATGTATGGCAGCGCTTGCTGATGCTCTTTGTGGGCATCGGTGGATTGTGGTTTATCCCTACCTTCCATAATATTACGAAATTAAGTCCTTTCCTCGGTGCGCTCTGCGTATTGGGCGTACTTTGGATTGTGAACGAGATATTCAACCGTAAACTCATGAATATGGATGCGATGGCTGACCGTCGTACTCCTAGAGTGTTCCAATACGGAGTCGTCCAGATGATTCTCTTCGTGATGGGTATCATGCTTGCCATCGGAGTGGTGAAGGAGACCGGCGCTTTTGACGATTTTGCTACTCTTCTCAACTCTGTCGGTATGGATGATAGGCGTCCTGGCGTGCTGTTGCATGGCGTCTTGGCTGGTATCATCAGTACTGTACTTGACAACTTTGCTACAGCCATGAACTTTTTCTCCCTTCATGATCTGGCAAATGTGAATGATCCTTCATTCAGCATGCTTGCTGATTATCATACCAATGGTATCTACTGGCAGATGATTGCATATTGCGTAATGGCTGGTGGTAACGTTCTTGGTATCGGTACAATCAGCGGTCTTGCCCTGATGAAGATGGAACGTATGCACATGGGATGGTATTTCCGCAATATTGGCTGGAAAGCTTTGATGGGTGGCGTCATCGGACTTGCTATCCTTTGGCTCTCTCATATCCTGGTGGCTGGTGCCGCAAACCTAATTCTTTAAATCGATAAACCCAAACAAAGCAAGGGGTATACCCTTGGATACCTACTGTATATGTAGGGGTAATGGATGAAAAACATCATCCTGAGAGGATAATAAACTAACATTAAAAAAATATATATAATATAATAAGGTATAGTTATGGCAAAGATTAAGACTATTGGAATTTTAACATCTGGAGGAGATGCTCCAGGTATGAATGCTGCTATCCGTGCGGTTACCCGTTCGGCTATCTACAACGGTTTCACTGTGAAAGGTATCTATCGTGGTTACGATGGTCTCATCAATGATGAAATTAAAACCTTTTCTACAGAGAATGTAAGCGGTATCATCGGCACAGGTGGTACGATGCTGAAGACAGCCCGTTCTAAGGAATTCATGACCGAAGAAGGTCGTCAGAAGGCATTTGAAACGATTCAGAAAGAGGAAATAGATGCGCTTGTCGTGATTGGCGGTAACGGTTCGCTGACAGGTGCGATGAATTTCGCACGTGAGTTTGATGTATGCTGCATCGGATTGCCAGGAACAATTGATAATGACCTTTATGGTACAGACAATACAATCGGTTATGATACTACGATGAATACCATCGTAGAATGTGTAGACCGCATCCGTGATACTGCGCAGAGCCACGAGCGTATCTTCTTTATCGAGGTGATGGGCCGTGATGCCGGTTTCCTGGCGCAGAATTCAGCTATCGCCAGTGGAGCAGAGGCAGCTATCATTCCAGAAGATTCTACCGACGTAGACCAGTTGGCTCAATTCATGGAGCGTGGTATCCGTAAGTCTAAGAAGAGTTGTATCGTCATCGTGTCAGAGAGTCCTAAGTGCGGTGCTCTTTATTATGCCGACCGTGTGCGCAAGGAGTTCCCTGAGTTTGATGTACGTGTATCTATCCTGGGTCACTTGCAGCGTGGCGGCCGTCCGTCAGCCCGTGATCGTATTCTTGCGAGCCGTACCGGTTGTGGTGCCATCGAGGCTATCATGCAGGGACAGCGCAATGTGATGATTGGTGTACGCAATAACGAGGTAGTATACGTTCCGCTTTCTGAAGCTATCCGCTCAGATAAGCCATTCGACCGTAAACTGATCAAGGTTTTGGACGAGTTGAGTATCTAATTTATAGAGATAAGGGTAAGAAGAGAGGAGTTTGAACTCCTGACTTCTTGCTTTTGCATAGGAAAATGGTTTAAAGGGAACTAAAAATGGTTTAATTAGGTATAAAAGCCGAATAAAACTTTAAATTAATTTGTGGTTTCCATAAATTGTTGTTACTTTTGCAGTCAAGAATAATATAAATATATATAACTTTTAAACTAATAAGCTTATGTCACAAATTAACGGACGTATCTCTCAGATTATCGGTCCTGTTATCGATGTTTACTTCGATACAAAGGGCGAGAATCCAGAGAAGGTGCTTCCTAAAATTTATGAAGCTCTGAAGGTAAAACGTCCAGACGGCCGCGAACTTGTCATCGAGGTGCAGCAGCACATCGGTGAGGATACAGTTCGCTGTGTCGCTATGGATAATACTGACGGTTTGCAGCGCGGCTTGGAGGTTATCTCTACAGGTAACCCAATCCAGATGCCAGCCGGAGAGCAAATCAAGGGTCGTATGATGAATGTCATCGGACAGCCTATTGATGGTATGAATGAATTGGACATGAAGGGTGCTTATCCTATCCACCGTGAGGCTCCGAAGTTTGACGAACTTTCTACTCACAAGGAGATGCTTGCTACCGGTATTAAGGTGATTGACCTGCTCGAACCTTACATGAAGGGTGGTAAGATTGGTCTTTTCGGTGGTGCCGGTGTAGGTAAGACAGTGCTTATCATGGAGTTGATCAACAACATTGCCAAGGGACACAACGGCTACTCTGTATTTGCCGGAGTAGGTGAGCGTACCCGTGAGGGTAACGACTTGATTCGAGACATGCTCGAGTCTGGTGTTATCAAGTATGGCGAGAAGTTCCGTAAAGCGATGGAAGAAGGTAAGTGGGATCTCTCACTTGTCGATCCTGAGGAACTTGCCAAGAGTCAGGCTACCCTGGTATATGGTCAGATGAATGAGCCACCTGGGGCACGTGCTTCTGTAGCTCTCTCTGGTTTGACCGTAGCTGAGGAGTTCCGTGATCACGGAGGTAAGAATGGTGAGGCAGCGGATATCATGTTCTTCATTGATAACATCTTCCGTTTCACCCAGGCTGGTTCTGAGGTGTCTGCGCTGTTGGGTCGTATGCCATCAGCCGTAGGTTATCAGCCAACGCTGGCTTCTGAGATGGGTGCCATGCAGGAGCGAATCACTTCTACCAAGAATGGTTCCATTACCTCTGTACAGGCCGTTTATGTGCCTGCCGATGACTTGACCGACCCTGCTCCAGCTACCACCTTTACTCACCTGGATGCTACCACTGAGCTTTCCCGTAAGATTGCATCTCTTGGTATCTATCCTGCCGTAGACCCGCTGGGTTCTACCTCTCGTATCCTCGACCCGCTGATTGTGGGCAAGGCGCACTACGATTGTGCACAGCGAGTAAAGCAGTTGTTGCAGCGTTATAACGAGTTGCAGGATATCATCGCCATCCTCGGTATGGATGAGCTCTCTGATGAGGATAAGTTGACCGTGAACCGTGCACGCCGTGTACAGCGTTTCCTGAGTCAGCCATTCACCGTAGCAGAGCAGTTTACCGGTTTGAAGGGTGTGATGGTTCCTATCGAAGAGACTATCAAGGGCTTCAACGCCATCCTCGACGGTGAGGTAGATGACCTGCCAGAGCAGGCATTCCTCAACGTAGGTACTATCGAGGATGCCAAGGAGAAGGCTAAGCAGTTGCTCGCAGCAGCACAGGCGTAATCTTTAAATCCACGGCTTATGTTACAGCTAAAGATAGTATCTCCTGAGAAAGTAGTCTTCCAGGGTGAGGTAGAGAGCGTACTGGTTCCGGGAACCCTCGGCTCGTTCGAGATTCTCAAGGATCATGCGCCTATCATCTCTTCGCTCGAAGTGGGCAAGGTGGAATACACTACCAAGGAAGGCAAGCAGGTAATGAACATCAAGGGCGGATTCGTGGAATGTAAGAAAAACGAAGTAAGCCTTTGCGTAGAAGTTTAGATAAGTGATTAATTTTTAGTGATTAATTATTAGATAATGGAAAAAGACGAAAAGTTGCGCTTGCAGACTATCAGACAGGCGAGTATCAGGTATAAGCAGATTTCTTTGTGGCTTACAGCAGCAGTGGCTCTTGCCGTGCTCTTTGCCTGCAGATTATCTGCTCAATGCGATGATATGATAGCCCAGGTTGTTAACCCGTTGGTAGTGAGTGCGATATTCTCACTCGTTGCAAGTACTGCTTATGGTGAAGCATGGAAGGCTGTTGCAAAGTCATCGCCAGCCAATCTCGCCAAGTTCTATCTGGCGGCATTGGTCTTGAAACTGATGGCCGGTACATTGGTATTCCTCATCTATGTGCTGGTATGCGACAAGCAGAACATTCTGGGTTTTACCGCAATCTTTGCCCTTTTCTATGTCGTACTTCTCGTGTTCGACTGCATCTACTTCGCTCGGGTAGAGAAAAAGAACCGTCTTTCATAAGCGGTTCTGAAACAAATAATTAATAAACAAAAGTAAGAATTAAAGAATATGAAACATCTCAAGCAATTCCTCTTGATGGCGATGCTGCTCTTCACGCTGGCACCTCTGCAGGTATCGGCTAAGGAGAACATCGATGTGAAAGAGATATTGTGGGGTCATATCAAGGATTCTTATGAATGGCATATCACCAAGGTGGGAGACCATCCCGTAGTGATTCATCTGCCAATCATCGTTAACACCACTTCGGGCTGGCACGTGTTCTGCAGCAGCGAATTCTCGGAAGAGAAGGATGCCAATGGAGACCGTCCGGGCCCTTATAATCTGGTGATCAAGAACGCTGATGCGCAGGCGAATCCCAACAAGATAGTAGAGAAGGTGGGAGACCAGGAGGTTCGTCCGCTTGACATCTCCATCACGAAGACCGTTTGCGTGCTCTTCATCGATGCTATCATCCTGTTGCTCTGTGTCCTGATACCAGCCCGCTGGTGCAGGAAGCACAAGGTGGATGATCCTGCACCAAAGGGTTTTGTGGGACTGATGCACATGTTCATCATGTCGGTATATACCGATGTAATAGAGGCCACCCTGGGTAAGGAAGCCCCAAAGTACGCACCATGGTTGCTTACTTGCTTCTTCTTTATCTTCGTGGCGAACATCATGGGTATCGTACCATTCCCTCCAGGTGGTGGTAACCTGACGGGTAATATCGCCTGCACCGTATTCTTCGGTGTAACGACATTCCTGATCACCAACTTCACCGGTACCAAGGAATACTGGAAGGAAATCTTCTGGCCGGAGGTACCAACGTGGTTGAAGGTGCCAGTGCCACTGATGCCATTCATCGAGCTCTTCGGAATCTTTACGAAACCGCTGGCTCTGATTATCCGACTCTTCGCCAACATGATGGCGGGTCACGCCATCGCACTTTCGTTTGCGGCTATCATTTTCATTATGTTCAACATCAGTGAGAATGCTATCGCCAACTATGTGGCAGGTACGGGTATGACAATAGTAAGTGTTGCGATGAGCGCCTTTATGATGCTCCTCGAAGTATTGGTAAGCTACATTCAGGCCTTGGTATTCACCATGCTGAGTGCAGTATTCATCTCGCTGGCTCATGTAAAGTCTCATGAGGCTGAGCCAGAGGTAGTGAAGTAGTTTATAGATTATAGATTACGGATCTAATTTCATTCAGATAATAAACAAAGAAAATATAAACAACTTAAATTATTAAGATTATGTTATCACTTTTATTAGCAGCAGAGATTGCAAAGTTGGGTGCCGCAGTAGGTGCAGGTTTGGCCGCTATTGGCGCAGGTATTGGTATCGGTCGCATTGGTGGCCAGGCTATGGACGCTATGGCTCGTCAGCCAGAGAAGATGGGCGACCTCCGTTCTTCTATGATTATCGCAGCTGCGTTGGTTGAGGGTGTTGCGTTCTTCGCTGTCATCATCGCCATCCTGGCAATCGTTATGTAATCATCTCATCTGTCACTATCATCTGCCCCGATAAAAGGAAGTCTCAGGCATCAGCCTGATGTCTTTCCGGGGCATGATAGAGATGATTCTAGAGTTAGTTAAAACAAAACGTTTAAGTAAAACTTTAACCAGTATATATGGATTTATTAATTCCTGATAGCGGTTTGCTCTTCTGGATGACGCTGGTCTTCATCATCGTCTTCATCATTCTTTGGAAGGCTGGATTCCCAGCCATCATTAAGATGGTGAACGAGCGCAAGGCTTTCATTGATGATAGTCTGAAGAAGGCTCACGAAGCCAACGAGAAGCTTGCCAATATCCAAAAAGAAGGTGAATCCATCTTGCAGGAAGCTCGCGAGAAGCAGGCTGCCCTCCTCAAGGAGGCTGCCGAAACCCGCGATGCCATTGTAGAGAAAGCACAGGATAAAGCACGCGAAGAAGGCGCACGTCTCCTCTCTGATGCCAAGAAGCAGATTGAGACCGAGAAGCAGAACGCCATTCGTGAAATCCGAGGCCAGGTAGCCGAACTCTCTGTTCAGATTGCAGAGAAGGTGCTCAAGGCTAAGCTCTCTGATGACAAGGCACAGATGGATATGATAAATCGACTGCTGGACGAGGTTTCTTCTGACAACAAATAGTAAAGCTTATGGATATAGGTGTAATATCGGTGCGTTATGCCCGTGCCCTCATCAAGGCTGCACTCGGCATGAAGCTCGAAGATCAGGTCTACCAGGAGATGCAGACGCTCTTTAAGAGCTACATCGACGTGCCTGAACTGAGATTTACGATAGACAACCCTATGCTTTCCAAAGACAAGAAAGAGGCACTTCTCATCACAGCCCTGGGCAAAGAGCCTACGGAACTGAGCAAGAAGTTTATCGCTCTCGTCTTGAAAGAGGATAGGGAGAGCACCCTGCAATTCATGGCTGCTTCGTATATCACTCTTTACAGGAAACAGAAGAACATCATCCGCGGTAAGCTGATCACCGCCACTGCCGTTGACGCCTCTACTGAGGATAAGATGCGCAAGATGGTGGAGCAGAGAACGAAAGGTACTGTGGAGTTCAAGACCGAGGTGAACCCTGAACTGATTGGTGGTTTCATCCTTGAGTATGATACTTACAGAATGGATGCGAGCGTAAAGACAAAGCTCAACAACATTCTGACACAGCTCAAAAAGTAAAAATAATTAAAGTAAATAAACAATGTCAGATAAAATTAAACCAAGTGAGGTGTCTGAGGTTCTTCAGCAGCAGCTCCAGGAGGTTAATGGCTCTCAGCAGTTTGACGAGGTGGGTACCGTGCTTACCGTCAGCGATGGCGTGGCTCGTATCTATGGTCTGCGTAATGCCGAGGCTAATGAACTTCTTGAGTTTGAGAACGGAACCATGGCTATCGTCATGAACTTGGAGGAAGACAATGTAGGTTGTGTCCTCTTAGGTCCTACAGCTGGCATCAAGGAGGGACAGAGCGTGAAGCGTACACACCGTATCGCTTCTATCCGCGTAAACGACAACTTCCTCGGACGTGTCGTAAACCCTCTGGGTCAGGCTATTGATGGTCTGGGTGACATCGACCTCACCGATTCTTTCGAGATGCCTTTGGATCGTAAGGCACCTGGTGTAATCTATCGTCAGCCAGTAAAGGAACCTCTTCAGACTGGTTTGAAGGCGGTAGACTCTATGATTCCTATCGGTCGTGGACAGCGTGAGCTGATCATCGGTGACCGTCAGACCGGTAAGACTGCCATCGCAGTGGATACCATCATCAACCAGAAGAGTTTCTATGAGGCTGGCAAGCCAGTATATTGTATCTATGTAGCTATCGGTCAGAAAGCATCTACCGTTGCAGCATTGGTACAGAACCTCAAGGAGCATGGCGCCCTGCCATATACCATCATCGTAAGTGCTACCGCTGCCGATCCTGCAGCCATGCAGTATTACGCACCATTTGCCGGTGCAGCTATCGGTGAGTACTTCCGCGACCGCGGTTACTCAGCTCTCGTAGTATACGATGACTTGAGTAAGCAGGCTGTGGCTTACCGTGAGGTATCTCTGATCCTCCGCCGTCCATCCGGACGTGAGGCTTATCCTGGTGATGTGTTCTATCTCCACTCTCGTCTGTTGGAGCGTGCCGCTCGTATCAACGACCAGCAGGAGGTAGCCGAGCAGATGAACGACCTTCCAGAGTGCATGAAGGGTCACGTAAAGGGTGGTGGTTCTTTGACAGCCCTTCCTATCATCGAAACACAGGCAGGTGACGTATCAGCATACATCCCAACCAACGTGATTTCCATCACCGACGGTCAGATCTTCCTTGAGACCGACCTCTTCAACCAGGGCTTCCGTCCAGCTATCAACGTAGGTATCTCCGTATCCCGTGTAGGTGGTTCTGCCCAGATCAAGAGTATGAAGAAGGTGGCTGGTACACTGAAGATTGATATGGCTCAGTATCGTGAGCTGGAGGCCTTCTCTAAGTTCTCTAGCGATATGGATGCCGTAACAGCGATGACTCTGGACCGTGGCCGTAAGAACGACCAGTTGCTGGTTCAGCCTCAGTACCGCCCAATGCCGGTAGGCGAGCAGGTAGCTATTCTCTATTGTGGTGTTCACGGATTGATGCACGACGTGCCAATGGATAAGGTTCGCGACTGTCAGGATCTGTTCCTCGATGCAATGCGCAGCCAGCACGCTGATGTGATTGAGACTTTGGGCGATGGTAAACTCACCGATGATGCCATTAAGGCAGTCGAGGAGACCATGGCTAATGTTGCAGGACAATATAAAGCGTAATAGCCTATGCCGTCATTAAAAGAGATTAAAACTCGCATAGCCAGCGTTAACAGTACCCGTAAGATTACGAGTGCGATGAAGATGGTGGCTTCCAGTAAGTTGCATCATGCTCAGGTAGCTATCCAGAATATGCTGCCTTATGGAAATATGTTGGAACATATCCTCAAGAGTTTCCTGGTAAGTACTCCGAATGTCGACCATCCGTTGCAGTTGGAGCACAAGGAGACCAAGCGTGTAGCTCTTGTGGTATACAGTTCTAACAGCAGCTTGTGTGGTGGATTCAATTCCAACGTTATCAAGATGATGATGCATGCGGTGGACGAGTATAAGGCTCAAGGCATTGACGACATCACGGTATATCCTATCGGACGAAAAGTGGCAGAGAAGGCACAGAAACTGGGTTTGAAGATTGGCGGTAACTTTAATGATCTTGCCGATCATCCTCGTGCCAGCGCCTGTGCAGATATCGCCTATTCACTTGCCAGGCAGTATGCTGCTGGTGAGCTCGATAAGGTGGAGATGATTTATCATCACTTTAAGAGTGCCGGTTCACAGATTCTGACCCGCAAGACTTTCTTGCCTATTGACCTCAGCACTGAGGCGATAGGAGTGGATAACGATCGTGACCTTACCTCTAATGTGGCTACGGCAAAGGCTCAGGAATATCTGCGCCAAAAGCAGGCTGAAGCTGACGGACGCCAGAGTTCTGAGGCAAAACCTCTGAATGATGACTTCATTGTAGAGCCAGACTTGGAGACTGTTTTGGGAGTCTTGATCCCTAAGCAGCTTCGTCTGATGATTTATACAGCGTTGCTGGATAGCCAGGCGAGTGAGCATGCTGCCAGAATGGTGGCCATGCAGACCGCTACGGATAATGCCGATGAACTCTTGCGCGAACTCAACTTGCAGTACAACAAGAGTCGTCAACAGGCCATTACCAATGAATTGCTTGATATTGTGGGAGGTAGCGTAAACAACTAAGTTTCCTTCCATCTGTATAATGTTTAATCGGGGTAAATCACTTATTGAAAGAGATTTACCCCGATTTTATGTTTTGTATGCAAATAAAATAGTAAAATTAACTAATATTAAGAAAGTGGCTTAAAAAACTAATTTTATCTAAAATTGCGCTAACATTCTTTCATTTTTTTTTTTTTTTTGTTAACTTTGCGGCGCATTTGAGAACTAAACCAGAAAATATGAGGCTTAGTTACCCAAATGGGATTGCGGGTACAGCATCGCCTGGATCAGGGTTGCTCCGAACGACAGAAGCTTTATGAGAAGTATACTGTCTCAATCTCCTTGCTGCTTGTGACGACTCGTTTCGACATAAGGGGGAAGAGAAAATGTGTCTGTATAAGAATACTTAAAATGAAAGAATGGACAATTCAATAAAAGATATCAATCATTCTCTAAGCATACAAGCCGAGACTCTTGGCGAACCAGCTGAGACAGAGGCATCATGGTATGCCATGCGCGTGTTCATGAACAAAGTGGCGCTTTGCCGAGACTTGTTCAACCTGTTCAACAACGCGCTTAAGGATCCTGACCAGATGAAAAACACATTCCCCGAAGACATGATGGGCGATGTGATGGAATATTACGCCCCTTTCGTAAAAGAGAGACATGTAAACAGCCAAGGCAAGAAGATTGTGGTGGAGCGCCCACTCATACCCTCGCTTTTCTTCATGCGCAGCAACAAGCGACAGGCGCTATGCCTGGAGCGGGAACTGTGTGGCAAGGCAAGGCTATATCGCCAGCTGGTGGACTTCGACCCACAACCCATCGCCATTCCCAAGCGACAGATGCAGATGTTCATGATGGTATCGTCGGGCGATCAGGAGGGGCTGGAATATTTCGAGGATGGAGCCTTCAACTGGAAGAAAGGTGAACGTGTCAGGGTCATCGACGGCAGGTTCAAAGGTCTGGAGGGCGAAATCAAGCGCATCAATGGCGACCATCGCCTCATCGTGTCGATAGACGGGGTCTGTGCTGTCGCCACCACCTATATACCAAGATGTTTTCTAGAAAAAATATAAAATCATATGAAATATCGTAATTCATTGCTTTCTGGAGCTTTTTGTACGGGACTTCTTGTCCTGTCAGCTTGTGGAACCCCACAACAAATAGCTTATTTCCAGGATTTTAACCAAAATCCTGATACGCTGGTCAATCTGAAAAGTGCGGTAATCACCGCCAAGCCAACAGATAAACTCTACATCGGCGTGAAGAGCAAGGATCCACAGATCTCACAGCTCTTCAACCTTACGGGAAGCTCCACCAGCTACTCTACGTCGTCCATCGCCAAGGATGCCTATTATTATACGGTAGACAGCAAGGGCAATATCGACTTTCCTGTGCTGGGCACCCTGCATGTGGCAGGTCGTACCCGAGAGCAGATTGCCGAGGAAATCAAGAAAGTTCTGGTGGAGCGCAACTTGGTGAAGGATCCCGTGGTGACCGTCAGCCTGACAAATCTCCACTATTCGGTGATGGGTGAGGTGGCACGCCCTGGACAGTATGAAATCGAGAACGAGAAAGTGACTATTCTCGATGCCCTTAGCAAGGCGGGCGACCTGACCATCTATGGCACCCGTGAAGACGTGATGGTGTTGCGCCAGGAAAACGGCCACCAGAAGATCTACAAGATCAATCTCTGCTCGGGAAACAGCGTGTTCAACAGTCCGGTATATTACCTGCAGCAGAACGACGTGGTTTACATCAGCCCCAACGAGACCAAGGCTCGCCAGAGCACGGTCAATGGCAACAATGTCAGGAGCACGGGCTTCTGGATTAGCCTTGCCTCACTTGCCACCAGCGTGGCGGTACTTATCGCGAAATAATGTAAGAGTAGAGTGAACACTCAACATTCAACACTCAACATTCAACACTCAACATTCAACATTCAAATTCAATGATTCAGAATAATCAAGCGACGATGCAGAATGTTCTGGTTCGTCGCCCCCAGCAGGCAGAAGACTTTATTCGTCTGCAAGACTTAATGTATCTGTGCCTTGTGCGCTGGCGATGGTTTGTCATCTCGCTCGCCGTTACCCTGGGCATAGCCACTTATCACCTCCTCTCCACGCCGGGTGTCTATCAGCGCACGGCATCCATCCTCATCAAGGAAGACGGCAAGAGCCAGAGCATCAACAGCGATGTGGCCAGTATGTTCTCCGACATGGGACTCTCGGGAGGCAAGTCGAACGTCAACAACGAGTTGATTGCCATCCAGTCGCCAGCCGTCTTGCTGGAGGCTGGCAAGCAGCTCAAACTCGACGTAAACTACAGTGAAGACGGTACCTTCCATCCTGTGGCTCTCTATGGCAGAACGCTGCCTGTAACCGTTCATTTCTATAGCTTGAACGATATGCAGAGCGCCAATTTGGATGTAGAAGTAAAGCATGGCAACCTGTTTTCCATCGTACACGTGAGTGGCACCGACAAGGCTGGAAACCAAGTGGAATCGGACGAGGAGGTACAGGGCAAGCTGGGCCAGACCGTCCGCACGGCGATGGGCTATGTATGCGTAGACCAGGCACCGGGCTATTCTGCCTTCGTCAATGGACATGAGAGCAGGAAACTGCATGTGACTCGCACCAACCTCTATGCCATGACCGACCATATCAAGGCGTCGCTCTCGGCAAGCATCAGCGAGGAGAAGGCAACAGTCATCGACCTGACCTATAAGGACCAGCTCACCCAGCGCGCCGAGGACGTGCTGAACACCATCATCTCCGTATACCGCAAGAACTGGATGGAGGACAAGAACCAGATGACCGTCTCCACCTCCCATTTCATCACCGAGCGCCTGGGCGTCATCGAGCGGGAACTGGGCGACGTAGACAAGGACATCTCCTCGTTCAAGAGCCGCAATCTGCTGCCCGACGTAGAGACCGCCGCACAGCAATACATGCAGAAGAGCGGCGACGTAGACAAGCAGATACTCGAGCTGAACTCACGCCTCTCCATGGCACGCTACCTGCGCGACTTCCTGACGGGCAAGGTGGGCAAGAACCAGCTCCTGCCAGCCAATATCGGCATCGACAGCCCGGGCATCGAGCAGCAGATTACCGAATACAACAAGCAGCAGCTGGAGCGCAATAACCTGGTGGCTAACTCCAGCGAGCAGAACCCATTGGTGGCTGACTATGACCAGAGCCTCGCCTCCATGCGCCATAGCATCGTAACCAGTATCGACAACTTCGTGGTGACACTCAACTCGCAGCTTGGCAACCTGCAGGCAAACGAGGCGCAGACCACCAGCCAGATAGCCAGCAACCCTACCCAGGCAAAGTACCTGCAAACAGTGGGTCGCCAGCAGAAGGTGAAGGAGGCGCTCTACCTCTTCCTCTTGCAGAAGAGAGAGGAAAACGAGCTTTCCAAGGCTTTCACCGCCTACAATACGCGCATCATCACCCCTCCTACGGGCGACACCAAGCCCGTGCAGCCTGTGCGCCGCAACATCATCCTCGTGGCTTTCGTTCTCGGAGTCCTGATACCTGTGGTAGTCATCTTTATCCGTGAGAACATGAACACGACGGTGAGGGGCAGAAACGACCTCAAGAACATTACCATACCATTCCTCGGTGAGATACCATACAGCATCAGTCGCAAGAACAGACCAACTCTTCTGCAGCGCATCCAGTTCTGGAAGAAGCCGAAGGAGACGAGACAGATTGTGGTGAAGGCAGGCAAGCGCGACATCGTGAACGAGGCGTTCCGCGTGCTGCGCACTAACCTGGAGTTCATGATAGGCACCCATCCCGAGCAGAACGTCATCATCCTTACGTCTTTCAACCCAGGCTCGGGCAAGAGTCACCTGGCAGGCAACATCGCCATGTCGCTCGCCATCAAGAAGAAGAAGGTGCTCGTCATCGACGGTGACCTCCGCCATGGTTCCACCTCTATGCTCGTAGGCAATCCTGCCGAGGGCTTGAGTGATTACCTCAATGGCAGAACCGACGACCTGAAGGGCATCATCTGCCATGGTGAGGAGAACGGACTGGTGAAGGATTTCGACATCCTGCCTATCGGTACCATGCCTCCAAACCCAACGGAGCTTCTCTTCAGCGAACGTCTGGAGAAGATGATCAGGCAGATGAGGGGTGAGTACGATTATGTGTTCATCGACTGTCCACCAGTGGAAATCGTGGCAGATACCCAGATTATAGAGAAACTTGCCGACCGCACCATCTTCGTGGTTCGCAGCGGCTTGATGGAGCGCAGCATGCTGGGCGACATCGAGCAGTTCTACAAGGACAAGAAATTCAAGAATATGTCGCTCATTCTGAACGGAACCAAGGCTCAGGGCGGCCGCTACTATCGCTATGGCTACCACTATGGCTATGGCTACGGCTACCACTACGGCTCCGACAAGAATGGGGGGTGCAAAAATAGGAAAGTAGAAAATTGGATGAAAGAATAGAAAAATATGTATATATTCCGTGAGGCGTTCCGTTGGATTTGCAATCCGACGGCAAGCAAGAAAGCACCATCAGAGAGACTCCCCGGCGGCATCGACTGGCACTGCCACATCCTGCCCGGCGTGGACGACGGATTTCAAGAGGTAAAGAAGTCGTTGGAAATGTTGTGCTTTTACGAAGGCGCAGGCATGAGGGATGTCTGGCTTACGCCTCATATTATGGAAGACGTACCCAACGAGACCACCTATTTGCGCCAAGTATTTGCCGACTTCCAGAAACAATATCAGCAGGACTTCGCCGAGCGAAACCCTGCTGACAGAAAAATGCTCCGGCTGCATCTCGCAGCCGAAAATATGCTAGATGCGCTCTTCGAAAAGCGCCTGAAGGCAAACGACCTGTTGCCGCTGGGCGAGGATGGCAAGCTCCTGTTGGTGGAGACGAGCATCTTCTCTGCCCCGATGAATTTTCATGCCCTCCTGGAGCGCATCAAGAACAAGGGCTACACGCCCGTGCTTGCCCATCCTGAGCGCTACCTCTATATGGAGAAGCGCGACTACGAGAAACTCAAGTTGATGGGCATCAAGTTCCAGCGAAATGCGTTCTCGATAGATGGGCAGTATGGCAAGAAGGTGCAGAAACGATGCAAGTGGCTCATGAAGCACGATATGTACGACATGGTGGGCTCCGACATGCACCGCCTCGGCATCTTCAGGCAATACTGGTAGAATTAGAACTTAAGGTTTGATTACTGGGAATTTACTGGCAGCTCTGTACGCAGAATGCGCTAGCTACGGCGGTAAGTACGGTGATGATGAAATTGATCACCTTCTTGATGGTTTCTTTCTTCATAGTTCAAATTAAAAATTCAACATTCAACATTAAGCATTAAAGTGGAAATTTTTTCGCTGCATCGAAGCAAGGGCATGCCTTCGGGGTGGTGCCCGGCAAGTCACGATGACCCACTATCTTAGCCTGTGGGAACGTGATTTTGAGCTTGCGCAGCAGATTCCACATTGCGTCATACTGGGCCCGGGTAAGGGTGTCGGCAGGACGCCCCTCGTCATCCAGCCCGCCCTCGTAGCAGATGCTGATGGAACAGCGGTTGTATGGGCGGGCATGTGAGCCCACCTCCAGCAGCTTTCTGAACTGCGTGATGCTTCCGTCCTTGTGGACATAGAAGTGGTAGCCCACGGTGCGGAATCCACGCTTCTTGTGGTCGCGCATCAGTTGCTTGTCGGTGTAGTTACGGTCGGCACGTGTTGCCGAGCAATGGATTACGAGAAAACGGACGCTCAGAGGTGAGTCCATCATCTCGCCGTTCTCTGTGTAGGCGAGCAGGAGATGCTCATTGAGCACCTCCTCGCCGCCAATCGTCATCGGAAATCGATCTTGTGTCATTTTCGGTCAATATATTTAAAAAAACATGTTAAGGGGATTTGCAATCCCCGTTAAGAGATAACGGGGATATGCTATCCCGGTTACTCAAGTCCATCGCCTTCCGAACCGCTGCCTGGGTTAGTGGTAGAGCCAGATTCGCTCTTGCCTGTATCTCCCGATGGCGTAGTTGTTTCGGTGTCGGTGGTGGTCGAAGACTTCTTTTTCTTAGCACCATACTTCTTCAAGTTGGCGTCGAGGTTGAGATTCACAGAGCGGAAGTCGCCCGTGGCGCGGGCTTTCATTCTTACTCCTTCGATGTTCTTAGATACGGTGAAGTCGTCGGCGTTCTCTGCACCCATCTTGTTCTTGATGCTGATGTAGAAGATGGCGAGGTTGTCGAGCTTTACATTCTTGCCCATGAGCAGGAGCTCCTTGATGTGGGTCACGGCATCGATGAGGATGCCCTTGATGGTCCCGGCTGAGAATGGAGAGTTGTGACCATGCATGTGGTCGGCGAGCTCATCGAGATCTACAGTTTCACTAATGTGGGGCTTGGCGTAGTATTTGCCATAAGCCTTCACGTTCTTCTTGTTGTTGTTCTTCTTTAAATCGTACTCAATCATAAGGCTAATAAATTGTTTTATGGTTCGTGTTTCATGTATTAAAGCGCTGCGCAGTGCTTGTTTCTTGTTTACGGTTGCAAAGATACGACTTTCAGAAGAGGCTTCTGTACGATAGGGGTGAGATAGGGATACGATGGGGCATAAAACTGGAAAACTCAGTATTATGGCTCGCCCAGATACTCATAGATGAGCAGCGTCTGGCGCATGGTGAAGGTCTTCGCCAACCGTTCGTAGCCCTCTCTTCGCAAGGCTTCAAGCAGAGGCGGGCAGTGGTTTACCATTCGCATCAGGTGGTTTAGTGCCACGTGTTTCGACTGCTCCGGAAAGTAGAGCTTGGCAAGCTCGAATTTTTTGTATATCTTGATTTTCATATAGTTTTGACTTTTATGAATCGCGGTAATAATACTTAGCGTTTCTCTTGATGATACTTAGCGTTGCTGGCAATGCTGGTTAGCACTTGCCAGAATGCAGTTTACTGTTGGTCAGAACCATTCTGGCTATCCGTAGCTACGGCTCTGTACGGTTTCAGGTACGTTTCTGCGCATTCGTTTGGACTGCAGATCGCCTCGGTGTTGATTTCTCCCGGATTCTTCTCTATCACGAGCCATCCGTTGCCTTTGGCGCGGTGTACCTTCTTGAATCCCAGTCGCTGCATCACGGCGCTCAGATTCTGGTGACTCATGTTGCGGCTCAGGGCGGGACTTCCGCCTATGCGCTCCATGATTTCCGATGAATAGCGGAACTTTACATATTGAGGGGCGGTGTCTGATTTCGGCACCTTGTAGAAGCGCAGTATCTGGTCTTCCATGAAGTTGGAAACCATGAACATGCCGTTGTGCTCCCTCATCACGTCGATGTCGACGGTGGTGAGCCAGTATACCCATCCCTCTTCCTGGTTCTTCACCCGATTGGTTACCTCTTGTCCCAGAGCTACAGCCTGGGCATAGACGTGCTGGTAGTCGATGGGGGTCTCCCTAGGACTCTCGATGTTGTCTACGAACCAGGGCGAGTAGCGGCGGTTCTCCTCGTCGGTGATGATCTGTATGCTGTTGCTGGTGCCACAGAGGGCACCACGGTGCAGCAGTTCCGAACGATACTTGTCGTAGGGGCGGCGGATGGAGAACACCAGCTTGGTGACGTTGCTCTTGAGGGCGCTCAGCCCCTTGCCGAAGGTAGACTCCAGCTCGTCGAGGCATATGAGTGCCTTGCTTGAGAAAGCCTCCATGAAGTCCTTGTCGGTATAGTTGGCGGTTGACTCGTTGATGAAGTACTGGCGCAGGCAAGGTGGCAGGATATAATAGAAGAATGTGGTTTTGTTGATGCCACCCCTCCCGATGAATATCAGGATGGTCTGGCTCACCACTCTCGGTGATACCCATGCCACCACCATCGATACGAGCCATTTCTTGAAGAAGTATCTGAACTCTTCCTGCGAGTGGTGGTAGCCAGGGCAATAGTTGATGGTTACCCGGTTGGCAAGCTCGTCGATGTAGTCGGTCTTTCCGTCCCATTTTGGCAGACTCCTGAGATATTCGTCGAAGGGATCCCAAGGTTCGCTGAAGTCACTGTTGATGATGGCGTGCAGCTTGATGGCGCTCACTTCGAGTCCCATCTCGTCCATCTGGGTCCAGATGGTGTTCTCTATGTTGTCGTCGATGCGGGTCCACTTATGGTATTTGCCTTTGATTATATCGCGACTCAGCACCTCGTGAAATCCCGTCACCTCATTGTGGTGGAACTCGTATCTCATCGAGAGCCACTGCTTGATTACCTTGACGGTCGGCTTACCCGAGAAGCCCTCGCCTTTGCGGTAGAAGTGCCAGGTGCCTAGTTTCTCGGTGTGCTTGTAGCATGATTTCATCACGCTGTCAGCATCGGGATAGTCGGAGCTGAAGTTGCTCTTGACGTAGGTCATTGCCTCTTCCTTGTCTATGCCATAGCGCACGCACACCTTGCCGAAGTGGAGCACATACTCGTTGTGGGCACCGCTCTCAAACTTGTAGCCCCACGTGTCGAGTAGGTTCAGTATGTGCTGCGCTGCCTCGTCCATCGAGGGAACCCCCTTGCCCAGTGCCACCATCTTCTGGCTGTTTCGCTTGCGCTTGCTGGCACGTTTGGCATATTTCGCCTCGTTGGCCTTCTTGGTGTAGAGCGCCTTCAGGTCGTGGGTGTCCAGGCCGAAAGCCTCTGCGTCCCAATGGAAGTAGGCGGTAGGGTCGTGGGCGAGTCCGCACATCCGGGTGATGTCTACGCATTGCTCGTCGGCAGGCACGCCTAGCAACTTACTGTAATAGCTCATCGCCTTGCGTATGATCACATCGAAAAGTTCCAGTGCGGTCACCTCGTCGTCATCTATGGGCAGGTATCTGGAGATGATGCGCAGGCCCCGTTGGCTCACGGTGATGAACCTCATCATGGTATGAGGGTCGGCGTCCGCCTTCTGTACGACCTCCTTCATCTTTTCTGCAGGAATCTTGTCGATGTCCACGGCGATCATCTGGGTGGTCTTCACCACGTTGCGCAGTTCCTTGCCCCGTCCGTCCATGAGCACGGAGGTAGTGATGCCTGGCATCATCACCTTGGTTTGATGAGCGAGCTCGCTGCTGATGCGCATGTTCTTGCGGTAGTCTTCGGTATGAGCCTGGGTCATGGCGTCGAGGGTGATGATTCGCTGCAGTTCATCAAGACTGATGAGTTGTCTGCTTTCGCTGGAGGCGATAGCATAGAAGAAAGATGGTAATACCATTTCTTGTTTTTGTTTTTGTTCTGTTGTTGTCATTTTTAAGCAAATAATTATAAGTTGTTTTAAAATTGAATCATATAGATTCCGCTGCAAAGCTAAGCATAAAATTTGGCATTGAAATCAAAAAGTTCCGATTTTGGAATATAACATAAATTTATTTAAAATGTTTTTCAAAAAAATCAAAAGTGAAGTCATGGGAATCAAGGATTCCTACGACTACAGACGGGCATGATTTCTGTCCACAAGTGTTTTAATCTTTTAGTCCACAACGTGTTCTGGGCTATGCGTGAAGAACTGAAGGAAGACCGTTTTGAGGGTGGTCTTACTGAGGAGGAGAAGCATTGGGCTTCCACCAAGTCAGCCATCCGCAAGGAGTTCCGGCTGTCTGATGCGTACACCAAGAGTCAGGAGGCGATGGACCGTGATGTTTCCATCGACGACTACTGGGGCGCGATACGTTGGATGGAGTCGTTGGTTGGCGAGGCTCACAGAGACGAGCTGCTTCGTCTGATTGACGGGTTGCTGGAACCTTTGTCGCCGAAATGATCGATTTTTAGATTAGCAAACAAAGCGTGAAGTGTGAAGGGGGTAAATGAACTTTAGCGTGAAAAGTGTGTTAAAAAGAAGGCATAACTATCTGATACCCTTTCTCTTTATCTTTTGCGCACGATGTATATACAAAAGTTCTTATACACCCCCTTCACCCCCCAAACATACAAACAAGAAGAAGTGATTGTAAAAATCTGTGAAAATCCGTGAAATCTAAAAATCGGCTGCCGAAGGGAGATTTGTCCTCCGGCCCCACTGACCAGCGGGAAGTAAAGCCAAATCTGTGGGACAAGAGAAAGCTAATAACGTAAAAGTCCCTTAAATTTTTTGATTTCTCAAAAATAATTTGTATTTTTGCCGGATAATTGAATAAAATAACAGAATGGCAATGACAAAATTGAAGGTAGAGAATTTCGGTCCCATCAAGTCCGTAGATGTAAGTCTAGGTGACTTGAATATCTTGATAGGTCCTCAAGCAAGTGGAAAAAGCTTGTTTTTGGAGCTGTTCAAGTTAGTCATGGATAAGAATAGCATTATCGAGACATTACGGAAGTATAATTATATTTTGTCAAAAACAGATGTGGTACCTCTCTTGGATTATTATTTTGGAGAGGGATTGCATACGTTGTTCAGTGGAGATACAAAAATAGAAGTTTCAGATAAGAAATTTGCAATCACGGATTTATTGAAGCCATCGAAGGGCAAGCAGAATACCAAGGAATCCGTCTTTTATGTTCCTGCTCAACGAATTTTAGGAATATCAGATGGTCGTCCAAAGAATTTTATGGAGTTTGATGGAGCTGCTCCGTATGTCTTGAAAAACTTCAGTGAAACACTGCGTGTGTTCATACAGAGTGGTTTAGGTAATCCTGATGTGATATTCCCGATGCGTAATCGTCTGAAGGGTGTGGTAAAGGATTCTATAGACGAATCCGTTTTTCATGGCGCAAAAGTTGTTATTGACCAAAGTTCAGGTCAAAGAAAGATGAAGCTGAATATTAACAATGTCAGTCTTCCATTTATGACATGGAGTGCAGGTCAGAAGGAGTTTATGCCTCTTCTGCTGGCAATGTATTGTCTCTCAGGACCTCCAACATCAGTAATCAATAAGAAAGATTACAAGTGGGTAATCATCGAGGAGCCGGAAATGGGATTGCATCCCCGTGCCATCCAGACCGTTATTTGGGAAATCATAGAATTGATGCAGGCGGGATATAAGGTAATAGTATCCACTCATTCTCCTACGTTGTTGGAGTTTGCCTGGGTATTTGAGACTCTCAAGAATTTGCCTGCGGAACGTTTTAAAAAGGCTCTTAGTGAATTATTCGATATAGATAAGAAATCTACAGCCGTTCAGGTAATGAATGGATTGCAGGAAAAGGAGTTGAAGACATATTTTTTCTCATCAGATGGAGGTGGAGTAACCTCTACCGACATTTCCTCTTTGGATGTTGAAAATAACAATCAGTTGATTGCGGAATGGGGAGGCTTGGCTGCCTTCTCAGGCAAGGCTTCGGAAGTAGTAGGAAAGTATTATCAGGAACCGGAAATGTGAGAAGATGAAGAAGAATGATGTAAAATCAGATACGAACGTCTTTAAGTCTGCGGTGGATAATACTGTAGAATTGAAGGATGGTTATTGTAAAGGCTTGCAGGCATTAAAGGGTAATTCTTTGAAGGTATCAGTAAGCAAGCCGCAGCATCTTTTAGGAAGTGTGGATATTGACGATTGTACGAAGGGGCTTTATCCGAATGCTTCAAGGTGGGATTATGCGATAGGGTATGATCAAAAAGCCTGGTTTGTGGAAGTTCATCCTGCGAATACGAGCAATGTCAAAGAGATGTTGAAGAAAGTAGAATGGCTTGAAAGTTGGCTCAAGGATAAGGGATGTCAACTTGCTGAAATCAGGCGCGATCATTTGCATTATTGGATTCCATCCGGCAAGGTATGCATATCAAAGACTTCACCGCAGTATAGGAGCTTGGCAAAGCATAAGCTTCAGATTACGTCCTCTCCTTTCGTTCTGAAATAGCTCAGATATTTCCCTTATATTTGCAGGTAAATTATTAATGATAGGAGATAGGATTATGAACAAAGTATTGATAAATAGTAATATACATGATGGGGCAGCATCGATTGCCAAGCCATCCACTCCAAAATTCACGGAAACCACCGAGTTCAAAGAAGCTTTGGCATATGTCGAGACAATGGTGTCTAAAGGTGGTAAGCCAGTACCAGCCGATGCGGATGGTTGGGATGCCTTGGTGGAGATGAAGTATGCTCTATGAAAATAAATCTGCGTAATCTAGACCGAATAGGTCTCATCTGCGTATAAGAAATAGTAGTAGGATAAATCTGCGTAATCTGACCGATAGGTCAAAAAAATCTGTGTTCATCCGTGAATTGAAAATCGGCGGCCGAAGGGAAAGCCAAATCTGCGTGACCCTCTTAAATCCCCCGCCGCCCAGGCCGCAAAGAAATCTGTGTTCATCTGTGAAATCTGTGGGACATCGATGTGTTAAAAACCGGAAATACCTTGGCTATTTCAGATATTTCCCTTATATTTGCACCATGTAAGGTACTAAATATTAGAATTATGAGAACGTTCAATTATAATGATATGCCTCATGAAGTTTTAGAAATGGCTTCAGAGTACGCCATTAAGGAAAGTCGTTCGGGAAGAGGCCTATCTCATTCTCAGGCAATGGAAAAGATTAAAAAAGCAAAGAGGATGGTGAAATCATTAATATAATGGTGATAGCTCATTACAGGCAGTCAACTGTCACTGTTGCAAAAATGATTAATCGCTTCATCGAGCATCATACGAAATAAAGTCATCTGTCAGATGTTAAACTCTCACAAATCGCCATTCCATCCCTGGCGGTCCCATCCCGCATAACCTGGCGAGATCTTTGATGGTCCGCCAACCTTATAGCGTAGCGGTTCGAGCACCGAGTAGGGCGGTTTTCCTCTTCTTCCCTGAGGGGAGAAGACCGAGATGAGAGGTGGAGCCTTCTTTAATGGTAAAGAAGGACGGGATGATTTTAGAACAAATCTCTTTGCAGGAGAGACGGAGAGGTAGAAAAAACTCTTATAATATCAAATTCAAATTAGTTTTACTCAATCAATATCCAGGTAAGAATACCCTAAAAACGATTCTTATCTGGTAAGGACTCTATGTCCTTCATTTCCGATACGAACCAATTATATTGTTGGAAATAACGAAAAAATATATAAAACGAGAAGTAGCTTAGTAGTGTGGGCGCTACATAATCACCCACAAAACATCTGATAGCTCTGGGCGGAGCGCAAGCTCTGCTCAGAACTATTTAAAAATATGTAGCAGGAAAATGGAGGTCTTTACAACAATAGATAGAAAAGTATCTAAGTACCTACAAGGTGATGGTATATATAAATTCTCAAGAATCGTTTGCTTTGTGGTAGCTTTGCTGTTCTTTATGAATCAAGCCCTGGGATTATTTGATGGTTTTGTTAAAACAGAAGTAATTGGTCAGTATGGAGATTTTGTAGGTGGCGTCATAGGAACAATATTGAGTGTCGTTTTGTTGTCGGATACATTTAAATCCCAAATTGAAGAATCAAAGAATAATGCACAGGTATTTGAATCACAACAATTAAATGAACTTGTTTTTCATTTGTTGGATCAATATAATTCTGTTGTGGCGAGTTTCAACATTGCTATAGATGATGCCAGTGGCAGAAGAACAATTTATAAAGGAAAAGAAGGATTACATTATGCATTAGTGAAAATGCAGGAAGAATTTGCGAGTCCTCATATTTCTCATTCACGTAAAGTTGCACTTGGCATGTTTCAAAGTTTTTATGCTTCTCATGAAGATTTTGCGCCGATTTATTTTCGCACTATATATCGTATTTTTGATGTGATAAATAAGTCTGAGGTAAAGGATGAGGTAAAGGTTAAGTATGCTAAACTCATTAGATGCCAATTTACAGAAACGGAGTTAGTTATGTTGAGATATAACGCTATGTGGCCAGTCGGTAAAAATATGAGGGTTTTAATAAACGAGTTTAATCTCCTGAAACATATTTGCCCTTTGGATATGTTGGAGTATCTTGAATGGAGAAATAGATTTAGTTTTTCTGACAGACACAAGGTTAATATTCTACTATATATGGTGCAAAAGCAAGTTCATGATTTGTTTTTATCAAATGAGACGACCCGTGCAATAACTAGTTTCAAAACAAAGTATAATATTAATGTTTCTAAGCTAGAAAATGGTACAGTTTGTAAGTTTGATTTTACACGTAACACAAGAATTCAAATAAACTATGATTCGTTCACTAGTTTCGATTCTGTAACAATTGATGAAATTAGATTGCTTTTTGTTGCATGGTTTAAGGAAATATTTGTTTATTCAAACTATGCCATGTTTAATTATAGAGTTGAAATTAACTATGATGGAGTAGAAAGAAATGTTCCTAAAGAGCATTTTTCCTTGATAATAGCTCGTCCTGATCATAAGAAACTAATAGTTTCAAGTGTTCAAATGAATTAGTACTAAAAATAAAATATTAGATAATGAATATATTAGTAACGGGTGCCAACGGGCAGCTTGGAAACGAGATGCGAGTCGTTAGCAAAAATACACCAGATCATTATGTCTTTACAGATGTTAATCAAGTAGAGGGACAGAAAAACACTTACCTCGATATCACCGATATGGATTCTATTCGTAAGATGGTAAAAAGTTACAATATACAAGCCATTGTGAATTCTGAAGTAAAAAAGAAAAAGCTTAATTTGATAAAAAGATGAAAGTAATTAATACAGAGATTAAAGGCGTATATATCATAGAGCCACGCCTTTTTAAAGATGAAAGAGGTTATTTCTTCGAGAGCTTTTCGCAGCGAGAGTTTGACGAGAAGATTGGTCACATTGATTTTTGCCAGGATAATGAGAGTATGAGCAGTTATGGTGTGATGCGAGGCTTACATTTTCAAAGACCACCTTATACTCAGAGTAAGTTGGTACGATGTGTTAAGGGAAGAGTGCTTGATGTTGCTGTAGATATCCGCAAGGGATCTTCTACGTATGGCAAGCATGTAGCAGTAGAGTTAACAGAGGATAATCATCGCCAATTCTTCATACCTAAAGGATTTGCTCATGGTTTTGCTGTACTTTCAGAGACTGCTGTCTTCCAGTATAAGTGTGATAACTTTTACCATCCAGAGGCTGATGGTGGTATCAGTATTTTGGATGATACATTGGGTATAGATTGGATGATTCCAACTGAGCATGCGATTCTTTCAGAGAAGGATACAAAACATGTCAAATTTAAAGAGTTTGATAGTCCGTTTTGTCTGGAAAGTAATGAATAAATAAAAGTTTGCTTATGTATGAATTTTAGAAAAAGCAAATAAGAAATGATATTTTATAGAAAAATTAGGAATAGATATAATGAGTCTCCTGTACTTAAAAGAATAGCTAATGGGGCGTTTTGGTCGTTGACAGGTATTGCCTTAGCAAAATTCTTAGTTTTGGTAGCAGGCATATTATGTGCACGTATTTTAGGCGCATCTCATTTTGGAGAACTAGGAATAGTGCGCTCAACAATAGGTATGTTTGTTGTTATTGGTGCTTCAGGATTGGGATATACTGCAAATAAATATATAGCAGAGTATCGAGCATCCAAGGATGTCGAGAAAATAGCTCAAATATATAATTTGACACTTGTTTTTGGATTAGCTATAGGAGCGTTGATTACTATTGTTGTTTTGATTGGTTCCCAATATTTAGCAAAACATGTGCTAAATAATACAGAATTGATAGCATCGATTAGGTTAGGTGCGATTTTACTTTTTATGTCAATATTTAATTCTGTACAAAATGGTGTTCTATCTGGCTTCGAAAAATTTAAAATAATAGCAATCAATACGCTTTTATCTAGTTTTGTAGAAGCTATTGGTATTATAGTAGGATCTTATTTCTATGGAACAGAAGGAGCGGTTGTTGGTTATGGTTTAAGCTTTGTTGTTTTGGCAATAGTGAATTTCATCTCTATCAAAAAAGTATTTATTCATGAGAAAATCAAGATTAAATATAAAATGCTATCTAAGGAAGATTGTATGATAATATGGAATTTTAGCATTCCTGCTACTATGAATACCATTATGGTAGTACCGGCATTTTGGCTTATTAAAACACTTTTGGTTCATAATTGCGGATACGAAAGTCTTGGTATTTATGAGGCAGCTGATCAATGGAAGGTGATTATATTATTTGTACCAGGAGCTATTGCGAATATATTATTGCCGATTTTTTCTAATCTACAGGGAACTAAAAGTGTTGAATCATTTTCTAAAACATTAAACTATAGTGTTTTATTGAATGGTGGTATCACATTTTTACTCTTTTTGATTATTTTGGCAGCTCAGAATCTGATCATGGATTTTTATGGTAAAGGATTTGATGATAGTGCAACACTTGTGGTGTTATGTTTATCTACAGTATTTTCATCTATTGCACAGGTTATGACACTGTCTTTGATAAGCCAGGCTAAAGTTTGGGTTAGTTTTGCTTTCAATTTCGTTTGGGCTGTTATTTTGATCAGCAGTGCTTATATTATGTTGAAATGTGGCATGGGTACAATAGCCTTAGCATGGGCTAATGTGATTGCTTATAGCTTACATTGTGTATTGCAGTTTGTTTATATGAGAGCTATTAGCTGCTGCGAAAAATAAAAGCTAATGATTCTACCTATTGTTTGATAATTGTATCGGAAACGTATAATGGAAATTTTAATAGCATTACTTTGTATTATAGGGCAAATCTGGATAATATCAGATTTGCCTTTGGCTGTAAAAGATAAAAACAAATTACTTGCAGGTGTTTTTTTCTTAGAATTTTTTATTCTCCTTGGTTTTAGAGATATATCTGTCCTTGGCGATACTGATTCTTATGCATACCATTTTAATAAGATTTTTAATAAAGAAACCCCTTTCTATATTATAAAAAAAAGTGATCGTTTTTCTTATGGTTATTTGTTGTTTGAACAGTTTTTTTATCAAGAAATATCTTCTTCTTTTTTATGTTATAATATTGTAACTACATTGCTTATACTAGGTGGAACAATATTGTTTTTTTATAGGAATTCACTTTGTTTGTGGCTAGTTTTGTATCTTTTTGTAGTGACAAAATTAGTTTTTTCTGAAGCTATAGCCTTAAGGCAGGGATTGGGACTCGTTTCGCTATTAATTGGCTTTAATTCTCTTTTTGCAAAGAAATATATTCGATATATATGTTCCGTATTAGTTGCCATGATGTTTCATTCATCTGCTTTTATAATGCTTCTTGTTCCTCTTTTATATTCAGATGCTATAAATTTTAAATTAAAAAAATATGGACTGCTTTTATTTTCTATGTTTATTTTTGTTTTCTATGAAATAGTTTTTGTAAAATATATAGATGTTGGTGAACGGTATCAAGGCGCAAGTGAAAAAAATGGCTTCTTTTCTTTGATAGGGCTTTTTAATACATTGGTTGCTGTTATTACCTACTTATATGTATCCTATTTGGAGGGCTGTTTTTGTGAGAAAGATAAACTTATAGAGCTGCATGGTTTTAAATTAGTAACATTGTTCTATTTGATATTTTCTGTTTTTTCAATTAGATTGTTTGTATTTGGTAGATTTACAATATATTTCTTACCATTGGTTATAGTATATATATCGTTTCTGTACCAACATACAGTGTTTAATAAAAATGTAAGACTTATAACAGCTCTTTACTTGTTTATTCAAACAATTAGTTTCTTGTTTATTATGTATTATCGTCCTGAATGGACAAAAATTTTACCATATAGTTTCTATCAATCATGATATCTATAATAATCCCGACGTACAATAACTTAGAGTTATTTAAACGTGCTTATAATTCTGTAATTTCTCAAGACGAGAAAGATGTAGAAGTTATCGTTGTTGATGACTCATCTACAAATGATATCCAGAATTATTGTTTGAATTTACCTGTTCGGTATCATCATAATTCTCCGGCATTAGGTGCGGTTAAGAATTGGAATAGTGGTTTAAAGCTAGCAAAAGGAGAATTTATAATCCTTATGCACCATGATGAAGCGTTGAAAAATGAAAACTTTATTTCTTCATTGCTTCATTGCTTTAAAAATGGATACGATGTTGTTGTTTCAAATATAGAGGTTCATTTGGGAAACAGCTTACGCAAAGGTCTTTGTCCTAATTGGTTGAAAAGACTTTTTATAGCACATTCTTATTTGCTCTTCGTGAGAAATCTTGTAGGTCCTTGTGCATGTATTGCTTTTAAAAAAGAATACATTAAATACTTTGATGAAAATTTAAAATGGGTAGTTGATTTAGAATGGTATTATCGCCTGATGAATAAGCGTAAAGTTTTCTTTATTCAAAGTAATTGGATAACTTCAATGCATGGTCATAAAGGACAAATAACAATGAACTTGGATATTTGTAATCAAGCAAAAATAGACTCTATGTATATTTTTGATAAATATGAGCATAACATAAAAGTCAGATGTTCTCTTTTGGTAATGAAGTTAGTTAGTAGAATAGTAAAACTTATTAGATAATCTGATTCTTGTTTTTGATTAATAAGAATTTTAATAATAATAATGAAAATGTTGTTAAATCCTCGCTTACTTTGGGCTGATACTTTAAAAGGATGGTTGATGTTGTTGGTTATTCTTGGACATGCCATTCAGACCGTGATGCCTGAAGCATGTTACCAGAGTCATATATGGAACCTTATATATTCATTCCACATGCCAGCTTTTATGGCTGTTAGTGGTTATTTTGCTTACCGAGCAAACAGATATGGGGGGGCAAATCGCTGTGCTCTAGACGATTCCTTCAACTGATTATGCCGTATGTGGCATGGTCGGCTACAAAGTATGGAATATCTGGTGATTATACCTTGATAAGAGTGGTGAAGATGGTACTCTATCCAGATACTTCGTTCTGGTTCTTATGGGTGTTGTTTTTTATCAATTTAATCTTTATCTTCAGCCAATGGTTAGCATCGAGATTAAATATTGACGAACTGGTGGTGATAGCCTTATCAAGCTTGCTGCTTCTGGGCATCATGGTAGGAATGGAATTCCGTATGTTCGGCTTTCAGTTTATCGCTTACTATTTCGTGTTTTATACTATGGGCTATTGTATCCACCGTTTTCCGAGGTTGCAGATTGGTAATGGGGTGGTGCTTGGATTGTTGTTTATATGTTGGACTCTGCTAGCCTGGTCATGGAATATGCACGAGTTGCCAATGTGGATACCTGCCATACCGCATATACCGAGTTCCTTGTTGCAATATGCGTATCGAGGTGTGACTGCGTTGCTGGCTATCTTGTTCTTGTTGGGGATGGCTCCCAAGTTTTTGAATGCTGCATGTAGATTGAATGGTTTCCTATGTGAGATAGGTAAGGTATCGCTAGGTTACTATACTTGTCATATTACCATCAATGGATGGGTCGTATGTGGGGTGAGAAAAATATTGCCTACAGGAAGCGATGCTGTTATTGTCGGTCTTAGTTTTTGTGTTATGCTTGTTCTGACGTTCTGCATCGTAGAAGGTTTGAAGAAAAATAAAATCACAGCCAAAGTTCTTCTTGGCAAATTATAAGCAAAAAATGAAAATCGTAAATATATTGGGTGGATTAGGTAATCAAATGTTTGAGTATGCTATGTTTTTAGCTTTAAAAAAAGCACACCCGGATGAGAAAATAATGTGCTGTACTCGCAGCTTTAAAGGTTATGCTCTTCATAACGGTTTTGAGCTTGGGTGTATATTTGGTATAAAGGTGAAAGAGGCTTCGCTTTGGCAATTGGCTCGCCTTGCTTTTCCTTTTTGGAATTATCGTACATGGCAGGTGATGCGGCATTGGTTTAGTAAGCGAAAAACGATGACGAGTGGAACTACTCAGATCCCTTTTGATAAGAATGAAGTTGAAAGAACAGATTCTGTTTATTATGATGGTTATTGGCAGAATGAAGGTAATTTTAGGGATATACGAAACCTGGTATTAACTGCCTTTACGTTTCCTGAGTTTCAGGATGAGAAAAATAAAATGTTAGCATGTAAGTTAAAAACTTATAATTCTGTTTCTTGCCATATTCGTCGTGGGGATTATTTAAAAATACCTACTATGTGTGTGTGCACACCTGAATATTATGTTCAAGCTATAGATAAAATGAACAAATTGGTAAATCCTAATCTCTATTGTGTGTTTAGTGATGATATAAATTGGTGTAAGAATCACCTTTCACAATTATGGGAAGGCAAAAAAGTAGTGTATGTAGATTGGAACAAAGGTAAAGAGAGTTTCCGTGATATGCAACTTATGAGTTTATGCAAGCACAATATCATAGCTAATAGTAGCTTTTCATGGTGGGGAGCTTGGCTCAATCAAAATGAAAAGAAGATTGTGATTGCACCGGAAAAGTGGATGAATAAAAATCTTATTAATGATCCGATTTGTAATGATTGGATGAGAGTAAAGTCATAAATTATGAAAAAAGTAGGAATTGTAACGCACTATGATGTTCATAACCATGGTGCTATTTTACAATTGAATGCGCTTGTTCAGGTTCTGAGGGAGCGTTATGCTATTGAGGCTAAAGCATTGCAATTTGATAAGAACTATGATTTCTTAGGTCATAAATTAAAGGCTAAATATGACATTTCAGCTAAGTCGATAGGTATTTATGTAAAGTATCTAATAGATAAGGGGGTAAAATGTATGTATTTTAACTACCAGAAAAGAAAGGTTTTAAATGGTTTTAAGGCATCTCATCATATTGTGGGATCTTATTACTCTGATAGTGAGAATTTAGATGCTGTAATTGTTGGTAGTGATGAAGTTTTTGCTTTGCATACTGGTCCAACACCAGTTTTCTTCGGACATGCTTGTCCTTCTGATACTGTTTTTAGTTATGCAGGTTGCTTTGGTCCAACAACGGTTTCGGATATAAAACAAAAACATTGTGTGCCTTTTGTTGCTAGTGGCTTGGCTGCAATGAAGGGAGTTTCTGTAAGGGACAAGAATAGTCAGAATATTGTAAAGGAATTGACGGGGATTGATGCTAAGCTGGTGTGTGATCCCGTTATTTTATATGGATATAAAAAGGAGTTGGAAGATTTGAAAACAGTTAATTATTCTCCTTATCTTTTAATCTATGCTTATGATAATCGAATGAATGACGAAGAGGAAGTGAAGCGTATCAAGCAATATGCAAAGATTAGAGGACTTAAAACACTTTCTCCTGGTTTTTATCATGAATGGTGTGACTACAATGTCAATGTTAATCCTGTAGAATTGTTGGGATACTTTAAATCAGCAAAAGAAGTTCTTACAGATACTTTTCATGGTAGTGTAATGTCAATTATTACTAATAGCAACTTTGCCGTTAAAACGCGAGATAATGGAAACAAATTAATAAATTTGTTGGATGAATATGGATTAACTTCTCGTATTATCAAAGATTTTGATGGTATTGCCGATGTCTTATCTAAAGATATAGACTATTCAGAGGTTAACAATGAGTTGCAGAGAAGACGTGAGGATGCAATGAGCTTTTTAGATGAAATGGTAAAAGATATCTAATTATGAATATTAATGATCGGAATTTTATCCACAAATGTACCAGTTGCCAAATTTGTGCTTCTGTTTGTCCCAAGGAAGCAATTAGCATTAATTTAAATTTGGATGGTTTCTATCGTCCTTATATCGATAAGGATAAATGTGTCAATTGTGGCATTTGTAAAAAAGTTTGTTATAAGTTTACGGATGTGCCGCAATATACAGCTGATGATGCAAAACATTATGCTGCTCATGCATTAGATTCCCAGGTGGTAGAAAGAACAACTTCTGGTGGTATAGCAGATATCTTATGTCAAAAATTGATAGAGGAAGGTTATACTTGTGTTGGTGTAGAATATGATTATGATAAGAATATTGCTGTTGGGGCAGTAGCCACTCATCGAGAGGATACATTAAAGTTCAGAGGTTCAAAATATATTCAGTCCTATTCATATCCAGTTTTTAAAGAACTACTTGAAATGGATAAGAATGGTAAGTATGCCATTTTTGGAACTCCGTGCCAAATCTTTGGATTAGATAAGTATTTGAAATGTCGTAAACGTAGGGAACAATTTGTATTGATTGATATTTATTGTCATGGTTGTCCTTCTATGAACGTCTGGAGTAAGTATGTAAAAAAAATACAGCAACAGTCTGGATTTAAAAAGTTTGACTACTTAAATTTTAGAAGTAAAGTTAGAGGCTGGGGAAACTACAACGTTTTTGCTTTAGTTGATGGTAAACCAGTCTATGTTAGTCCTAAAGTGAATGATAATTTCTATACCTTGTTCTTTTCTGATGCCGTTTTAAATGACTCTTGTTATGATTGTCAACTGAAAAGTACTCTAGAATTCTGTGATATTCGCTTGGGAGACTTTTGGGGTAAATCTTATGACATGAATAACAAAGGCATTTCTGTAGTGTCGCTTGCTTCTTCAAAAGGTGTTGAGTTGTTTGAGAAGATAAGAGATAATGTGTGGTGCAAACAACATCTTTCATCAGATTTCTTACCTTACCAAAGTTGGGGGCGAAATTATGCTGTTAATCATGAGTTGAGAAATACTCTTCTTGCACAACTTGCTGATGCTAATATCTCTTTAAATCGAGTAATTAATAGTTATTGGCATGCAATGCCGTTAAGCAAACGAATCAAGCAGTTGGCAAAAAATGCAGTTTTATTGATGCCAACTTCTGTTATATCAATGATAAAGAAATTGTATCATTGAAAAGAACTTATATTATTTTGTCTTTTATAGAAGAAAATGGAAGTTAATTATTCTATTTTACTCTCTTTATATTATAAGGAGAAGCCGGAGTATTTAAGGATATCGTTAGATTCCATCTTTAATCAGACTCTTGTATCGGATGATGTGGTGTTGGTAGAAGATGGCAGGCTAGGAGATGCTTTGGAGAGTGTAGTGAAGGAGTATGAGGTACGGTATCCTCAGCTCCATGTAGTAAGATTCGAAAAGAACAGAGGACTTGGCTTCGCACTGAATGATGGTCTGACCTATTGCAAGCATGAGCTTGTGGCCCGTATGGATACCGATGATATTGCCAAGCCGCATCGTATGGAGAAACAGTTTGCTTTTATGCAGGCTCATCCTGAAATTGGTATGATAGGCTCTTGGATAGATGAATTCATCACTGATATTCATCAGATAGAGAGTGTGAGAAAGGTGCCTGAACATCCCAAGGAGGTGATGGAATACGCTAAGAAGCGGTGTCCGGTGAATCATCCTACTGTGATGTATCGGAAGTTGGAAGTGCTAAAGGTGGATGGTTATCAAACTCAATATTTCCCTGAGGATTACTTTCTCTGGATTAAGATGCTGATGGCTGGATGTAAGGTCTATAATATGCAGGAAAGTCTTCTTTGGTTCAGGTATGATCCGGAAACATTCAAGAGAAGAGGAGGTTGGAAATATGCTTGTGACGAGGCTATCACGCAGTATCGTATTTTGAAAATGGGTTTTATCTCTTTTCCTCGTTTCGTAATGAATGTGTGCATCAGATTTACTGCCCGCATCATTCCAAATTCTCTAAGATCTCTAATATATACGAGACTATTAAGAAGATAACAAGTATTTGTTCTATCAACATTTAATAATTTATAATATTATGATGATTCAACCAATTTATATTTTTCTGCTGGTAGCACTTATTGTGTCTGTCACCATCGCCATGCTTGTGCTGCCTAACATTCTCCTTATCTCGCATAAGAAGAAACTCTTTGATATGCCGGATAAGAGAAAGGTGCATCATGCGCCGGTTCCCCGTCTGGGCGGACTCTCGTTCTTCCCTGTGATGCTTATTACCATGGGCGGCCTGGTGCTGATATATCATCTGATGGGACTGAGCAGCGGGTCGATGCACGGGGAGGTGCCTTATGAGTTCCTGGCGCTGCTGGTGGGTAGCATGATGCTGTTCCTGGTGGGACTTGCCGACGACCTGATTGGAGTGGGGTACAAGAAGAAGTTCCTGGTGCAGATAGTGGCGGCATTACTGCTCGTGGCTTCGGGCGTATGGATCAAGTCGCTCGACGGACTCTTCGGAATCTATCAGTTGTCGCCATGGATGGGCATGCCTTTCACCGTACTCATCGTGGTGTACGTAACCAATGCCATCAACCTGATTGACGGCATCGACGGTCTGGCTTCCGGACTCTGTGCCATCTCACTGGTGGCACTGGCGGGTCTGCACATCTGGCTGCATCTGTTTTCCTTTGCCCTGCTCTGCATTACGGCGCTGGGTGTGATTATCCCTTTCTGGTTCTACAACGTGTTTGGAAATGCCATGAGGGGCAGGAAGCTCTTTATGGGCGATTCGGGTTCGCTGTCGCTGGGCTACATCATCAGTTTTCTGATGATTCACCTGAGCACGGTGGATGTGAGCCCGCATGTGGTGTCTGACTACAACATGGTGTTTGCCTTTACCACGATGCTGGTGCCGCTGCTCGACGTGGTGAGAGTGGTGGGTCACAGACTGAGAAACAGGCAGAATCCGTTCTTGCCTGACAAGAGCCACATCCACCATAAACTGCTGAGATGCGGACTGAGGGTGAGACAGGTGATGGTGGCTATCTGCCTGCTCTCGCTGATGTTCATCCTGCTCAATTTCCTGATGATCGGCCACGTAAACATCACGTATATCCTGGGCATCGACATCGCTGTATGGATAGTGTTCCACCTGGTGCTGGATGTCATCCTACACACCAGGAGGGCGGAAATGGATATTTAATCCTCTAAATATAAATACAAGATATTCCCGGCTCGGAGATTCTAAGGAATCTCTGGGCCGGGATTTTTGCGTTTGTGGGGGTGGTGGATGGAGTGGTGACTTGATGGGGGAAAGGTTATATGGGTGTAATGTGTAAAAATATATAAAAAGATAAAGTAAGAAGTGCATTTTTGAGTTTTATTGCGTAACTTTGCATTTGAACATTCATTATTATAGATATGCCTAAGGTAAGAATTAAAAATATAGGCCCAATTGTTGATACGGGAGACATCGCTTTGTCTGCCGTAATGCTTATTGTGGGTAAACAATCTTCGGGAAAGAGTACCTTTATGAAAATATTGTGCTTCTGTAGATGGATAGAAAAGCGAATCATGCTTGATGGCGAGAATCTGCTGAAGAAATATACCCATTATGGCCGATTCCTGAAAGAGCTGAAGAAGTTTCATCGTTTCGATGATGCTTTCTTTGCTGCTGATTCTTATATCTTTTATGATGGTGATTGCCTTACCATCGAGATGGATGGCGTGAAGGCGAATGTGAAAATCAGAAAGAAAGCGAATTTCAAAACTGAGCGCTATAATGCAAAACTGAGTTTTATTCCTTCGGAACGCAATCTGGTTTCGGCTATTCAGAACATTGATAAGGTTTATCGCTCATCTGACTATGATTCGATATTTAATTATCTTCTGGAATATCAGGAGGCGAAGAAGGAATATGATATCAAGCATCCGCTGAGAATTCCATTTGATGATAATATGAAATATTATTATGATAAGGTTACGGATTCTGACAGAATCGTGCTTGAGAAGGTGGGTAGAACGATAGCGCCTGTTTATGCTTCAAGCGGTATACAGTCGGCGTTGCCGTTGGCTGTGCTTGTGGATTATATTACCGGACAGGTGGGGAAGATTCCGAAGTCGAGCCTTACTGATTTAACGAGTTTGGTGGCAAAGATTATGCTGGATGATGAGAATAAAGAAATCAGTGCGGATGATGTGATTAAGGGAACTAAGATGTATAGATATAAATTCGCCCAGCTGTATATTGAGGAGCTGGAAGAAAATCTGTTTCCGAAGTCGCAGTTTGCGATGGTGAAGGAGATTGTGAAGAATATCAAGAAGGCCTATGAGCAGTCGGGGGCAAATAGCTATGTGGTTATGACCACCCATAGTCCGTATGTGCTGACTTCTCTGAATGTGCTGATGAAGGTGGCACTGGCTAAGGAAAAGAAGCTTGATGAGAAAATGAAAGAAATGCTGGAATATGCAATCCCGATTTCATGGTATTCGGCATACTGCATGACAGATGAAGGAAAAATGGAGAATATCGTGGATGATGAATACCATTTTATTATGGGTGATTATCTTGATTCTCTTTCTGATGAAATATCTGAATTATCTTCTGAACTTGATGAGATGATATATGGGAATGAATAATAGTTTTTTGGCAGGTTATCTGGCTGAAAAGGAAGTTAGAAAATGTTCGAAAATCAGTCTGAAGGAGCGTTCGACAGTTTATTTGCTGAACTTCGTTCCTCCGATGGACTGTGTGGCTTATCAAGTAGATGGTAACATTATAAAAGGTGCTGACAAGGACAAGTGTGACAAGCTTGTTGTAGCAACAACCTGCACGGATGAAAAAGTATGTGTATTTGTTGAACTGAAAGGTTCTGATGTGGCTCATGCCGTGAAACAACTTGATGCAACATTGTCCTATCCCTTGTTTGCTCAGAACAGAGCGAAATGGACGAAAGCTAGGATTGTTGCAAATAAAATTCCTGCAAACACAGGAAGGTCTGTGGTTGAAAGAGCGAAAGTTGATTTCCGTAGAAAGTATAATTGTGAATTAATCTGTTTAAAGTCTGGACAGCCTGACTTTTTGAGGCAAGAAAAACTGAAATAAATTTCATTAGACTGCGTTTGATTATGGCAAGAAAATTATATCCTATAGGAATTCAGACATTTGAACGGATCCGCAAGGAGGATATGTTCTATGTAGATAAGACGGAATACATCTATCAGATGACACATACCGATGGAACGTATTTCTTCCTGAGCCGACCACGCCGTTTCGGCAAGTCGCTGCTGGTTTCCACTTTCAAGAGTTATTTCGAGGGTAAGAAGGAACTCTTCGAGGGGCTTGCCATTGAGAAGCTGGAGAAGGAGTGGAATACTTATCCCGTGCTGCACTTCAGTTTGGCTGGAGGCAAACATATGGAGAAAGAACAGCTGGATCGATACCTCTTATATATATTAAAGGAAAATGAGGATAGGTTTGGAGTAGATTGTGATTCTCCAGATCCGAACGTCCGTTTGCTCAACTTGATAAAAACTGTTACAGCAAAGACTGGTAAGCAGGCGGTGGTGCTCATTGATGAATATGATGCACCGCTGCTGGATGTGGCTCATGAGAAGGAAATGCTCGATGTCTTGCGCAATACGATGCGCAATTTCTACAGTCCTTTGAAAGATTGCGAGTCAATGCTTCGCTTCGTTTTCCTTACTGGCATCACGAAGTTCTCGCAGCTCAGCATCTTCAGCGAACTGAATAACATCAAAAATGTGAGCATGGACGAACCTTATGCCGGCATCTGCGGCATCACCAAGGAGGAACTATTGACCCAGATGAGCGATGACATCAACGAACTTGCCGAGCATCTGGAGCTGAGCAGGGAGGAGACCATACAGGAACTCAAAGACCATTATGATGGTTATCACTTCTGCTGGCCATCGCCTGATGTCTTCAATCCTTACAGTCTGCTCAATTGCTTTGCTGATGGAGAAATTGATTCTTACTGGTTTGGAACCGGTACACCTACCTATCTCATCAATATGATGAGACAGTATGATTTCCTGCCTGCAGACCTCGGCGAGACCATAGAGGTGGATAAGAAGGACTTTGATGCCCCCACTGAAACGATGACCACCATCATACCTTTGCTTTATCAGAGTGGGTATGTCACCATCAAGGGTTATGATAAACCGACGAAATTATATCAGTTGGCATTGCCTAACCAGGAGATAAGGGTAGGGTTGTATGGTAGTCTCTTGCCTCATTATCTCACGGACAAGTCTGCGAAGGCTAACACGACCATCGCCAAGATGTCGGTATTGGTAAAGAAGGGGGATATGGATGCTGCCTTCTGCCTGCTGAACGACTTTTTGGAGACGGTGCCTTACTGTGACAATACTAACTACGAGGGGCATTGGCAGCAGACGCTCTACATCATGTTTGCCCTGCTCACCAACTATAGCATCCATGTGGAACCGCATACGGCGAAGGGCAGAATCGATATCACGATGGAAACGGCAGATACCATCTACGTGATGGAACTGAAGTTCAACAAGAGTGCCGAGGAGGCTCTCGCCCAGATTGAGGCAAAGCACTATGTCGACGCCTTCAAAATGAGCGGCAAGAAGGTGGTGAAGATAGGCTTGAACTTCTCGGTGAAGGACGAGGTGAACTGTCTGGAATGGAAGATAGGATGACAAGATCTTATAGTCCTGTATATTTCCTGATAGCCTTGATGAAGGTATCGCCATATTTATTGAGCTTGAATTCTCCGATACCACTGATCAGGCTCATGGCATTCTTGGTGGTAGGTTTCATTCTTGCGAGTTCATGAAGGCTCTTGTCGCTGAGTACGATATATGGAGGATAACCCTGTTCGTCGGCAAGGTTCTTGCGTATCTTTCTGAGGTGTTCAAAGAGCCCTTTGTCTTCCACGCCTTTCGAGTCTTCCTGGAAGATGACACGTTCGGCATGCACCTCAGGAATGAGATTTCCCGGCTGGGCGATGGTGCCCTTTCTGTTGCGTACCGTTTTCTGTGGGCGGGTGGCTTTATCATCTTCTTCGATATAAGCCAGCGAAACATGATGTTCTCCCTTCAGTACCTTCCAGCCTAAATCGGTAACCTTCATGTAGTTGTGGTTGTTGTAAGCAATCTCGAAGAATCCCATCTGCAGCATCTGCAGCAGATAAGCATTCCAGTCCTTAGATGTTGTATCCCTGCCCACACCGAAGGTTTTCATCTCGTTGTATTTGTTTTTCACAACTGCAGAAGAATGCATGCCTCTCAGAATTTCGATGCAGGTACCTACTGCTATATGCTCACCCGAACGGACCACGGCACTCAGGGCTTTCTGGGCTCTGATGGTGCCGTCGAAGGTGCGTGGAGGATTCTTGCAAACATCACAGTTGCCGCAGTTGCAGGATGATGTCTCGCCAAAATAATTCAGCAGAATGCGTCGTCGGCATACTCTCGATTCGGCATATTCCTCCATGCGGCGCAGTTTCTCCATGTTCACATCACGCTGTCCGCTTTCTTCACAGAAAGAACGGAGGGTGATGATGTCGGCCATCGAATAGAACAGCACGGTATCTGATGGTGCTCCATCTCTTCCGGCTCTACCTATTTCCTGATAGAAACTCTCTATGCTTTTAGGCATATTATAGTGGATTACCCAGCGCACATTACTCTTGTCGATGCCCATTCCGAAAGCGATGGTAGCACATACCACCTGAATCTGGTCCATCTTGAACCGCTCCTGTACTGATGCTCTGGTCTGGGCAGTCATTCCGGCATGATAGGCTGCGGCATTGATACCCAGATCGATAAGTTCCTGAGCTACCATTTCGGTGTTCTTGCGGGAGAGACAGTAGATGATGCCTGCTTCTTCCGGATGATTACTGATGAAGCGGGTGATGTATTGGAGCTTTGCCTTTTTGGTGCTCTCCTGTCTTACGGTGAGGGAGAGGTTGGGGCGGTCGAAACTGCTTACGAACGTCTGCCCATTGAGATGAAGCTGGCGTATGATATCTTCGCGCGTTATCTTGTCGGCTGTGGCTGTGAGCGCCATCACCGGGACATTGCGGAAATTCTCGTGCAGCATACCGAGTTGCGAATACTCCGGACGGAAATCGTGTCCCCACTGGCTGATGCAGTGGGCCTCGTCAACGGCAAAGAGCGAAATCTTGATGTTGCTGAATAAATAAGGTATCTCGCTGATGAGTTTTTCGGGCGAAACATAAAGAAGTTTCAGTTCTCCCTTCTCGCATCGGCGGCGGATGATGAGTTCATCGGTCGTGTCGTTTCCGCTGTTCAGTGCCTCAGCCGGGATACCGTTTGCCTTGAGCGCCTCCACCTGGTCGTGCATCAGACTGATGAGCGGTGAAATGACCACAGCAGTACCTTCCATCGCTAATGCGGGAACCTGGTAGCACAGACTCTTACCACCACCAGTCGGCATGAGAACCAGACAGTCGTGTCCCTGCATTACCTCTCTGATAATCGCTTCCTGGTTGGGGCGGAAGGAATCGTATCCAAAATAGCTTTTTAATATCTCGTTTGTCTGCATGATTGCCGTTTTATGATTTCTGCCTTTACCGGCATGTTTTTATTTTGATTTTTCATGCAAAGGTAATGAATAATCTGCATAAATAAAAGTTTTCTCCAAGAAAAAGTGCATATTTCAAGTAAAAAACTTTGCAAAGAGCGAAAAACAGGAGGAAAAGTTTGGTATGTGGAAAAAATGTATTACTTTTGCATGGTAAATACAGATAAAAATGGCAAAATGTAATGTAAACACTCAAGAGCGATTTGCCGATATCCAGATGCTCCGTTATGAGCTGAAGGGTTTCGAAAACCTGTCGCTCACACAGAAAATTTATATTTATTGCTTGTCGAAGGCAACCCTCTTGGGACGTGATATCACCTTCGACCAGCAGGGCAAATACAACCTGCGCATCCGTAAAACCCTGGAGGCTGTATACCTTCATTACGAGGGTAATCGCGAAAGCGAAGATTTCAAGGCTTTCGAAGTTTATCTGAAGCGTGTCTGGTTTGCCAGCGGCATCCATCATCACTATGGATGTGAAAAGTTTGTGCCAGGATTTTCAGAGGAATCTTTCTATGAGATGGTTGAGGCTGTAGCCGATGAATATCTGCCTCTTTCCAAGGGACAGAGCAAGGAAGACCTGTTGGGCATTCTGGTGCCTGTCATCTTCAATCCGGAAGTTATGCCTAAGCGCGTGAATCAGACGGATGGCGAGGATCTGGTACAGACTTCAGCCTGCAATTTCTATGAGAATGTTTCTCAGGCAGAAGTAGAACGTTTCTATGCCAGGATGAAGGAAGAGGGCAACGAACAGGCACCTTCGTATGGACTGAACTCTAAACTGACCAAGCGTAATGGTGAACTGGTGGAGCTGAAATGGACAGAAGACGGCCTCTATGGCGCAGCTATCAAGGAGATTGTTTCCTGGTTGCTCCGTGCTCAGAAATATGCAGAAAATGAGGAACAGAAACATCTCATCGATCTCCTGGTGAAGTATTACCGTACAGGCGATCTCAAGGATTTCGACCGTTACAGCATTGCCTGGGTGCAGCAGCACGAGGGAATGATTGATTTCATCAACGGATTTATCGAAGTGTATGGCGATCCGCTCGGACTGAAAGGTACTTGGGAAGGCATCGTAGAATATAAGGATCTTGAAGCTACGAAGCGCACCCAGACCATCAGTCAGAATGCCCAGTGGTTTGAGGACCATTCACCTGTAGACCCACGTTTCCGCAAGCCGGAGGTGAAGGGTGTTACAGCCAATGTCATCTGTGCGGCGATGTTGGGTGGCGAGGAATATCCAGCTTCTGCCATCGGCATCAATCTTCCGAATGCCAACTGGATCCGTCAGGAATATGGTTCTAAGAGTGTGACCATCGGTAACCTGACCGAGGCATATAACAAGGCAGCTCAAGGCAATGGTTTCCGCGATGAATTCGTTATCGACGAGGATACCATCAGTCTGATGAATCAGTACGAGGATATTACCGATGATCTGCATACCGACCTGCATGAGTGTCTGGGGCATGGTAGTGGACAGCTCTTGCCTGGTACCGACCCCGATGCACTGAAGGCGTATGGCAGTACGATAGAAGAGGCGAGAGCCGATCTTTTCGGACTCTATTATGTAGCCGACCATAAATTGGTAGAACTGGGTCTGACTCCGAATGATGAGGCATACAAGGCTCAGTATTACGGTTATCTGATGAACGGTCTGCTCACCCAGACCATCCGCATCAAGGAAGGCGACAAGATAGAGGAAGCCCACATGCGCAACCGTGCGCTGATAGCCTGGTGGGTGATGGAACATGCCGAGGGTGCTGTGGAACTGGTGAAGATGGATATGAACTATGCTTCTGCCGAGGATGCTTTGAAGGACAGCGAGGGCAATATCATTACGACGAAGACTTATGTGAAGATTAATGATTATGCCAAGCTCCGCCATCTCTTCGGTGAGTTGCTTGCTGAAATTCAGCGCATCAAGAGTGAGGGTGATTTCGAGGCTGCCCGCCTGTTGGTAGAGAAGTATGCCGTGAATATCAATCCGGAATTGCATCGCGAGATACTGGCAAGATACAAGAAACTGAATCTCGCTCCATACAAGGGATTCATCAATCCGAAGATGACGCTGGAGATGGATGAAGAAGGCGAAATTACAGACGTGGTATTGGATTATGAGGAGAGCTATGTCGACCAGATGTTGCGCTACTCTGATGAATACGGAACGCTTTAGAAAGTTAATAGTTAAGAGTTGATAGTTTATAGGGCAATCTTGCTATACGGCAACCCTGCTATACGGCGAAGCCGCTATAAACTGTTAACTATAAACTTTTAAAATGATGATAGATAATAAGAACGAGGAATTTCCGATAGTAGATGAAATGGGCAACATCCTGGGCGCCGTTACCCGCGGTCATGCCCATGACGGAAGCAAGATATTGCATCCGGTAGTTCATCTGCATGTATTCAACAGCCGGGGTGATCTGTATCTGCAGCATCGTCCAGCCTGGAAGGATATCCAGCCGGATAAATGGGATACAGCCTGCGGCGGTCATGTTGATTTAGGCGAAAGTGTGAGTCAGGCTTTGCATCGCGAGGTAAGGGAAGAATTGGGTATCACCGATTTTGAACCGGAATCTCTTGGGCATTATGTCTTTGAGAGTCAGCGGGAAAAGGAACTGGTTTATGTACATCGCTGTGTATATGATGGCGAGGTGAAACCGAGCCAGGAAGAATTGGCCGGTGGCAGATTCTGGACCAAGGATGAAATCAGCGAAAACATCGGCAAGGGTGTTTTCACTCCGAACTTCGAAAACGAATACCAGAAGTATTTCATGTAATGGCGAAATTAGCCATAAAAATACGTCCCGACGTAGCATTTGCTGCATCGGGACGTATTTTTTTGTATGTCAGGACGCAGCAAATGCTACGTCGGGACGTATTTTCAGCAGGGTTGTGGCCTGTTTCTGACCGCATCTGCAGAAGCGTTAAATCTCGTAGATACCCTTGAGTGCGCCTCTTGCAATTTTCTCGAAATCTTCACCGAAGTCGCAGAAACGGAGAACCGCATTAGAGGCAGCATGTTTTATTCCTATGTTGTCACCCTGCAATGCTGTGGCAGCCTGATCCAGGAATTCGTTGATGCCACGCTCGTTAGGCTCTTTTCCATTGGCAAAGAGACGGGCAAGGAGCTGGAAACCGGCAATCTCATAGAGCGGCTTATCACTTGCTATCCACTGGTAGGCGATGACAGGCGCATAATCTACGTGCTGCAATAGGTTGAAGGCAAGCATCTCTGCCATCTCCTGACTCTGTACCTGTTCCATCCATAAATCTGTGATTTCCGGAAGCATCTTATCGGCAGGCATAATGAGTGTAGCCAGAATCTTGCACTCCCGGATATCTTCCTTCCACAGTTCGATGGCGAGGTCATAGTCTTTACCATATTCCTCAGCCATCTTTTTCAGTTCATAGAATGGTACGCCCCAATTCAGTTTATATCCCAGTCCCTTATCGCGCATAGATTGCGATCCCGGACCGTTCATCAGCAAGCGGAAGCTTCGCTTGATAGTCATCAGTTTCTGATGTGTTTCTTCGTTCATTATATTTAGAGTAAATTATTTACTAAATTATAGTTTCATTATTTTACAGAACATTCCTTCGAACTGTTCCTCTACATTTGCAGGTTTATGCTTGAAGATACCGAAGATGGCACTTCCGCTACCACTCATCGCTGCATATACGGCACCCAGGTTGTACAGCTTCTGTTTGATTTCTGCCAGTTCCGGGTGCATCTTGAAGATAGGTGCCTCAAAATCGTTGACAAGTTCCTCTTTCCAAGTCTCGATAGGCTGGCGTACAATGTCGCGGCAACATTTGGCTGGTGCCTGTGGGGTGATGGCTGCATAAGCCTCTTTGGTGCTGACGGCAATATCATCGCGCTTCACCACAACCAGATGATAGCCCCTCAGATTATCGCCAGGACCACTTACCGGCATCAGTTCTTCGCCGATGCCTTCTGCATAGCATGCTGTGTCACCATCTTCGGGGTCAGCAGAAATGAAGTAGGCACAGTCTGCGCCCAGTTTGGCAGCATATTTTTCCATCTCCGCATTACCGATGTTGAGGCGGAAACGCTCGTCCAACAAACGGATCATGAAGGCTGCATCGGCAGAACCGCCACCCAAACCTGCCTGCGAAGGAATACGCTTCACCAGGTGAGCATGGATGCGTGGAATCCTGAAGTCGGCAGCCAGGAGATTATAAGCTTTTACAACGAGATTGTTCTGTTCATCGCAGTCTACTGCGTTACCTGTAATCTTCAGATCACAAGGAACATCGCTAGGGAATTCATCGCCCATGAGCTTGATTTCAAGTGCATCGGTCAGCGGAATAGGGTAGAACACCGTTTCAAGATTGTGGTATCCATCTTTCCGCTTGCTAACTATATTTAAACCAAGATTGATCTTGGCGCAAGGAAATGTAATCATAACTTTTCAGTTTAAAGGGTTCGTTACTATTTCTTTTTCTTTGCAAAGATACAGAAAAATATCTAACATGGTGCATCTTTTACAGGATTATTTTTATCAGTAGCATTAAAAATATTAAAATAAGCCCTGTTTTGCAATATCTTTTGTATCTTTGCAATTACAAATTATTAATAGATTATGAAAAAAGGAGATAAAGTCAGATTCTTGAGCGAAGTGGGTGGCGGAAAGGTTGCCGGCTTCCAAGGTAAAAATATTGTGCTCGTTGAGGATGAGGATGGTTTTGAGATTCCGATGCCTATCAACGAGGTGGTTGTGGTGGAGCAGGATGAATACTCCATGGGCAAGATGATTTCGGCTAAGATGGATGCGCAGCAGAAGGCTGAGGAGCATGCCAATACCGAACTGCATCAGGACAGCCGGAGTATCAAGGCTATCTTGAATGATCACGATGACGTGGATATGGATGTAGAGGAATATGATGCTGCCGACCGTGAGATAACCTTTGTGAAACCGGTTCAGGAACGTACGGGTGGCAACAAACTCAGTGCTTATCTCGCCTTTGTACCTATCAACATCAAGGACGTAACCAATACCCGTTTCGAGACCTATATGGTGAATGACAGCAACTACTATCTCCACTATACCTATCTTGTGGCTGAGGGAAATGCATGGACTCTGAAAGCAGAGGGAGAAATAGAACCGAATACCAAACTCTTCATCGAGGAATTCGGTCGTGAGGCTCTGAACGAGATGGAGCATATCGCCATCCAGATGATAGCTTACAAGAAGGACAAGCCATTTCTCCTGAAGCCGGCAACAGATGTTCAGTTCCGTCTCGATCCCGTGAAATTCTACAAACTTCATCTTTTCGAAGAGAACGATTTCTTCGAGACTCCAGCCTATCTCTTTACGATTGTAGAGAACGATGAAATATCCCGTCCGCTGGTTATCGATTCCAAGCGTCTGAAAGAGCAGATGTATAAGGATGAGAAGGTTGTCGCCAACACCAGCAAGAAGAAAAGCAAGAAGGATGATGGTACCCTTGTGATAGATCTTCATGCGGATGAAGTGCTTGAAACAACTGCTGGAATGAATTCTGCAGATATTCTTCATTATCAGATGGATATCTTTAAGAAGACCATGGAGGAATATAAGAAAAAGAAGGGACAGAAAATTATCTTTATTCATGGAAAGGGCGAAGGTGTGTTACGCCAGACTCTCATTCATGAGTTGAACTATCGCTATAAGAGTTGCACCTATCAGGATGCTTCTTTCCAGGAGTATGGCTATGGTGCTACACAGGTAACAATAAAGTAATTTATTATGAAGTACGGATTTATTAAGGTAGCTAGTGCCATCCCTGCCGTAAAGGTGGGGGATGTCATTTTCAATACCCAGCAGATAGAGGAACAGATAGCGCTGGCTGAGGGAAAGGGTGTAGAGATCATTACATTTCCGGAACTCTCTGTTACGGGCTATTCCTGTCAGGATCTCTTCCGTCAGCAGATGCTTCTTGAATCATCTGAGCAGGCAGTGATGATGTTGCTCGATTTCACACGCAAACTCGATATCATCTCTATCGTGGGTGCGCCGGTGATAGCGGGCGACTTGTTGCTCAATTGTGGTATCGTTATCCAGCATGGACAGATTCTCGGTATTGTACCGAAGACATATCTTCCAAACTACAGCGAGTTTTATGAGAAACGCTGGTTTGCTTCGGCTCAGGACCTGAGAGATTGCGAAGTCCGTTATGCCGGACATAAGGTGAAACTGACGCCTGATGTTCAGATTTTTCAAACTTTCGATGGCGTACAGTTTGGTGTGGAAATCTGCGAAGATGTATGGGCTCCGGCTCCTCCTAGCAACAAACTGGCGCTAGCAGGAGCAGACCTGATTTTCAATCTTTCTGCAAGCGACGAACTCATCGGAAAACATCATTATCTGAAGAGTCTGCTCAGCCAGCAGAGTGCCCGTACCATGACCGGATATATCTACAGTTCCTGCGGATTCGGTGAGAGTACGCAGGATGTGGTTTATGGTGGAAATGCCCTGATTTATGAGAATGGAGTTTTACTTTCACAGAGTGAACGTTTCTCTATTGAACCGCAGATGGTTATCTCACAGATAGATGTAGAGAAACTCCGCTCTGAGCGTCGTACGAATTCTACTTATGTAAATGCCCAGCGCAATATTAAGTATTCTGTTCTCGGCGGTCAGTTCAATATCCGTAATATCGAAGCCGATCCTACCGAAAATGAACGCGATTTTGTGTTGGAACGTGAGGTGAATCCTCATCCGTTTATTCCTACCAGCAGCGATATGAATGCCTCTTGCGAGGAAATTTTCAATATCCAACTCATGGGACTAGCCAAGCGTATCGTTCATACCCATGCCAAGACCGTAGTAATCGGTATTAGCGGCGGTTTGGATTCTACGCTGGCCTTACTCGTTTGTGTAAAAGCTTTTGATAAACTCAAAATGAACCGAAAGGGTATCGTAGGTGTCACTATGCCGGGATTCGGAACCACAGACAGAACCTACAATAATGCTATCTCGCTGATGCAGAGTCTTGGTATTACCATTAAGGAAATCAGCATCGCCAAGGCTGTAATCCAGCACTTTGAGGACATCGGTCAGGATGCCAGTGTGCATGATGTGACTTACGAGAATTCCCAGGCTCGTGAACGTACCCAGATTCTGATGGATTTAGCCAATAAGATGGGTGGCATGGTTATCGGTACCGGCGACCTTTCAGAGTTGGCATTAGGATGGGCTACCTATAATGGTGACCACATGAGCATGTATGGCGTGAATGCCAGCATTCCTAAGACCCTGATCCGACATCTCGTAAATCATGTTGCAGAGAGTGGGGTAGACGAACAGAGCCGCATCACCCTTCGTGATATCATCGATACTCCTATCAGTCCAGAGTTGATTCCGGCAGATGAGAATGGAAATATCAAGCAGAAGACGGAAGATTTGGTGGGACCATACGAACTGCATGATTTCTTCCTCTACTATTTCCTGCGTTTCGGTTTCCGTCCTTCCAAGATTTACATGTTGGCAAAGAAGGCATTTATTGATTCCGAACTGGAGCGTGTAAAGATCAGTGATAATGATCCTGACAGCTATGATGAGGAGACTATCAAAAAGTGGCTGAAGACCTTCGTGCGCCGATTCTTCAATCAGCAGTTCAAGCGCAGCTGTCTGCCAGACGGCCCGAAAGTCGGTAGCGTAAGCCTCAGTCCTCGTGGCGACTGGCGTATGCCTAGTGATGCTGCATCTGCCATCTGGCTGCAAGAGGCTGAAAATTTATAATACATGGCAGCGAAGTTTTAATAAAACGGGAAATAAAAAGTTAGGAGTCGGGGCGCTGTTCCAACTCCTAACTTTTTCGTTTATAATAAAATAATTATATAAAAAGTCTTTCTATTTTTGGGTAAAACATATTTTTTTTGTAACTTTGCGCCCAAAAGTAAAAACATTATAAAAATATAAGATAATATGGCTAAGAAATTTGCCGAGCACAACGGTCTGAATTTGACTCAGACAAACAATGACGTACTAGCAGCGTGGGAGAAAAATGATATCTTCCACAAGTCTATCGACGAGCGTGAAGGCTGCCCTCAGTTTATCTTCTTCGAGGGACCTCCATCAGCTAATGGCCACCCGGGTATTCACCACGTGTTGGCACGTAGTATCAAGGATACATTCAACAGATACAAGACCATGAAGGGTTTCCAGGTTCACCGCAAGGCGGGATGGGATACCCACGGACTCCCTGTTGAACTCGGTGTCGAGAAGGAACTCGGCATCACCAAGAAGGATATCGACAACAAGGCTTCAGAGAAGTATATCTCTACTGAGGATTACAACCACAAGTGCCGCGAGAACGTGATGAAGTTCACCGCTGAGTGGCGCGAGTTGACAGAGAAGATGGGTTACTTCGTAGATCTCGATCATCCTTATATCACCTACGATAACAAGTATATCGAGACTCTCTGGTGGCTCCTCAAGCAGCTCTACAACAAGGGGATGCTCTACAAGGGTTACACCATCCAGCCATACTCTCCAGGTGCAGGTACAGGCTTGAGCTCTCACGAGTTGAACCAGCCTGGCTGCTATCGCGATGTTAAGGACCTCACCACCACAGCCCAGTTCCTCATCAAGGATCCTAAGGCTGAGTGGACCAAGTGGGGCAAGCCATACTTCATCGCATGGACCACTACACCTTGGACTTTGCCATCAAACGTGGCTCTCTGTGTGGGTCCTAAGATTGACTATGTAGCCATCGAGACCTACAACCTCTACAATGGCGAGCCTATGACACTCGTGATGGCTGAGGCTCTGGTTGGTTCATATCTGAAGGCAGACCAGGAGTGCAAGGAAGGCGATCTCCTGCCATTCGACAAGGAGAAGAAGCAGTGCCCTTGGCGCATTGTCGACCACATGAAGGGTACCGACCTCGAAGGCATGCACTACGAGCAGCTCCTGCCATGGGTAAAGCCATGCGAGAAGGTTGATCTCTTCGCACCGGCTTTCGTAACAGAATATGCTGCTGCTCATCCTGAGAAGGTGTTCGCTTCTGAGGATGGTCGCGATCAGTTCGTCGAGATGGAGAGTGAGGCTTTCCGCGTAATCCTCGGCGACTACGTTACTACCGATGACGGTACAGGTATCGTTCACATCGCTCCTACATTCGGTGCCGATGATGCCAAGGTGGCTAAGGATGCCAACATCCCAGCTCTCTACCTTATTAATAAGAAGGGCGAGACCCGCCCAATGGTTGACCTCCAGGGTAAGTTCTATCTCATCGAAGACCTCGATGCCAACTTCGTGAACGCTTGCGTCAACAAGGAGGCATATGCTCATCACGCAGGCGGCTACGTGAAGAATGCCTACGACCCACAGTTTAATGTGGATGGCGTCTGGGACAAGAAGGCTTCTGATAAGGCTGAAGACCTGAACATCGTACTCTGCTACGAGTTGAAGCAGGAGGGCAAGGCTTTCAAGAGCGAGAAGCACGTGCACAACTATCCTCACTGTTGGCGTACCGACAAGCCTATCCTCTATTATCCATTGGATAGCTGGTTTATCAAGGATACAGCCTGCAAGGAGCGCATGGTAGAACTCAACAAGACCATCAACTGGCAGCCTGAGAGCACCGGTACAGGCCGTTTCGGCAACTGGCTCGAGAACCTGAACGACTGGAACCTTTCACGTTCCCGCTTCTGGGGTACTCCATTGCCAATCTGGCGTGACGAGAACCGTGGCGAGAAGTGCATCGGCAGCCTTGAGGAACTCTATGCTGAAATCGAGAAGTCTGTAGCTGCCGGTATCATGCAGAGCAACCCATTGAAGGAGAATGGTTTCGTTCCTGGCGACTATAGTCAGGAGAACTATGATAAGATTGACCTCCACCGTCCATACGTTGACAAGATTGTATTGGTTAACGAGGAGGGCAAGCCAATGTATCGTGAGAGCGACCTCATCGACGTTTGGTTCGATTCAGGTTCAATGCCTTACGCCCAGCTCCACTACCCATTCGAGGGTGAGATGGCCCGTGGCACAGAGGCAGACCGTGATGCACTCATCCACAGCACCTACGAGGGATATGCTATTCCTCCTAAGTTCTATCCAGCCGACTTCATCAACGAGGGCGTGGATCAGACCCGTGGATGGTTCTTTACCCTGCACGCCATCGCTACCATGGTATTCGATAGCGTAGCCTTCAAGAACGTAATCTCTTCTGGTCTCGTTCTCGATGCCAAGGGTAACAAGATGAGTAAGCACGTGGGTAACGTAACCAACCCATTCGAGATGATTGACAAGTATGGTGCCGATCCTGTTCGTTTCTATATGATGACCAACAGCGAGCCTTGGGACAACCTCAAGTTCGACCCTAATGGTGTGGACGAGACCCGTCGCAAGTTCTTCGGTACCTTATATAATACCTACAGCTTCTTCGCCCTCTATGCTAATGTAGATGGTTTCGATGCAGAGGCTGCTCAGGTGCCATTCGAGAAGCGCCCAGAGATTGACCGCTGGATTCTCTCTTCACTCAATACCCTCATCAAGGGCGTTGACAGAGAGTTGGCTGGCTATGATCCAACCCGCGCAGGCCGTCTCATCGATGCTTTCGTCAACGATGACCTCTCTAACTGGTACGTTCGTCTGAACCGTAAACGTTTCTGGGGTAAGGAGATGAGCGAGGATAAGCTGAGTGCTTACCAGACTCTCTATACCTGCCTGATGACAGTGGCTAAGCTGCTGGCACCATTCGCTCCATTCTATGCAGACGAGTTGTATCACGACTTGGGCGGCGAGTTGGAGAGCGTACATCTCGATAAGTTCCCTGTAGCTGATGAGGCTGCTATCGATGCCGACCTGGAGGAGCGTATGGCCATCGCCCAGAAGATTACTTCTATGGTATTGGCTTTGCGCCGCAAGGTGAACATCAAGGTGCGTCAGCCACTCCAGCAGATCATGATTCCTGCAGTAGATGATGTACAGAAGGCACACATCGAGGCAGTAGCAGGACTGTTGAAGAACGAGGTGAACGTGAAGGAGGTTAACTTCATTGAGGGTCAGGGTATTCTCGTAAAGAAGGTGAAGTGTAACTTTAGAGTGATGGGTAAGAAGTTCGGCAAGCTGATGAAGGGTGTTGCTGCCCAGATGTCAGCGCTCGATCAGGACCAGATTGCAGCTTTTGAGAAGGCAGGCAACATCACATTGAATATCGACGGCCAGGAAGCCGTGGTAGAGGTAGCCGACGTGGAGATTATCTCTGAGGATATTCCAGGATGGCTCGTATCTAACGAGGGCAATCTGACCGTAGCGCTTGAGGTAGAGTTGACCCCAGAATTGAAGAAGGAGGGTATGGCTCGTGAGTTGATTAACCGTATCCAGAACCTCCGCAAGGAGACAGGTCTGGAGATTACCGACCGCATCAACGTAACTGTGGCTCCTAATGAGGCGACTGACGCAGCCATCGAGGCATTCGCCGACTACATCAAGGGTCAGGTATTAGCAGACAGTATCGAAATCGGCGACAACGCAGGTGTTGAGACCGAGTTTGATGACTTTAAGTTGAACATTCTCGTAGAGAAGAATTAAATAGTTAGGAGTTAGGAGTTAGAAGTTAGGAGCATTTCCAAACTGCTTGCTTCTAACTTTCTAGCCCTTATTTCCTAAAAACATTAACAAATAACATAATAGATAACATCTATGGCTAACGAAAAACTACGTTATAGCGATCAGGAGCTCGAGGAGTTCCGCGCTATTATTGATGAGAAATTGAAGGTGGCAAAGCAGACTTATCATGATTGCATGGCTCAGCTGAACCACTCAGACAGTAATGATGTGGTAGATACATCACCAACCTACAAGGCTCTTGAGGAGGGTAGTGAAGCACAAAGCAAGGAAGAAATCATCCAGATGGCCCAGCGTCAGCAGAAGTTCATCAAGGGATTGGAAGCAGCTTTGGTTCGTATCCAGAACAAGACCTATGGTATTGACCGCGAAACAGGTGAGTTGATTCCTAAGGAGCGTTTGCGTGCTGTACCTCATGCCACTTTGAGTGTAGCTTCTAAGGAGGCTAGAAAAAAGTAATAAATGGAGAAAACAAGTAAAATTAAATACGGATGGCTCGTCACGGCAATGGTGGTTGTGCTTCTTGTTATCGATCAGATTATCAAGGTGTACATCAAGACCCATTTTTGCCTTGGCGAGTCTGTTCGTGTTACTGATTGGTTTTATATCGAATTTGTAGAGAACAACGGAATGGCTTGGGGTATGTCGTTTATCGGCAAGTTCTGGCTAAGTCTGTTGCGCCTGGTAGCTATCTGTGCGTTGAGCATTTATCTGCATCGCATCATTAAGCGTGGTACCTATCGCTTGTTATACATCATTTTGGTGGCGTTGGTTCTGACGGGTGCAATCGGCAATATGATTGATTCCATCTTCTACGGACTTATCTTTACCGGTGCTTCACCTTATTATGTATCTTATCTTGTGCCTTTCGGCGAGGGGTATGCACCCGTGCTCATGGGCAAGGTGGTAGATATGTTCCGCTTTCCGTTCTTCACCTATACATGGCCTGAATGGTTCCCTTTCTGGGGTGGACAGCATGGTACATTCTTCGATCCTGTATTCAATTTTGCAGATTCCTGTGTATCAGTCGGCATCATTTCTCTCTTGCTTTTCTGTAGAAAAGAACTGGAAGCTCTCGGAGGTGGTGATAAGGAGAAGGAGGTTAAAGATTCTTCTTTTATTGAAACTGCTGAAGAAAAGATAAAGTCTCAATCTCAAGAAAATAAGGAGGACAAGTAATCATGAAGAAAGCTTTTCTTTATCTCTGTTGGATAGTAACCTTTTGTGCAGCCTTCGCTTCTTGCAAGCCTTCGCTGCCAAGAGATGTGCTCTCTAAAGGAAAGATGACGGATATTCTCTTCGATTATCACATCGCTCTTGCTATGGCGCAGAGCGAAGACGGTGGTAGTGAGAAGAATAGTCTGGCTTATCGCGAGGCTGTACTGAAGAAACATGATGTCACCTCGGCAGACTTCGACAGTTCGATGGTTTATTATATGCGCCATACAGAATTGCTGCATGATGTGTATAAGGATTTGGCTGAAAGATTGGATAAAGAGGTGGTTGCATTGGGTGGAAACAGTGCAGGAAATAGTGATTTTGACAATCTTACTGCTGTTGGCGATACTGCCAATATCTGGAAGGATGCTACTTCGATGGTATTCTCGCCTGATGAGGGCTTCAACAGTCGCAGTTTTAAAATTGAAGCTGATACTGCTTTCCATAAGGGTGACCGGTTCCGTCTTGATTTCGAATCGCAGTTTATCTTCCAGGATGGTATGCGTGATGGTATCGCTTTGCTGGCTGTTCAGTTCAAGAACGATAGTGTGGCACAGACTGTAATTCATATTCAGAGTGCTCAGCACTATAGTGTAGAACTCGCTGATAATGATAGCCTTGGAATCAAATGTATAAAGGGGTACTTTATGTTGAATGAGGGTGGCTTCAGTTCTGATGCCGGTTCTTTGACGACTCTTAAACTGATGTTTGTCAATAAGATTCGTCTCATCCGTATGCATCCTAAAAAGGTGGCACCGGTTTCTTCTTCTGCAGCATCTTCTGATTCGGCAAAAGTAGATACTGCTCGTAAGACCCGTATACCAGGTCCGAGTGTTCCAGCGCGTCCGGATGGAGCTTTGGCGCCTCCGACCAGTACACCGGTTTCTATGCCTGATAAACCTATTCAGATGACGAGTAATTAGTCTGGATGTTTAAGATATGGCTGAAATGAGGAGATGCGGAGCCCATCAGGTGATATTGCCGGATGGCTCGATATTGCAGCAGGCTGTGGTAGAAATACAAGAGGGCAGGGTGGTGAACTACTTCGAGTTTCGCGAGGAGTTGCCGATGACCGAATGGTTAGGCGGCGAAATCCGGGTGGAACGCGATGAGGAAGGCATCCTTCGTGCCCTGTGGAACGGAAAAGTAATCAATAAACATTAAACATAAACATTAATAATATGTTAAGCGTAGATCAATTAGAAGACAAGTTGATAGACTTGGCATTTGCTGAGGATATCGGTGATGGCGACCACACAACTTTGTGTTGTATCCCAGAAGACGCCATGGGTAAGAGCCACTTGCTTATCAAGGAAGATGGTGTGTTGGCAGGTGTTGAAATGGCAAAGAAGGTATTTGCCCGTTTCGATCCTACCATGAAGGTAGAAGTGTTGCTTCAGGATGGAACCCATGTTAAGAAGGGTGACATTGCAATGATTGTAGAGGGTAAGACTCGTTCTTTGCTCCAGACAGAGCGTTTGATGCTCAATATCATGCAGCGTATGAGTGGCATTGCTACCATGACTGCTAAGTATGTAAAGCGTCTTGAGGGTACAAAGACTCATATCCTTGACACCCGTAAGACTACTCCAGGTCTCCGTATGTTGGAGAAGCAGGCTGTGAAGATTGGTGGTGGTATGAACCATCGCATTGGTCTTTTTGATATGATTCTCTTGAAAGATAACCATATCGATTTTGCTGGTGGTATCGATAACGCTATCGACCGTTGCCATGCTTATCTGAAGGAGAAGGGCCTCGACCTAAAGATTGAAATCGAGGTTCGCAGTTTCGATGAACTTGACCAGGTATTGAAGCATGGTGGTGTAAATCGTATCATGCTCGATAACTTCTCTGTGCCTGATACTAAGAAGGCAGTAGACATCATCGCAGGTAAGTATGAGACTGAGTCTTCTGGCGGTATCACTTACGATACCATCCGCGATTATGCAGAGCAGGGAGTTGATTTCATCTCAGTTGGTGCCTTGACACATAGTGTGAAGGGCTTGGATATGAGTTTCAAGGCTTGCGAATAAGTGAAGAATGAAGAGGGAAGAGTGAAGAATTCAAATGCTCTTCTCTTTTTGTATATATAAATTAAGGTATATTTTATGAATAAGATTTTTGCTTCTGCCTTGATGGCTGTGGCTATGTTGGGCAGTGTCTCTGAGGCTGAGGCATGTACCAACTTTATAGTAGGGAAAAAAGCATCGGTTGATGGATCTGTGATGTGTTCATATAGTGCCGATGACTATGGTATGTTCCAAAATCTCTGTCATTTTCCTGCCGGTAAGCATGCTAAGGGCGAGATGCGTAAGATTTACGATTGGGATACCAATAAATATCATGGTGAGATTCCGGAGGCTGCCGAGACTTATAATGTGATTGGCAATATCAATGAATGGCAGGTCACCATCGGTGAAACTACTTATGGTGGACGTGAGGAGATGGCTGATTCTACAGGTATCATGGACTATGGTTCACTCATTTATGTTGCCCTGCAGCGTAGTAAGACTGCCCGTGAGGCTATTAAAGTGATGACAACCATCGCCAATACTTACGGCTATAATTCAGAAGGCGAGACCTTTACCATCTGTGATCCGAACGAAGCTTGGATTATGGAGATGATGGGCAAGGGACCAGGTTCTAAGGGCGTGGTTTGGGTAGCTCTCCGTATTCCTGATAATGCAGTTTGTGCACATGCTAACCAGAGTCGCATCGGCAAGTTCAATATGAAGGACAAGAAAAACGTGATGTATGCCAAGGATGTCGTTTCTTTTGCTCGTAGTAAGGGATGGTATCAGGGCAAGGATGCTGATTTCTCATGGAAAATGGCATATGCTAAGCCTGATTTCTCAGGACGTCGTTTCTGCGATGCTCGTGCTTGGGCTCTTTTGAATCATTTCTATGATATGAGTCCTTATCTTGATTGGGCTTTGGGCAAGGATCCTAATGCGAAGGATATGCCTCTCTGGGTGGTTCCAAACAAGAAGGTGAGTGTTGCTGATGTTGAGGCTTGCATGCGTGACCATTATGAGGGTACACCTCTTTCTGTTGCTGATGGCACTGATATCGGGGGTGGTATCTGGCAGATGCCTTACAGGCCAACTCCATTGATGTTTAAGGTGGATGGAAAGCAGTGCTTCAACGAACGACCGGTCAGCACCCAGCAGAGTGGTTTTGTTTTTGTTAGCCAGATGCGTTCATGGATGCCTAGAGAGATTGGCGGTGTTCTTTGGTTTGGTAATGATGATGCCAATATGGTAGCGTTCACACCAATCTACTGTTCTTCTACAGTTCGTCCTGAGTGTTATAACACACCGGGAGCAGATGCAGTGAATTTCAGTTTCAAGAATGCTTACTGGGTGTGCAATATGACCAGCAATATGGTTTATCCTCGTTACAGCCAGATGTTTCCAACTTTGAAGGAGGTTCGTGATAGTCTGGATAACAGCTATTTTGCTGCACAGCCAGGTGTTGAGGCTAAGGCTCAGGAACTGTATGCACAGAATCCACAGGCTGCTGTCAAGTATCTCAATGATTATGGTATTGAGAAGGCACAGCAGATGTTGGCGCGTTGGCAACAGCTCTTCCAGTTTATGGTAGTGAAGTATAATGACATGATTATCAAGCCAACCAAAAAAGATGGCAGTTTCGAGAAGACTCCTTATGGATTAGGTGCAACCCCAGTTCGTCCTGGGTATCCTGAGAAATATGCCAAGGAACTTATTAAGCAGACAGGAGACAAGTTCCTGGTTCCTGAAACAAAGTAACAATATTTATCATCACATAAAGAAAGCCGATTCAAGTATATTACTATACAAGAATCGGCTTTCCTGTTTTCTTGACTTACAATACTAAATAGTATTATAATATTTAAAGTTACGTCTTTTAAAATCTATTACTTGAAGTATCTCTTGTAGAGACCTGCAAAACCTGCACAGTGGCGGGCTTCATCCTTAGCCATCTCATGAACGGTATCGTGGATAGCATCTGAACCCTGCTCCTTAGCAAGCTTGGCAATGCGGAACTTATCCTCACAAGCACCCTTCTCTGCTGCAATACGAGCCTCGAGATTGCTCTTGGTATCACCCAAAACCTCACCGAGAAGTTCTGCAAAACGAGAAGCGTGATCAGCCTCCTCATAGGCATAACGTTTGTAAGCCTCTGCAATTTCAGGATAGCCTTCACGATCTGCCTGGCGTGCCATAGCAAGATACATACCTACCTCGCCACACTCACCATTGAAATGGTCCTTCAAACCCTTGATAACGTCTTCATTAACGCTATCCTTAAATGCCTGACCGAGAACGTGAACGGTAGCAAATGTCATATCGTCATCTACTGCATCTTCCATCTCTTTGAACTTGCTGGCTGGAGCCTTGCAGATAGGGCACTTCTCAGGTGCTTCTGTACCTTCGTAAATGTAACCGCAAACGGTGCAAATAAACTTTTTCTTCATAATGCTTTTGTTTTAAAGTTGTTGTATAATTATTGTCTTTTGAATTAGTGAACAGTCTCTGTGAGAGGTGACTTTACGCTTTTTTTAGCGCATTCTGTACAGATTCCTCTGTAGTAGAGCTGTTCTTCCAATACGATGTTTCCTTCAATTTCCTTTCCTGGTTCCACTGTTGGAGCAGGTTCGCCGAAAAAGTCAATTACCTTGCCACAATTTCTGCAATAGAAGTGAACGTGGCTTTTAATATTTCCATCATAACACACGCGATGTTCATCGATTGTGATCATTTGAGCCGCATTGTGCTCACTCAACATTCTGAGTGTATTGTAAACGGTTGTCTTGCTCAATGTTGGGATACTTTCAGCTAATCCTTTGTACACATCCTCGATAGTTGGATGAGTGGGATGATTAATAAGCCAATCCATGATGGCAATACGCTGGAGTGATGGTCGGATACCTTTCTCCACGAGTCTTTGATAGGCTTCTGTCTGCTTCATAATTACTTGTTGTTATAATTTGTTGTTGCAAAGATAAGCAATTCTTTTGTATCCGCCAAATATTTTTGCAAAAATTCCAAAGTATTTTTGAATATTTTACAATTGCATAGTTGTTTTAAGATTTGTTGTGCAAAAAGGTAGATCCTATGATTCGCTTTTGGAAATTATTGATACTAAAACCCTTTTGGAAAAAGTAATTCCCCGTCACGCTACCGGAGGGTTGTGGCGGGGAATCTTATTTGAAAATAAACTTTATACGATATTTCAGGCGATTATCTCAGGTCGATGACTTCAGCTCCTGGACATTCCTTGCTGTTGAAATTGAATGTGCTGTTAGAAACGCTCTTGGCTCTGAAGTTACTTACCGTGATGGTACTCCAGGTATTGCCCTGTCGCATCTTGACAACTGATGGAATATGTGTCTTTTTGTTGATGGTGATATACATTTCGGCTACAGAACGTTTCTGGTTATTGGCAACGAGATGTACTACATAGTTACTGCCTGCTGTCTTGAGCGTTGACTTATAACCAGTCTTATATATATTAATAAAGGTATAAGGGTTCATGGACATCTGCTGAGCCTGTGTAGGGTTGCTGACATTCACCTCGTTAGTTTTCTTTAGATAAGTCCACTGGGTCTTGCCGTTGAACCAGACGATGGCTTGCGGGGTACGGGCGTTAAACTTGTTGCCTTTGATGGCAATACTGCCGCTTGCTGATCCATACTTAGAGCTGCTCATCTTGAAGTTGGCGCTAGCTCCACCTTTGTTGCCAATAACGGCAGCGGTCTTATCAAGTACCTGTTGCGCAGTCTGCGCCATGGCTCCGATGCTCATCATTGCAACGAAAGCCAATGCTAAAATCTTTTTCATTTTTATCTTTTCCTTTCTTTTAAAATTCTATGTTATATCTTCTAAAATTTCATACTCTATCATAAAGCCGTAAAAACGTCTTTTCTCTCTTAGACGTTTTCACGGCTTCAGGGTTTAATAATTTAACCTTTTCCAATATTATCTTCTTTCATACCCTTAGTTATTTACTAAAATTAAGAGTTTCGAAGTGCCATTAACAGATTATTAAGCTGGCTTTCATCCTGTATCAGTACCTCACGAGGCTTGCTGCCCTGTGCTGCACCTACGATGCCTGCAGCTTCCATCTGGTCCATTAATCGTCCTGCACGGTTATAGCCGATACTGAACCGGCGCTGGATCATGCTGGTAGAACCCTGCTGTGAAAGAACAATCGCATGGGCTGCCTCTTCGAAGAACGGATCCAGTTCGCGGGCACTGATGCTGCCGCTTCCACCTGCGCTTCCTTCATCATTAGCTGGTTCTGGCAACTCCATAGGTTCGATAGGGCCAGGCTGTTCGCAGATATACTCGTTGATGCGCTCGATTTCAGGTGTATCAACAAAGGCACACTGTACACGTACAGGTTCGTTGCCGCAGAGATAGAGCATATCACCACGACCAATCAGCTGGTTGGCTCCTGTACGGTCAAGAATGGTCTTTGAGTCGATGGCAGATGTAACCTTAAAGGCGATACGGCCAGGGAAGTTAGCCTTGATATTACCCGTGATGATGCTGGTTGTAGGACGCTGGGTGGCAATAATCATGTGGATACCCACGGCACGTGCCAGCTGGGCGATACGGGCAATAGGAAGTTCTACTTCTTTGCCGGCTGTCATGATCAGATCACCGAACTCATCTATAATCACCACGATGTATGGCATATACTCATGTCCATCTGTCAACTTCAACTTGTGGTTGATATACTTCTGGTTGTATTCTTTGATGTTACGTGCTCCTGCCTTTTTGAGCAAGTCGTAACGGCTATCCATCAGTACACACAGACTGTTCAGGGTTCTAACCACCTTGGTTACGTCGGTTATGATAGGTTCTTCCTCATCAGGAACCGCAGCCATAAACTTATTGGCAATACGGGAGTAGACGCTAAACTCCACTTTCTTAGGGTCGATGAGAACCAGTTTGAGTTCATTTGGATGTTTCTTGTATAATAAAGAGGTGATGATGGCATTCAACCCTACAGATTTACCCTGTCCGGTAGCACCCGCAACAAGCAGGTGAGGAATCTTTGCCAAATCAACCATAAACACTTCGTTGGTAATGGTCTTACCCAAAGCGATAGGTAACTCCATCTTGGTTTCCTGGAATTTCTTTGAGTTTAAAGTACTTTCCATACTAACGATGTTCGCCTTTGCGTTAGGTACCTCAATACCGATGGTTCCCTTACCTGGAATAGGAGCGATGATACGGATGCCGAGAGCTGCCAGACTCAAGGCGATGTCATCTTCCAGATTCTTGATCTTAGAGATACGTACGCCTTCTGCAGGCTGGATTTCGTAGAGTGTGATGGTAGGACCAACCGTAGCACGGATGGTTTTGATCTGTACGCCAAAGTTGCCCAGCACCTCGATGATGCGGTTTTTGTTGGCGCGCTGCTCTTCCTCATCGATGGATACGCCGTCATCCTCATACTTCTTCAGAAGGTTGAGTACCGGATATTTATATCTAGTGAACGGCTCCTTCGGATTGATCGGAGTATTCAGTACTTCTGCATTGCTCAAGGTGTTGCCTGTAGCCTTCTCGTCGGCTGTGGCTACAGAGATGTCCATACCTATATGCTCAGAAGCTGCAGCAGCCTCGGCAGCTTGCTTTTCCAATGCTTCCCGTTCAGCCCGTTTTGTACGGAGTTCGCGCTGACGTGCAATGAGTGACATATTCTCGTTCAGCGTGCCGTTGGCTATAGCGATGGTTTCATCTTTTTCCGTATCACCTTCTGTTCCTGTAGCTTCCTGTCCGTCTGCCTCTGGCTCAACAGGCGTAGAAGGTGTGTCTGGGGTTGCGAAAGTCTGGTCCGGATCCAGATTCAGGTCGATGACTTTGGCAGGTTCTTCTTCCTTATATTCTTCTTTCTCATCCTCTGTGCCAGCACCATATGCTGCGTTGGCGTATACCTCGTCGATAGCTTCCGTATCTTTCCTGTTCTTTCCATGGTTAGTAATCTCAAATTTCACCTTATTTGATATATAACCGATAGGGTTGAGTGCTTTTCTGATAACCGTAATAGTTTCAGTGGTGAGATAGGTGAGGAATGCTACCGCCACGAAGAAAAGAATGGCAGTAAGTCCTGGAGGACCCATGATGTTCTCCAGATTCTGCACGACAAAGAGTCCGTGCTTTCCGCCCGGATTGAAGATGAGGCTTGGCATGATAGGTGCGATGAACTTGGCAAAGGTTACCGACATCCATAGTATGATCACAATCATGCAGAAGAACCATTTCCACAGGTTCAGCTTGTAGGCATGCATCATCTGCAATCCCACCATGATGACAAAGAATGGGAGCAAGAAGGCTGGAAATCCGAAATTGATGACAATGAGCCAATAGGATACAATGGCTCCCCAGGATCCGCAGTAGTTCTGAAACTGTTTTTCCGTGTTGGTCCATTCGCCCGGCTTCAGATTTTCGAGCAAACTCTGGTCATTGGCTCCTGTGTTGAGAAAGGAGATCATAGCGATGATGATAACCACAGCAATGACTACCAAGGCTAATCCTATGAAAAAGTCAGTGATAGTATTGTTGAAAATATACTGTAAACCAATAGCTTCGCTAAAGGTTTTGGTCTTTTTTTCAGTTCTTTTTTTAGCCATTTTATATATTTTTGAATAATTTATCTGCAAAATTAGCGAAAATAATTGAGAAAACAATTCTTTTTCTCATCTTTTTTTTCTAATTTTGCAACTTGTAAAGAATAAAAAGCATAATGAAGATTATTTTCACTAGTTTCGACAAGGCGGCAATCACGAATTTGCCAAGAGCTTTGTTTCCTGGCAAAATCGTAGTCGTTGACAAGCCTGAAGATACAGAAGCGGCTGTTAATGACCTACTTAGCCATTATATACTGGGCGTGGATACTGAAACGCGCCCATCATTCAAGCGTGGTCAGGCTTACCATGTTTCGTTGTTGCAGGTGAGTACACATGATACATGTTATCTCTTCCGCCTGCATTATACGGGCATGACTCCTGCCATCATTCGCTTGCTCGAAGATACCACCGTGCCAAAAGTAGGACTTTCCTGGCACGATGACTTGCTGCAGCTCCATAAGCGAGCTGCTTTTAAGGCTGGTTACTTTATCGAGTTGCAGGATGTTGCTAAGAACTTTGGTATCGCAGACATGAGTCTGCAGAAACTGTATGCTAACCTGTTTCACCAGAAAATCAGCAAGGCGCAACGGTTGAGCAATTGGGAGGCTAGCGATTTGAAGGAATCGCAGGCTCTCTATGCAGCTACAGATGCCTGGTGCTGCATTAATCTGTATGAGGAATTTAAGCGTTTGTCTGCTACAGGCGATTACGAGCTCGATGAACTCAGGGTATGATATAAGGTGGTAAGGAATAGAAATTGATAATCGTAAGAAACTTCATATATAAATATGTATAAAAGCGTATATTTAAAGAAAGGTAAGGAAGAATCGCTCAAGCGTTTTCATCCATGGATCTTCTCGGGTGCTATCCAGACAATGGATGAGGGCATAGAGGAGGGCGACATTGTGAGAGTGTTTACCCGTAGTGGTGAATTCATTGCTATAGGTCATTATCAGATCGGTTCTATCGCTGTACGTGTTCTTTCTTTTAGAGATATTGAGATTGATGAGGAGTACTGGTGTGCCAGATTGGATTCGGCATATAAGATGAGACTCGCTTTGGGTATTGCCGGTAATTCATCCAATACTACTTATCGCTTGGTCCATGGTGAGGGCGATAACTTGCCGGGACTTGTTATCGACTGCTATGGTCCTACTGCTGTCATGCAGGCTCACAGTGTGGGTATGCATGTTTGCCGCATGGAGATAGCCAAAGCTTTGAAGAAGGTGATGGGCGAAGCACTGGAGAATATCTACTATAAGAGTGAGACAACCTTACCATATAAGGCTGACCTCAGACAGGAAAATGGCTTTATACTGGGAGGTGATGCTGACGATGTTGCTGTAGAGAATGGACTGAAATTCCATATCGACTGGTTGCGTGGTCAGAAAACGGGTTTCTTCGTAGATCAGCGTGAGAACCGTTCGCTGCTCGAGCATTATGCCAAGGGTAAGAGCGTGCTCAACATGTTCTGCTATACCGGCGGTTTTTCTGTTTATGCGATGAGAGGCGAGGCTAAGGCTGTTCACTCCGTAGACAGCAGTGCCAAGGCGATAGAATTGACCAATGAGAATATTGCGCTCAATTTCCCTGAAGATGCACGCCATGAGGCTATCTGCGAAGATGCCTTCAAGTATCTTGATGAACATGACCAGCAGTATGATCTGATAGTTCTTGATCCTCCTGCTTTTGCCAAGCACCGTGCGGCTTTACGCAATGCGTTGAAGGGCTATACCCGCCTGAACGTAAAGGGCTTGCAGCGTATTAAGAAGGGCGGCATCCTTTTTACCTTCAGTTGCTCTCAGGTGGTTACGAAGGATCAGTTCCGCAATGCTGTGTTTACTGCTGCAGCGCAGGCTGGAAGAAAGGTTCGCATCTTGCACCAGTTGCACCAGCCTGCCGACCATCCTATCAATATTTATCATCCGGAAGGTGAATATTTGAAGGGATTGGTTCTCTATGTAGAATAACAAATGATTAAAGGATAGATAATGAATAAGTTCAAAACGTTTACAGCCTTGATGCTCTTGCTGACTATAGGATTTGCAGGATGTGGCAAGTCGGAAGCAGAACGTCATCGCTTGAGCAAGAAGGAAAAGGCTAGATTGGATAGCCTAGACCGTGCTGCGCTGAAGATAGCGGTGATGCCAACAATGGACTGCCTGCCAATCTTTCTGGCATGTGATGACAGTATCTTCCAGCAGCAAGGTGTAGACGTACATTTGCGTAGATATACTGCACAAATGGATTGTGATACTGCTATCGAGCGCAAGCGCGTAGAGGGAGCCGTGACCGATCTGATTCGTGCTCATCATATAGAGAAACGGGGTACTGCTTTGACGTACCCTATTTCTACCAATCTTTATTGGCAGTTTATCACCAATAAGCGTTCGCGTATATCCGAACTGAAACAACTGTCAGATAAGATGGTGGCAATGACCCGCTACTCTGCAACTGATTATCTGGCTACTTTAGCAATCGATAGCGGTAAGCCTAAATATGATGCTTATAAGGTTCAAATCAACGATTTGAACATCCGTCTGCGTATGTTGCTTAACAACGAGATGGATGCCATGTTGCTGCCAGAACCTCAAGCTACCAAAGCCCGACTTGAACAGCATGTAAAACTCTTTGACAGCAGAGATAAGAACTTGCAGTTGGGTGTTGTGGCTTTCCGCAAGAAAATACTTTCAGAGCCGCGCCGTAAAGACCAAGTTGCCAAGTTTATCAAGGCGTATAATATTGCTGTTGATAGCATAAACAGTCGTGGGGTACAGCATTATGCAAGTATCATCACAAAGTATACGGGTGCCGATGCTAAAACCATCAGTAATCTTCCAAAACTTAAATATGAACATGCTATGGAACCAAGACGTCGTGACCTGGCTGTAGCACAAAAATAAGCGGCTTATGAAAAGAGAAGATTTTAGCTGGACAAAGTTTTCGCATGAAAATGTCACTATGATATCCAGAATAGAGGCAATTCGCAAGATAATTGACCAGGAAGTGGGTTTGGAGCCATGTCTGCCTGGAATAGCGGAAATAGAACAAAGATATGATGCTTTATATCATGATTATATAGATGGCAAACTCAAACATCGGGAACTTTATGATCTTGCTTCAGATTTGGATATGGATATAGACAAGCTCTATAGTAAAATGCGCCACGAATGGATTTTGGCTAATGAGTCTACATTTGTTGCACTTCGCAAAAGAGCTCAGAATCTGACAAGTTTTGATGAGGTACAGGAAACCTTTGAGAAATTTGCTACAGATGAAGCTATGCTAAATTTGAGGGTAGACTTGTCTGAAGAACAGATAGATGAGGAAAGACAAAAGATACAAGAGCAGCTTAATGCCTATCGCAATATGGTGTTTTCTTATATTTTGACAACTGATGAATGGAATGATGCTTTTGTCAAGGATATTCTTGATATCATCGCTTCCGATTTGGTAGATCCATACACCATCAATATGATAGTTTCGGCTGTTTCATTGTCATGCTCTGTATTCTTTGATGCCCCTAGACTTGCAGTCTTGATGCGCTTAATCAAGTCTGACGACAGTACTTGTAGTGTTCGCCAGCGAGCTTTGGTGGGTTTCGTTTTCTGTGCAATAACCAATTCGGGTGAAAAACAGAAATATTGGGATTCTGCTGCTGGCTTGATCATGGATGATGAATTTTTGGCAGCCTGTGTTGATCTCCAACGCCAGATGCGTCTATGTCTTACAAGTAAAAAGGATAGCAAGGAGATGATGCATTCCGTGGTGAAGACCATGCTCACTTCTTTTACTCAGGATTTGGCCGAAAAGATAGACCAAACGGGTGAATTGGGACTTAATTGCTTCTCTGCAGATGGGGAGAATCCTGATGATGCCCTTAAGGGAGCCTTCGACTATATGTTGAATTCAGAAGATATAGGAGTTGATGTCTATTATCATCAGTTTGCCAACCAGAAGAGCTTCGGTCATTTCCATTCACTCTATAATTGGTTTGTTCCTTTCTATGTCCGTAATTCTACGCTCAAGAATGTTCGGGCTACGATGAAACAGCATCGCAATTTCATCAACAATCTCTTGAGAGGTGCCTCTATGTGTGATACCGATCTGTATAGCATCATTCTTTCATTGAATAATGCATCTAAGGAATTTATTGAATCATTGGATGTTGCTCCGGAAAATATGGTGTCTGGTCCTGTTTTTTATGACGAAGAAGATGAGGTGGAAAAAGAGCAGAATACCGAAGAGCCAGTAGAGGATGAGACTGATTCTACAGAAGCAAAGGATTCTGAAAATGTCACACTGCTTGATTCGGTAATGGAACATGAAGAGAATCTCTCTGAAGAGGAAAAGAAGAAACGTGCAATCAGGGTTCGTCATCGCTATGTGCAGGACCTCTACCGCTTCTATACTCTCTCTCCAATGAGGAAGGCATTTGATAATCCTTTCGAAGTGCAGAAGGAAATTCCTTTCTTTACTACGGGACTGTTTGCCAAACCGGAATATGACAAGTATCGCCTGTCGCTGGCCCGTTTCTCTGCTAAAAGAGGTGACTATGCCTTTGTTAGCAAGATTTTGCGTAATCTGGAAAAATATACCGACGAAGAGCATATGATGCTTGCATTGGCATACAAATCGGAGGAAAAATATGATGAAGCGCTTGAACATCTCTATGTGATTAAGAAAACAAGCCCAACTTATAAGGCTGCCACGGAGTTGAAATTAGAAATAGAAGAAGAAATAAAAGACCCGGCGGCTTTAATAACATTGAATTGCTTGATTAAAGAAGAATCAGATGAGAGTAAGCAGTTTAAGCTCAAGCTGAAAAAGACCGATCTCTTATTGAAACTCCATCATTATAAAGAGGCTTTGGAATGGGCTTTCCAGATGGATGAACAGTATCCTAAGGAAGAACAGGTTGAATGCAGACTGGCTTTCTCTTTGCTCTTTTCAGAATCGGAAGGCGATAAAAACATTGACCATGCAATGGCTTTAATAGAACCTTATCTGCAAAATAGTGATGATAATGAAATCAGGGAAATATTGAATTCTGACATGACAGATATGGATAAGGCTGATAAGGAACGCATGTTCATGAAAATGTTATCTGCGATGGTGAGCAAAGTTTCCAAGCCACAAGACCACAGATGGGAGTCTATGAAATTTTTCTATTATGGACTCTGCGTTCTCGTGAAAAAGGGAGGAACTGCAGCTATCAGATTTTTGAATGAAGCATCTGGTCATGCAGCTTTTTCCCCTAAGGAAGATATAGATGCATTCGGCCTGCTCGAGATGGGAGATTGGCTCGATAATCGTGGTATTGCGCCTATAGAATTGGAATTTATAACAAAAAAAGTTTTCGAGGAAAGGAAAAAACAATAACGATGGCGGAGAATAATAAAAATAAGAATAAGGTACAGATAGATCCAACCTACGCCCATTTGCAGCCGCAGGCTGTGAATGTGGAGCAGGCGGTACTCGGTGCCTTGATGATAGATTCTGATGCCTTTTCGGTGGTGTCGGAGTTGCTCAAGCCGGATACTTTTTATGACCCGCGTCATAAGAGAATATATCAGGCTATCCAGGTGATGAACATGGAGGAACGGCCTGTGGATATCATGACTCTTGCCGATCAGTTAGCCAAGACTGGCGAACTGGATAAGGTGGGAGGAGCACAATATCTCATGGATATTTCTGCAGGCATGGCTTCGGCTGCCCATGTAGAGTCGCATGCCCGTATCCTGGCGCAGAAATATATGCAGCGCCAGCTGATTCATTATGCCGGCGACATCGAGACGATGGCGTATGAAGAAGGTGTGGATGTGGATGAACTGATGCAGAAAGCTGAAGGTGAACTCTTCCAGCTTTCGCAGAACAATATGAAGCAGGATTATACACAGATTGATCCGGTTGTAAAGGAGGCCGTTGCCATCTTGCAGCGTGCTGCTCAGAACTCGGGTGGTCTTACCGGTATTCCTACGGGTTATCGTGGGTTGGATGATATGACATCAGGTTGGCAACCGTCCGACCTTGTGATTATCGCCGGTCGTCCTGCCATGGGTAAGACTTCCTTTGCATTGAGTATTGCCAAGAATGTGGCGGTAGATTATGATGTGCCTATCGGATTCTTCTCTCTGGAAATGAATAACGTTCAGTTGGTGAACCGACTCATCTCGAATGTTTGCGAGATTTCGGGTAAAAAAATACTGAATGGACAATTGGAACAGCCAGAATGGGAGCGGTTGGATAAAAAACTGAGAAAACTGACAGGTGCACCTATTTATATTGATGATACGCCTGGTCTTTCTGTTTTCGAACTCCGTACCAAGGCGCGCCGATTGGTAAGGGAAAAGGGTGTTAAACTGTTGATGATCGACTATCTCCAGCTGATGAATGCCAATGGTATGAAGTTTGGTAGCCGTCAGGAGGAGGTATCTACCATCTCCCGTTCGCTCAAAGGTATTGCCAAAGAGCTGAATATTCCTGTGCTTGCTCTTTCGCAGCTCTCCCGTAATGTAGAGAACCGTGAGGGTTTGGAAGGAAAGCGACCTCAGTTGAGTGACCTCCGTGAATCCGGTGCCATCGAGCAGGATGCCGATATGGTGCTTTTCGTTCACCGCCCGGAATATTATCATATCTATCAGGATGAAAAGGGTAATGACCTTCATGGTATGGCACAGATTATCATTGCCAAGCACCGTAAGGGCTCTGTTGGAGATGTTCTCCTGAACTTCCGTGGAGAATTTACCCGATTCCAGGATCCGCAGGATGCTGCAGCAGCACCTGTTGAGGAAGGTGGTGAGATTGTAGGCTCAAGGATGAATGGCGGAGGACAGGATGGTAGTCCGCTACCACCGCCGCCTGCAGAGAATCTGCCTTTCTAAGGTTAGAGTTTGTCATTTTTTTCACTCAAAAACTGGCTTTTTCGCCAAATTCTTGCACAGGATTAACGTTTTTGGGTAAAAAAACAATAAGATTGTAGGAATTTGTTATCATTTCTATTAAAAAAGTTATAAATTGTTTGCTAGTATCAAATAAAAGTGTTATCTTTGCATGCGAATTTAAGAATATAACATAATATGATAGATATGAGAACAACATTGTTGAACATTACAGGCATTATTATTCGACTTCGACTGCAGTTTGTGGGCGGAAGTGATAAGGTGTGCGTATAGTTCATCGCTTAAGATATTAAAAGCCTTTCTACACTTCCGTCTATGGAGTGGGGGAAGGCTTTTTACTTTATCTGATGCTTCTGCACGGATTGCTATATAAACGTAGTGCGTTCTGAATGTGTAGCTCTTATATATATAATAAGGTGTAAATTTAAAATTTTAATGATATGAGTGACAGATTATACATTTTCGACACGACCCTCCGCGATGGCGAACAGGTTCCGGGATGTCAGTTGAACACAGTTGAGAAGATTCAGGTGGCAAAGCAACTGGAGCAGTTGGGCGTGGATGTAATTGAGGCTGGATTTCCTATATCAAGTCCGGGCGACTTCAATTCAGTGGTAGAAATCTCTAAGGCTGTAACCTGGCCTACTATTTGTGCACTTACCCGTGCCGTAGAAAAAGATATTGATTGTGCTGCTGAGGCTTTGCAGTATGCCAAGCATAAGAGAATCCATACCGGTATCGGTACCAGCGACAGTCATATCAAGTATAAGTTCAATTCTACCCGCGAGGAAATCATCGAACGTGCTGTAGCTGCTGTCAAGTATGCTAAAAAGTATGTTGAGGACGTAGAGTTTTATGCTGAGGATGCAGGCCGTACCGATAATGAGTATCTGGCTCGTGTCGTAGAGGCTGTTGTCAAGGCGGGTGCTACTGTAGTGAACATTCCTGATACTACAGGTTATTGTCTGCCTGATGAATATGGTGACAAAATCAAGTATCTCATGGAGCATGTTGATGGCATTGACAAGGCACGCCTTTCTACCCACTGTCATAACGACCTCGGTATGGCTACTGCCAATACCCTGCAGGGTGTTTTGAATGGTGCACGCCAGGTTGAGGTTACCATCAATGGTATCGGTGAGCGTGCAGGTAATACTTCGCTCGAAGAGATTGCCATGATTCTGAAGTGTCACAAGCATATCAATATTGATACCAACATCAATACCACTAAAATTATTCCTACCTCACGCATGGTGAGCAGCTTGATGAATATGCCTGTCCAGCCAAACAAGGCTATCGTGGGTCGTAATGCATTTGCTCATTCTTCCGGTATCCATCAGGATGGTGTCTTGAAGAATGTTCAGACTTACGAAATCATTGATCCTAAGGATGTGGGATTGGATGACAATGCTATCGTATTGACAGCCCGTTCTGGTCGTGCTGCATTGAAGTACCGTCTCCATGTCAATGGCGTAGAGATTAATGATGAGGAGAAGCTCGACAAGATTTACAAGAAGTTCCTCCAACTGGCTGATAAGAAGAAGGAAGTTACCGATGAGGATGTTTTGATGCTTGCCGGTGCTGATTCTGCTGATAAGCATGGTGTTCAGCTCGACTGGTTGCAGGTTACTACAGGTAAGGGCGTGAAGAGCGTGGCAAGTATCGGTCTTGATATTGCAGGTCAGAAGTTTGAGGCTGCATCATCTGGTAACGGTCCGGTAGATGCTGCTATCAATGCTCTCAAGAAGGTCATCACCAAGGAGATGAACCTCAAGGAGTTCACCATCCAGGCTATCGACAAGGGCTCTGATGATGTGGGCAAGGTTCACATGCAGGTAGAATACGATGGTCATGTATATTATGGCTTCGGTGCAGATACCGACATCGTTACGGCTTCTGTTGAGGCTTACATCGATTGTATCAACAAGTTCAAGGTAAGATAAAATTAATTCAGATAAATATATAACAAACAAGATATTATGAATACATTATTCGACAAGATTTGGGACAAGCACGTTGTCCAGATTGTAGAAGACGGCCCTACACAGCTTTACATCGACCGTCTCTACTGTCACGAAGTAACATCACCTCAGGCATTCGCTGGTATGCGAGCACGCGGACTCAAGATGTTCCGTCCAGACCAGATTTTCTGTATGCCTGACCACAATACTCCTACTCACGATCAGGATAAACCAATCGAGGATCCTATCTCAAAGAAGCAGGTAGATACCTTGGCAAAGAATACCGCTGATTTCGGTGTTACTCACTTTGCCATGAACACAAAGGATAATGGTATCATCCACGTAGTAGGTCCTGAGAAGGGTCTTTCTCTTCCAGGTATGACCATCGTCTGCGGTGACTCTCATACTTCTACCCATGGTGCCATGGGTGCTGTAGCTTTCGGTATCGGTACTTCTGAGGTCGAGATGGTGATGGCTTCACAATGTATTCTCCAGAGCAAGCCAAAGTCTATGCGTATCAGCATCAACGGTAAGCTCAGCAAGGGCGTTACTGCCAAGGACGTTGCTCTCTATCTGATGAGCCAGCTCACTACTTCAGGTGCTACCGGTTACTTCGTTGAGTACAGTGGCGATGTAGTGAAGGATATGTCTATGGAAGGCCGTCTTACCCTCTGTAACCTCTCTATCGAGATGGGTGCCCGTGGTGGTTTCGTAGCTCCTGATGAGACAACATTCGAGTACATCAAGGGTCGTGAATATGCACCTAAGGGTGAAGAGTGGGACAAGGCTGTGGCTTACTGGAAGACCTTGAAGAGTGGTGATGATGCTGTCTTCGACAAGGAGTTGACTTTCGACGCCAAGGATATCGAACCACGTATCACCTATGGTACCAACCCAGGTATGGGTATCGGCATTACCGGGAATATCCCAACTCTCGATGAGATTCCTGAGGAAGAGCAGGCTGGTTTCAAGAAGAGCCTCAACTACATGGGTTTCCAGCCAGGCGAGAAACTCGAGGGTCATCCTATCGATTATGTATTCTTGGGCGCATGTACCAATGGTCGTATTGAAGACTTCCGTGCTTTCGCTTCTCTTGTTAAAGGAAAGAAAAAGGCAGATGGCGTAACTGCTTGGCTTGTACCAGGTTCATGGTTGGTTGATAAACAAATACGTGAAGAGGGTATTGATAAGATTGTTGAGGCTGCCGGCTTCGAAATCCGTCAGCCTGGATGCTCTGCCTGCCTGGCAATGAACGATGATAAGATTCCGGCAGGCAAGTACTCTGTAAGTACATCCAACCGTAACTTCGAGGGTCGTCAGGGACCAGGTTCCCGCACCATCCTTGCCAGCCCATACGTAGCAGCTGCTGCCGCTATCACTGGTAAGATTACCGACCCAAGAGAGTTTATGTAATGTTAAGTGTTCAATGTTAAATGTTAAATTGAAATGAAACAGAAATTCAATGTAATTACATCAAGCTGCATTCCTCTTCCTTTGGAGAATGTAGATACAGACCAGATCATCCCAGCCCGTTTCCTCAAGGCCATCGATAAAGAGGGCATGGGCGACAACCTCTTCCGCGACTGGCGCTACAATGCCGACGGAACTCCAAAGCCAGACTTCGTGATGAACGACCCATCTTACAGTGGTGTCATCCTCGTAGCTGGCAAGAACTTCGGTTCCGGTTCTTCCCGTGAGCATGCTGCCTGGGCTATCGCAGGTGCAGGCTTCCGTGTAGTCATCAGCTCTTTCTTTGCTGATATCCACAAGAACAACGAGTTGAACAACCTCGTATTGCCAGTAGTAGTAAGCGAGGAATTCCTGAAGGAACTCTTCGAGAGCATCGACAAGGATCACAAGACAGAGGTGAAGGTAGATCTTCCTAACCAGACCGTGACCAATCTTGCTACCGGCAAGAGCGAGCACTTCGAAATCAACGGCTACAAGAAACACTGTTTGGAGAATGGTTTGGACGATGTAGACTTCCTCGTTCAGAACCGCGACAAGGTTGAGGCTTGGGAAGCTAAAAACAAGTAATTATGAACGTTAACGCAAAGAGAGATAATTCCCGCATCAAGGAGATTGAGATCATGGACTGCACGCTGCGCGACGGCGAGCAGACCAATGGTGTCAGTTTTCTTCCTCACGAGAAGTTGATGATAGCAAGAATGCTGTTGCACGACATCAATGTAGATCGTATTGAGGTGGCTTCAGCGCGTGTGTCAGAAGGTGAAAAGGATGCTGTCGCTCGAATTTGCCGTTATGCTAAGACTATAGGTAAACTGGATTCCGTTGAGGTATTGGGATTCGTGGATAACAACAAGAGTGTGGATTGGATTGCTGAATGCGGCGGTCATGTCATCAACCTCTTGGCTAAGGGTAGCTACAAGCACTGCACCCAGCAACTCAAGATGTCGCCTGAGGAGCATCTCGCTCATATCAAGCAGACCATCGACTATGCTTTGAGCAAGGGATTCACCGTGAATCTCTATTTGGAGGACTGGTCGAGCGGTATGCGTGACAGTCGTGACTATCTCTTCATGATGATGGATGAGTTGGTAAAACTGCCTATCAAGCGCTTCCTTCTTCCTGATACGTTGGGTATTCTGAACCCATTGCAGTGTGTGGAGTATATGCGCCAGATGGTGCGCCGTTATCCGAATTCTCACTTCGACTTCCATGCCCATAACGACTACGATCTGGCTGTGAGCAACTCGTTGGCTGCCGTATTGAGCGGCGCCAAGGGTCTTCACGTTACCGTGAATGGTCTGGGTGAGCGTTGTGGCAATGCACCATTGGCAAGTGTTCAGGTGATTCTGAAAGACATGTTCGAGGCAAAGACCAATATTAAGGAAGACCGTCTGAACGATATTTCCCGATTGGTTGAAGGATATAGTGGCATTGCCGTGGCTCCGAATACTCCGGTAGTAGGAGACAACGTCTTTACCCAGGTAGCTGGTGTGCATGCCGATGGTGACAACAAGGACAAGCTTTATTGCAACGACCTAGTACCTGAGCGTTTCGGCAGACATCGTGAGTATGCGTTGGGTAAGAACTCTGGTAAGGCGAATATCGTGCAGAACCTCAATGAACTGGGATTGGAACTGACGCCTGAGCAGACCAAGGCGGTGACCAAGCGAATCACAGAACTCGGTGACCGCAAGGAACTGGTAACCCAGGACGACCTGCCATACATCGTGAGCGATGTATTGAAGCATGGAGCTCCAGAGGATAAGGTGAAACTGGTAAGTTACATGGTATCAACCTCATACGGTTTGAAGCCTATCGCCAGCGTGAAGGTAGAAATAGAGGGTAAGGAGTATGAAGACCGTAGCTCTGGTGATGGTCAGTATGATGCCTTCGTGAAAGCCCTCCGCAATATCTACAAGGTGAAGCTCGGCAAGACCTTCCCTAAGCTCGACAACTATCAGGTAACCATCCCACCTGGTGGCCGTACCGATGCCCTCGTTCAGACCGTCATTACCTGGCGTGAAGGTGACCGTATCTGGCGCACCCGAGGCTTGGATGCTGACCAGACAGAAGCAGCTATCAAGGCAACGCTGAAGATGATTAATATGTATGAGGCAGATAAGAGCGACGAACAGGCTGTATCGCCTCGAAATCTGGATATGGAATGACATCTCCGAAGATTACGAAATTATCTCCGAAGATTACGAAATTATCTCCGAAGATTATGAAAATATCTCCGAAGGTTATAAACAATAAAACAATTATAAAATCAAATAAGATGAAATTAAACATTGCAGTTCTCGCCGGTGATGGTATCGGACCAGAGATTATGAAGCAGGGCGTAGCAGTTATGCAGGCCATTGCAGAGAAGTTCAACCACGAGTTTACTTACAACGAGGCTATCTGCGGCGCTCACGCTATCGACGAGGTAGGTGATCCATTCCCAGAGGAGACCTTCAAAACTTGTATGGATGCTGATGCTGTACTCTTCGCAGCCGTTGGTGACCCACGTTTCGACAACAACCCTACAGCCAAGGTTCGTCCTGAGCAGGGCTTGCTCGCTATGCGTAAGAAGTTGGGCCTCTTCGCCAATGTTCGCCCAGTAGCTACATTCGATTGTCTGCTCCACAAGTCACCATTGAAGGATGAACTCCTGAAGGGTGCTGACTTCGTAGTTATCCGCGAGTTAACTGGCGGTATGTACTTCGGTGAGAAGTATCAGGATAACGATAAGGCATACGATACAGATATCTATACCCGTCCTGAGATAGAGCGCATCCTGAAGGTAGCTTTCGAGTTTGCCATGAAGCGCAACAAGCACCTGACAGTAGTAGATAAGGCAAACGTATTGGCATCTTCTCGTCTCTGGCGTCAGATTGCCAAGGAGATGGAGCCACAGTATCCTGAGGTAAACACCGATTATATGTTCATCGACAACGCTTCTATGCGCGTATTGACTGAGCCTACATTCTTCGATGTCATCGTTACAGAGAATACCTTCGGTGATATCCTGACCGATGAGACCTCTTGCATCACCGGTTCTATGGGCTTGCAGCCATCTAGCTCTCTCGGTGAGCACACACCATTGTTCGAGCCTGTTCATGGTTCATGGCCACAGGCAGCGGGCAAGAACCTGGCTAACCCAGTAGCTCAGATTCTTTCTGCAGCTATGTTGTTGGAGCACTTCGGCTTGAACGAGGAGGGCGCCTTGATCCGCAAGGCTGTAGATGCTTCTCTCGATGCCAATGTCCGCACACCTGAAATTCAGGTTGAGGGTGGTGCTCAGTATGGCACAACTGAGGTTGGCGCATGGATCGTTAACTGGATTAAAAATGCTTAATCTGTGAATGGATTTTTCGGCGCTGGGTGAATTTTCTATCCAGATGCTTTCTTGATAAAAGCCTTAAGAGGAATGTTTCTTTCTCTTAAGGCTTTTCTTGTTGATTGTCCTGTCTTTCTGAAATTTAGTTCTTTTTGTAAACTCAAATAAGTTTTATAGTTTTTTATTTGGCAGTTTGCAAAAGTCTTCTTAACTTTGCACCATGAAAAGTTTTTATACATTATTATTGGCATCAATGGTTTCTTTGTCTGTATCTGCGCAGAACGTAGATGCCGACAAGGCACGTGCTGCTCAGAATAAAACCTTGCGCGATTCACTCTCCAAGGCTACAGAAGTGCTTGCATATCATCCCGACAGTATCAATCTGCGACTGAAAAAGGCTGCTTGGAATATCCAGTTGGAGCAATGGCAATATGCCAAGGATGATCTTGATAAGGTACTCTTTCTGAACAATACCAATATCGCCGGTTTGTTCTATCGTGCCTTTGTCAATGAGAAGTTGCTCCGTTATAACTTTGCGCGTCTCGATTATCAGAATCTTCTGGTACTTGTTCCTGGCAACTTCCAGGCGCAACTCGGTCTGGCTTTGCTCAATGAGAAAGATAAGCATTATACCGAGGCTTACGATGGCATTAACAGTCTGATAGAGCAGTACCCTGACAGTGCGATGGCTTATGCTGCAAGAGGTGGCATGGAGAAGGAGAGGGGTATGCTTGAGCTGGCAGAGTTTGATTACGCCAAGGCGATGGAGTTGGATGCCGGTAATGAGGATTTTGCTTTCAATCATGTAGACATCCTGATTCTGCTTGGAAGAAAAGACGAAGCCTATCGTGATTTGAAGAAACTGCTCGATGCCGGTTGTCAGCCTGGCAGGTTGCAAGGTTTCTATGCAAGGTTGAAAAAGAAGAAAAAGTAGTATTTGAGAGTTATAAAAAAGAGTTTTTAAAGATAATAAGACAAGAATGCATAAAATTATTCCCTATATCCTGGCTGCCTGTTGTCTCTGTATGGTGGCATCCTGCAATACCGTCTTCGATGTTCATCCGTATGATGTGCAAATCGACGGCGATAGAAATCTGAATGTTACCAATATTCAGAAGATTGAGGCTGCAGTAAAGTCGAAAGATACAATCCGTTTTGCTATGATCAGCGATTCACACCAGTGGTTGGATGATTTGAAGAGTGAGGTTAATGATATCAATCGCCGGAGTGATTCCCTCGATTTCGTGATTCATTGTGGAGACCTTACCGACTTCGGTGCTACCCGTGAGTTTCAGTGTACCCGTGACCATCTTCAGAAGTTGAAGATACCTTTCGTGGCTCTGCTGGGTAATCATGACTGTTTGGGAACAGGTAACCAGTCTTATCAGAAAATCTTTGGTAATCCGGATTTCAGTTTCATTGCCGGTAAGGTAAAGTTTGTCTGTCTCAATACCAATGCCATAGAGTTCGACTATTCCCGCCCTGTACCTAATTTCGATTTCATGGAAGAGCAGGTTAAGGCAGATGCAGATGACTTTTCGCGTACCGTTGTCTGTATGCATGCTGCCCCTTATTCAGAGCAGTTTAATAATAATGTAGCTAAGGTCTTCAATTTTTATACGCATCAGTTCCCAGGTTTGATGTGCTGTCTTTACGGTCATGGTCATCATACCAAGCAAGAAGATATTTATGGCGATGGTATCATCTATTATCAGGTGGCCAATGCCGCTAAGCATCAGTACTATATATTCACCATTACTCCAACAGATTATCGTTATGAAATTATTGAGTTTTAAGCATATATTCATTCTGGGAGCCTTGCTTGCTGCAGGTTCTGTACAGGTTCATGCTGCCGATGAGGTTACCGGGAAAAGTGAGGAGTTGGAACTGACGGATAGTATTGTTCATGATACTCTGGTGTTGGCGGATGGCAAACTGACCCGATATGACCGCCGCATTATGCGCTACCGTAAGCATTGGGATTTGCTGATACCTACTAGTGGCATCATTCAGACCTGTGGCAATATGGGTATCATTTCGCTGGGTATCGGATGGGAATATGGTAAGCGCCGCCAGTGGGAAACGCAGCTCTTGTTTGGCTACATCCCGAAGTTCAGTTCTGACAATGAGAAGTTTACCATGACGCTCAAGGAGAATTTCATTCCTTGGCGTCGCAATATCGGTAAGGGCTGGTGGTTTGAACCGCTGGAGTGCAGCCTGTATTTCAATACGGTGTTCGGACATGATTTCTGGACTAAGCAGCCTACCAAGTATGAAAGCGGCTACTATCCGTTCTCTACCAGAGTCCGTCCTAATATCGCCTTGGGTGAACGTTTTAAGTATGATATTCCGCACAATAAACGTAAGCGTATCAAGAGTATTACGTTCTTCTATGAGTTGGGTACAACGGATATTTACTTTATGCGTTTCTACCGTAACGGCAATGCCGGTTTCTGGGATGTCTTCGGCCTCTCTATCGGTGCCAAAGTGCAGTACCTTTAAACCAAGAACTGGTTGATGAGTTTGCTTACTCTGATGATATCTTCATCGTTGAGCGATGAGTTGCAAGGCAGACTCAGTTCTTCGTCAGCTATTCTCTTGGCTACCGGAAATTCCAGATGATTCATTTCCGGATAACATGGCTGTAGATAGGGTGGGCGGAAGTAATGAATCTTTGTGCCGACCCCATTCTCTGCCAGAAATGCTTTCAGTTGGTCTCGTTTCCGGGTAAGGAAAGGGAAGACGTGGAAAACATTTTCATGAGCAGGAGAGATGAGTTTCGCAGCGATGCATCTGTCCTTGATATCGTCATCCAGATGTTCCAGGTATAGCTGTATCTGTCTGTGTCTCGCTTTCTGTTCGTTCTCAGGATATTGCAGTTTCACATTCAGTACCGCAGCCTGAATCTCATCCATGCGCGAGTTGACGCCCTGATATCTGAAGATGCCGTCTTCTATCTTTCCATATTCGTGTAGTGACATGATGGCTTCCGCCAATTCCCTGTTATTGGTAGTTACAGCTCCCGCATCTCCCAATGCTCCCAGATTCTTGCTAGGATAAAAACTGTGGGCAGCAGCATCCGAAAGATTTCCGGTATATCTTCTTTTTGATGGTTTTTCAGAAGAATCTGATAGAGTAGTGGAGCATCCGAATCCCTGCGCATTGTCTTCGAAAAGCAAGAGATGATGCTTCTTGCAGATTTCAGCAATCTTCGGAGTCCATGCCAGTTTGCCATAGAGATGAACAATCATGATGGCTTTGGTCTTCGGTGTAATTCGGGCTTCTATCAGTTGGTCATCTATCTGTAATGTATCGATATTGGCATCCACCAATACAGGTGTCAGTCCTACGCTGCTGATGGCAAGTACGGTAGCGAAATAAGTGTTGGCAGGCACGATTACCTCATCACCTTTCTGCAACTTTCCGATAGCCAGTTCCCCCATCAGTATCAGTTTGAGCGCATCCGTCCCGTTAGCGCAGCTGATGCAGTATTCAGTACCGATAAACTGTGCATACGATTTCTCAAACTTCTTTACGGCTTCACCTTGCAGATACCATCCGCTGTTGACCACCTTGTTGATAGCATCCTTTATCTCCTTCTCGTATGGCTCATTGATAGCCTTCAGGTCGAGATAAGGAATCTTCTTTACTTCTGTTTCCATTGTTTCTTCTGTGATGATTTATACAAGTGATAAGACTTGTTTCTATAAATAAAAAACGGATGTTTTGCGGTATTTATTGTATGGGGAGCTATAAAAAAAGACAAGAGCAGCTATCTTCTCAGACAACTGCTCTACATTCAATAGGTATTAGTTTTCTTTAAGGTAAAAAGATTGTATTCAGGATAACGTTTGCAAAGGTACTAAAAAAAAATGAAACAAAAAAATAAAATGGCAACAAATTTACCATCAACTTAAAAAAAAGTTTTAAAACCCTTTGCGGAGTCTTTTCTATTTGTACAAGGAAACAGATTTTTATATAAATAATGCCAAAATAAAAAGCTGTGAAATAAAAAAATGTTACAAAACCGTCTTTTTCCCTTTCACAGCGTTCGATGTCTAAAATCTTTCGCCAAACAGGATGTTCATCATTGTTTTGATTCGATATGCGCTCTATAAAAATGGTTACCATCAATATATAGTCAATATGCTATGTTGGGTATGATTCTTCCCAACAGTTAGATAAGGTGTCTTCCAACTCCAAATTCTTCTGCAACTTGCTATTATCGGATATATTTTTTAGCCTTTATTGTTTAAAAGATTTTAAAAAATGGTAATTATCGTTTACGAGTTCCCACTAGTGGGAACTCTCATTTATTTTATTTTTTGTATCTTTGCACCGTGTGACACAGATTAGAACCTTATTACCTACTTTGGAGGCGTCGTGACAAAAACAGTAATGTACGGATCTCTACTTCCGAAAGCCAACGGAGGCGGAGACAGGAGAGTTTATGCCCATAGCAAGAGAGCTATACAGCGCATTCTCAGCTCTGTGTTCACGGTGACACGGTGACAGGGTGACACGAGTTTTTCAACATTTCGCCTCGCACGCGGGCAGGCAGGAAAAATCAGGCTGAAAGTTCCTGCCTGCCCGCGTGAGAGTAAATCTTCAGAATTCCCTGTCACCTCTGTCACCCTGTCACCCAGAAGTCGGTTGTTTCCGAGACGGAAATCAAAGACTTACGATGCAAAAGTCAGTTACTTACGATATGAAAGTCAGGGACTTATGATGCAAAAGTCAGTAGCTTACGATGTATAAGTAGCTACTCATTAAAATATTTTGCCAAACATGATATTCGTCATAGTTTTGAACAGAATCTTAGCATCAAACCACCAGGATCTGTGTTCCAGGTAGTAGAGGTCAAGACTCAATCTTCTCAACATCTTTGGCATCGTATCCGTATATCCGTTATACAGGGTGGCATAAGAAGTAGCACCCGGACGAATCTGATACAGATAAGTATATCGAGGGTCATGTTCCATAATCTGGTCTATATAGTATTTTCGTTCTGGGCGGGGACCGACTAATGACATATCGCCTTTTACGATGTTCCACAATTGTGGAAGTTCGTCAAAATGGTGGGCCCTAATGAATTTTCCCACACGTGTGAGTCGCGTGTCGCCCTCAATCTCCAGTAGATTTGGACCATCTTTTTCTGCATCAGCCTTCATAGATCTGAACTTATAGATGTTGAAAGGTTTCCCGTGCAAACCTATACGTTCTTGCTTGTAGATGATAGGTAATCCATCTTCCCATTTGATAGCTAAGGAGATAATGACAAATAGGGGAGAAGATAGAACGAGACAAGGTACAGAAACAAGAATATCTGTGGAACGTTTTACAAAACGCTCCATTCTGTTGTTTCTATTCTTGGTTTCTGTTTTGTTTTGTATGATCATTTCTCTACTTTTTTCTTTAGTTTGACTTTTTGATTGATACCGATGTGTAGCATTGTATAGAGGGCTATATCGATAAGTAAGATACCTGTTAATCCTACATTCATATAGCCAAGTATTACGTTGGTGCCAACGAAAGTTAGGGTTAGTAGGATGATAAAGAATAACGTATAGTGTTGGTTATATCCCATAGCCAATATCTTGTGATGTATGTGGCTTTTGTCTGCATCAAAGATTGGTTTTCTGTTTCTGATGCGATGTAAAACTACTCGTACGACATCAAAAGTAGGTATGATGAGCAGACTGTATGCTATCAGTACGCGTTTGGGAGACATTGGCATAATATTGGGATTTACGGCAATTGCTTTGACAAATAGGAATGCCAAGAAGAATCCCAACGTTAAGCTGCCCGAATCACCCATGAATATCTTGGTTCCTTTTTCTACTTTCCCCCACATATTATAATATAGGTATACTGTCAGTACGCCAACTAAACCTGCAATCATCACTTCATAAGCAATCAGGTTGTATGGTATGAAACAATAGAAGAAACCAAGCAGAGCAATGATGGAGAGACTTGTTGCCAAACCATCAATGCCGTCTATCAGATTGAGTGCATTGTCAATGAACACAAATACAAGGATGGTTAGAGGAATACCAACAACCGAAGGTATTTCGTAAATTCCAAACAGTCCGTAAAGGTCATTAATCTGGAGTCCACATATAGGCATGATGCTGGCAGCGAGAATTTGAGCGACAAATTTCACTTTAGCATTAAGACCGATTAAATCGTCTATGATTCCTACAGAGTAGATAATCGACAGACTCAAGATAAAACCTACGCTCCACATACTGAGAGAGATTTTGTCTTGAATATTATTTGTAGCTATGATAAGCAATACTGCCACAGCTGAAATCATCATGCTTGGTATGAATGCAATGCCACCCAATCGTGGTATAGGTGCGCTATGCACTTTTCTTAGGGTTGGAATATCATACAACTTTTTTTTCTTGCAGATTTTCAGCACTGATGGAATGAAAAATGCACCACATGTCATGCTCAGTATGAATGCTCCTATGATTGGTAATATTTCAGTTAACATATTTATATCTTCATTTTATTATATAAACTGAAAAGGTACGTGAATATTGTATAAAACATAAAAATTGTTTGGCTGTTTCATATAAAAGGAGTATATTTGCAGAAAAATGAGACAATATGACGCAACTGAATAGAAAATTGCCTTTAGGCATACAGGATTTTGAAGAGATGCGTAGAGATCATTATATCTATGCTGATAAGACTGATATGGTTTGGAAACTGGCTAATGGTACTAAATACAATTACCTGAGCCGTCCACGCCGTTTCGGTAAGTCTCTTTTGTGCTCTACCCTTAAGTGTTATTTTGAGGGTAGAAAGGAACTCTTTGAAGGTCTCAAAATGATGGAACTTGAATCGGAGTGGGTAAAACGTCCTGTAATCTATTTCAGTATGAGTTTGGGTGGTTCTTCTGCACAGACGCTTACAGAATATTTTAACAATGTATTGTCTTCATACGAGAAGATATATGGCAGAAATCCGGATGAGCAGTCTTTAGGTAATCGTTTAAATGGTATTATCCAAAGAGCATACGAACAGGCGGGAGTACAGATAGCCATTATCGTTGATGAGTATGATGTTCCTTTGCAGCATACTTATGAGACCAATCATCATGATGCATGCCGTGAGATATACCGTAACTTCTTTACAGGGTTAAAAGACTATGGTTACTGCATCAAGTGCGTCTTTATTACTGGCATTACTAAGTTTACTCAGATAAGTTTGTTTAGTATGCTTAATACATTAACTAATGTCAGTTTTAGGAATGAGTATGCAACAATATGTGGTTTGACTAAAGATGAAATTCAGTTATATTTTTCAGAACAGCTATCTGAATTGGCAGATAACTATGCTATCACGAAGAGTGCCCTTATGGATACAATGAGTTCTATCTATGATGGCTATCATTTCTCTCGTAGTCTCGTCGGTGTTTACAATCCTTTTAGTGTCTGTAATGCCTTGGCTAATCTGCGTCTAAATTCTTATTGGATAGCTTCTGGTTCCAACGAAATGTTGCTCAAGGTCTTGCGTAAATTCATCAACGAGATTCCTGAGCTGGACAATTGTTTGATTGATTCTGACTATTTGGAAATGAGTGATGTCAATATGAATGATCCAAAACTCTTCCTTTATCAGTCCGGTTATCTTACAATCAAAAAGGTAGTAGGTAGCAGTTATATGTTAGGTTATCCTAACCGAGAAGTACGAAATGCGATGTTTGGTATGATTCTTCCGATAATGTTGCATAAGGAGTCTTCGCACGTAAGCAATGCTATTCAAGAATTAAAGATATCGATGCTAGCTGCTAATATTGATAGGAGTATGCTTTGTCTTAAGCAGTTGGTTGCTGGCACTCCTTATAGTACCCAAAAGAAGGAAAACTTTGTTTTTGAGGAGCATTTCCGTTTTATTCTGAAGAACATTTTCTATCTCTGTGGCTTTAAGGTCTCTGAGGAACAGCAGATGTCTGCAGGTAGAATAGATTTGGTGGTTGAAACTTCAGAAAATATCTACATTTTAGAACTTAAGATGTCTGATAATGGTGGTGTAGCTTCTGCCTCATATCAAATCTCTTCTCGTCATTATGTTGATGCCTATGCTGCATCTTCCAAGCCTGTTATCTCTTTAGCCCTCGAGTTTGACAGGCAAAGTAGAGGGCTGATAGATTGGAAGAAACTGTGAAGAATATAGTGAAGCAAGCATGTTCTTTTCTATAAACCTTTTGGGGGATTGTCTTGAGATATGTAGTTAAAAAAATAATTTTAAAGCAATAATATGTTGAAAAGTTAGTTATATATAATATAAATAAATTAAATTTTAATTAATGCATAAAATAATGATTTCAATAATAACTGCAACATATAATAGCGCTGAAACAATAAATGATACGATAAAATCTGTATTGTGTCAAACAAATAAAGATTTTGAATATATCATTGTTGATGGTGGGTCAACAGATGAAACTATTGATATTGTGAAAAGTTGTGAATCAGAATTCTCTGGTAGACTGAAATGGGTATCTGAAAAAGATAAAGGTATTTATGATGCCATGAATAAAGGCATAAAAATGGCTTCTGGAGATATAATTGGAATTTTGAATTCCGATGATTTCTATACAGATGAAGATGTTTTGCAGACTGTTGCTGATAACTTTCTTAATCATTCCGTAGATGCTATTTATGGTGATATTCATTTTGTTCATGAAGGTAATCTAGGCAAATGTGTGAGATATTATTCCTCCAAAATGTTTTCTCCTTTTTGGCTTCGTTTTGGTTTCATGCCCGCTCATCCATCTTTTTATTGCAAGAAAGATGTATACGACAAGGCTGGTCTTTATCGTTTAGATTACAAGATTGGTTCAGATTATGAGATGATGGTTCGTCTCTTCAAAAAGCATAAGATAGTGGCTAAATACATAGCTAAGGATTTTGTTACCATGCGTACAGGTGGTGCAAGTAACAGTAATGTAAGAAGTCGCCTTACGCTTATCAAGGAGGATGTAAAGGCTTGTCGTGACAATGGCCTTTACACCAATTCCTTGCTTATCTGTTTTAAATATTTGTATAAGATCTTCGAGTTTAGAGCTTAGGTGGTATCATTTGAGCGCTATGATCATTTATTTATTAAAATAAAAGCTTTATACAATAAAACAAAGCCCTTATTTATAAAAACAAAAGCCTTATTCGATTGAATAAGGCTTTTGTTTTATCTTTTATCCGTGGGTTACATACTTTTACGGTTTGGTATAGACTATTTTAAAGGAACTCAAATATCTTATAAAGATACTTTACGGAAATCATCAGCTGGTTGGTATACATGCCATAGGCACGGCATGCCTTCACGTCTTCCTTGGTGATAAGCAGACGGTTGCGCACATTCTTGGTACTCATTCCGCCGGTACGCATCGTCACGAAATCCTTCTTTATATACTCTGCCTGTATCTTATGCTTGTAGAACAGACGCACCATTATGTTATAGTCGGCGGCAATCTTATAGTCGAGAGAGTAGTCGCCGTGCTCCTGATAAATTTTCCGCTTTACATAGAACGACGGATGGGCTGGCATGAAACCGAATCTCAGCCAGAACGGGCGGAACATCTTCGAAGAGTAGTAGCGCACTATCTTGTCGGGGTTGTTGTCGCTTATAAAATGAATGTCGCCATATACGGCATCGATGGTTTCATTGGAGCTGAAGGTATGCGCCACGTTCTGCAACACATCATCGGAAGTGAAATAGTCGTCGGAATTGAGTATTCCCACCACATCTCCCGTGCAGCGGCTGATTCCCTTGTTCATGGCGTCGTAGATGCCGCGGTCTTTCTCCGAGATATAGTGCATCCTGCCACCGAACACGGCTTCGTATTCCTTTATTATGTCAATGGTTCCGTCGGTGGAACCTCCATCTATGACCCAATAGTCTATGTCGGTATACGTCTGCGAGAGTACAGACTTGAAGGTCGACTTCAGAGTGGCAGCACTATTATATGTGGCTGTTATCAAGGATATCTTCATAAGTTATTGTTTTTCGGTGAGTGATTAGTGGTTCTCCATCCATTTCAGCGTTTTGCGTATGCCCGCCAGTCTGTCGAAAGGTGGGTTGGGAGCCACTTCATAGGTATTGCCAAGCGGGATGACATTGTCGGTAGTCATATTCTTCAGGCGGAAGGATGTCATAGGGAACTTTATCCCCACTGCCTTCAGGGCATCGCCGAAGTATGCCGCCATCCTGATGAGTGCCCACGGCATGACGGGTATTCTGAACCCCAGTTCGTTGCCGATCTGGTTTGCCCACTCCGTTATGTTTATCGCCGGACGGTCGCCGATAAAGAACACTTTGTTGTTCCTGTCGTTGGTGTCAGCCATGAGGATGTGCTCTATCTGATAGATAGAGTTGCCGATGTATCCGTATGTCTTGGTGCAGCCCTTATGTCCGATATGGAAATAGGCACGCTTCTTGACCATGTTGAAGAAGTTTCTGTATGGCTCATGAAACCACGGGCCCCATATAGATGTAGGGCGCAGCAACGCCCAGTCGCATTGCAGGTCGGCGTTCCACGTCAGCTTCTCCGTCTCCACCTTGCTCTTTCCATACAGCGTAGTAGCTGAATAGTCGAACTGGTCTTTGGGAATATAGCCCACATGGCAGACGAGCATGGATGATGTGACAAGTATCTTCTTCAGGTTTTTCAGTTCCTTTACTGCCTTCAGCAGGTTGTCCACGCCTATGGTGTTTGCCGAATAGTCGTCGAGAGTCTCGCCCATAAGGTCGGTGCGTGCAGCCAGATGCAGTATATAGTCAGGGTTGAAATCCTGTATTGTCTTGCTGAGGGAATGGTAGTCCAGCAGGTCCACATTCCTCCAGTATTTCATGTGTTCCTCTATCTGTGGTTTTTGATGGTCTATGTTTATCACTTCAAAATGCTTGGAGAAGTGCTCCACGGCATTCGTTCCGATAAATCCAGAACCGCCGGTTATAATCAGTTTCATTGTCCGCTCCATTTAATTAATATTTTCCTTTTTCTTGTTTATCCCTTCCACCTTATTATATATATAGGGCGGCAGGATTTTATAATAGATGCAAAAGTAACGTAATTACGGCATACGACAAAAGATATCATGTTCTTTTTATCGAATTACCTTTCTCATCATGTACATCATCTCCCGATTTCTCTACCGGATAAGTTTTATCATTTCCTCAAGCCGTCTTCTTCCTGCCTGGAAGGAGAAATGCGAGTTGAAGCTCTCCACCACTCTCGCATGGGAGCCATGTATGGCGGTTATCTTCTGCAACGCTACCGCAAACTCGCCTGGAGTGGAATAGGAGAAGAGGTAACCGTCGGCTTGTATTGCCTCATAGCCACGGGTGGACATTCTGTGTGCCAGTATAGGCAGTCCCACACGAAGGGCATCCATACAGCGCAGCTTCAAGCCGCCTCCCGTATGCAACGGGCAGATATAGTAGTTGCCCTTTATGACTTCTGCCGTAAGGTCTTCGGGATTTGGTATCACCTTTATATTATTGTATCTGGCTGAAGAGTCAAGGATTCGGTGCGAAGGGTTTCTTCCCGTTATCACAAGTGCGGCATCCGGACAGGTCGCATTAAGCACCGGCATGTATTCTTCAAGGAAATGCAGAGTGGCAGTCTCCGTCTGCGCGGCACTCATAGAACCGGAGATGACGAACTTCAGCCCTTCTTCCACGCTTATCTTATTCTCCGTAGCTTCATCATACTCAAAGACTCCGATGGTATGGAAAGAGGACTCCTTTTCGGGATAGCGGGCGATGAACGTTGCCTTGTCGTCGTCTGTCAACGTAAGATTCAGCGTGCTGTTCAGTATGGCATTGCGCTCTGCCTTCAGGGCAAAGTGGTTGTTCGGTATACGGAACAGCCAGCTCGGCTGGTTGTCCTTGATATACTGCGCCTCCACATTATGGTGCATGGTTATTATCTTCGCTCCATTCCGCATGGCAGCCTCCAGTACTCCCGATGATGCGGTGAAGGAATGGTCGATGAATATTATATCGAAGGCATGCGATTTAAGATAGTCCTTTACGAAGGGTCCGAAGCGATGAAGTCTTCCTCTGTACATATCCAGGCATTTCTGCCATTTAGGACGCTTGTCGTATACGGGCAGGAGCTTCATTCCGTCATACTCCTTAAGGAAGTAGAGGTTGCTCTTCCTGTCATTATGTTCCGGATATATCAATGTCGTGTCAGGACAGATACTTGCAACCGCCCTCACAAACGCCTTTGAACAGTTGGGACCTCCCAGCATCTCGTCAAGATAATGACGGGTGATAAACAGAGTCTTCATCATACGCAGTAATTTAAAGTAAAACAAAGTGTCTGTTTCCTACTTGCCATCTGCAGGTAGGATTCGCGCAGTTCCTCAGCAATGGTCTTCCACGACAGGTAGCCGTCGCTTGTATAATCCTTTGCTATCTCTTTACGATAGTCGGCGAGCTGCTCCTCGTCGGAAAGCAAACTGCATATTCCCAGGTAAAGGGCATCCGTGTCTTTTTCTTTCACCAGCATTCCATACTTGCCGTTGCCGAGCATCTCTGGTAGTCCACCTACCCTCGTGGCTATTACCGGTGTGCCGAATGTGAATGAAGACATTATCACTCCACTCTGCGTGGCATCAGTATAAGGGCAGACCATAAACTGTGTCTTATTCATCAAAGCCACGAGTTCTTCATCGGGAATGAAGCGATTCCTTATGTCGATATATGGCAGGGCGGCATATTCGGATATGTCAAAATGATATTTACCGCCGCCGGCAACAACGAGCTTGATGTCAGGGAACGTATCATGCACCTTCTTCATAGCCTCAAGCAGATACTCCACCCCTTTATACTTTGATATCTTTCCTGCAAAAAGGATATATTTCTGTTCCGGCACGGTCGTCATGTCCTGCTCTACCATATTGAGATAGGTATAGCAACTAAGTCTGCTGTCGATTACCGCTGACGAGGGAAGGTGGTAGAAGGAAAGGAATTTCTCTCTCTGCGCCTTGTTCAATATAATGAAATGTGGCACGCATCTGAATGCCACCTTACGGCGCAGACGCACAATACGGGTATCGAGTCCGGTATGCGGAAATGGGTCGTGGACTGTCAATATAATCTTGCGCTTCAGCATATATATGATGAACTCATATACGTTTGCCGGCCATGTGAGATGGATGACGTCAAACTTGTTCCTTATCAGAAACAACAAAAGCAGAAAATTGGTCCAGAAGGCTTTCAGCTGCCAGAACTTGCCGCATGTGTTTACGACATAGAACTTGTCTACGTCTATGATACGCGAATATTTCTCGAACTCCGGATAAGCCTCTGTTGCCTTAAACACACCCGAATGCGGATATATCTTGCCAATATTGTATGCCGGACCTTTCATGAAGCGTGGCGTAACTTCCATTATGTATGTTATGTCCGACAGCTTCTGCGCACTATTCAAATACGACAGGTCAGCATCCGAAAGTTGTATTTTTCCTATATAAGCTATTTTCATACGATTACATTTTATTTGTCATTTCATGCCCGTCAATCCTTGAAGGTCTTCTTGAATATAAGCACACGCTCCTGGTAAGACTCATAGTCTATCAACACATTATTGTAATTTGCCAATGGGTTGCGGGTATGTCCAAGAATACGCAGGAAGCAATATACGCATATAAACAGGATGAAGAGTCTTCTGTTATTTGTGAACTTGAAGCATCTCAGCAGGTCTAACCATATTATCCAATATCCTACGCCAAACAATATTGACATACGGACACTAAGCGTCACGAACTCATGCAGCATGAATGTCATGACAAAGAACAGCAAGATACAGTTTATATATATGTCCGCATTCTTACGTACCTCACGCAGCTTGTCCATATAGAATAATACAAGTCCGCCCGTGAGGACCTGCTCCAGAAAGACGAAGTTGATACCCGGCGACTTTGCTGCAGTCTCGTCAAGATAATAACGGACCTTTCCCTCAAGGTCGGGATTTACCAGACTCAACAAGAACGTTGAGATATTTACGAAGAGGGAGATATGCAGGGCATAGATGACTACTCCTGCAAAGAATATCGTTGCAAACACCCATCGCTTCATCTTCTTCCTTGCAAAGAAATACAAAGGGATATACAGTATTGCTGAATAATGGAATGACAGAGCCAGCAACACCATCAGAAAGTATTTCCATATCTTCTTCTCGGCAAGATAGTCGATGGCATTTATGAATATAAACACGGCAATGGCATTTCGCATAAGGTCGGTAAACAACAGGAAGCAACCGAATACCGTGCAGGCCAGTAATGCCAACGGATAATTGTCCGTATGCTTCAGAAGGAAATTCGAAAGCAACGCTAGATTTATCAACGAGCAGACGAAGGCGAAGAAGATATAACTGTCGTATATCTCCTTGCATGCCGTAATAAGCAGGCAGAAGCCTGGCTCCATGGATGTTATGTTGTCTGAGAAATTCTCTATCCCGGCATGAAGGAACATCGGATAATACGACATCCAATCATAAAAGCAGAAGCCCCTGAAGCCCCAGAACAACAACGTGACAAGCATACATAACAACACATTCACTGGCCTGGAATCAAGGTTCTTGGTCTGGTTGTACCATAGAGCCATGATTCCATAGAAGGAAATGAGCAACAGATATGGAACTGAATATATCATTGTACTTGTTGGGATTCTAAACTATTGTTTGTCTGTATCTTCATCTGATGAAACAGAAGTATCGCCGCCTCTTTCCGACTTCGCTCCTGCCTTTTTCTTACATACTATGTCTCTTAGAAAAAGTACCCAAAAGGCATTTATCATTATGGCAACGAAAACCGTTATCAACACTATCGCCGCACGCGACATGCTTGAGGCCTTATATGACATTTTTGGTGACTGTATCATCGTATAGGCTGGAGTACGCTCCTGCACCTTAGCCTTGGCTGCCTGCACCTGTGTAGACATCTGGCTCATCAAGGTAAATGCTGACTGCATGTCGTTTTCCAGTTCATCGCGCTTTGCCTGGAAGCTCTCAAGCACGACATCCTGGTTGGAGTCACAGAAAGAGGCATACTTTTTCTGGGCTTTCAGATAGGCACTTCGTGCTTCATTATACAACTTTGTATAATACTTCATGTCGTTTCTCGCCTTCTTGGTGCGGTAATCTGTAATGTAATACTGCAAACGGCTCTGTATAGTGTCGGCAATGATTGCAGCAACCATAGGATCCTGGTCTGTTACGGAGATAAGAATAACACTCGTCTTCTTGTCAACAAGGCAGCTTATATTCTCCGCAATCATCTTACTCACATCGATATCTATCTTTGAAGCTCTGAACGGATCGGCAACTCCTGTACCCTTCAGGTCTTTCTTTTCTGTCTGTGACATCATCTTGTTGGTAATCCATATCTTAGGATATTCCCAAAACGGGAACTTCGTATCCATCAGGATATGCTTATGGTATGTTCGCAGCGTAGGATCTTCCTTCAGTCTGACATTCACTCCGAAAAGAGTACTTATGAAGTCATAGGACGACAATATCTCCGGATAAATCTCCGGATAGAGCGCATCCATGTTCTTTCCCGTTGACGACAGGTCTATACCAAATGATGATGCCATATCGGCAAGATTGTCTGACAGTCCCAAACCTCCCGACGACATTTCCGGAGCCAATACCACTGAAGAAGTGAATTGCTTGGGAACAGACAAGGCGATAACTACACCTGCTATAGCACCTACTACAACCGAAACTATTAATGATTTCTTGTTGGAAAAGACTCTTCCAACTACACTCAAGATATCTACCTCTTTCATATTCTATTTTTACTATGGTTCACATTTATAATCTAAATTATCACTACGCTTTCCTATCACTTTGGCTGGTATGCCTCCTACTATAGCATAAGGCGGAACGTCTTTCGTAACGACAGAGCCTGCTGCCACAACAGCACCCTTACCGATGGTTACATTCTGCAAGACTATTGCACCACAGCCTATCCAGACATAGTCTTCGATATTGATAGGCTTGTAATTGACAGGGAAATTTATTGCATTTATGTCATGGCTGCCTGTCATGAGCATTACTCCATGCGACACCGATACGCTATCACCTATATTAAGGCCGCCTCTTGCATCAAGGGTACACATCCTGTTTATATGGCTATACTTGCCTATACGCAACCTGTTTGGATCCATAAAATAGCAATGCCTGTCTATATAGGTTCCCTGCCCAGCCCTCATACGTATAAGCTGAAGAGCAAAACGTCTGACTTTCCATATCGGCACATGAGAGAGTATTGTATTGGTATATGTTTCCAAAACGAATTTTCTCATCACTCTATACAATGATCCATGAGTTGCAACTGCAAGGAAAAAAGCCACGAAGAACTTCAACAGCTTCCTCATTACGATGCCGTCACTCGTAACGACTCTATAATTCAGCCATGTGCTTCTTATCGGATGATTTGACATTCCGTCCACATCATAAGTCTCTATAAAAGCGTCTGTCTTTACGAAGCGATATCCTTTCCTGTAAAGAGTATATATCAGATACCAATCAAGGGCATATCCGTATTTCTTCTTTTTGGAAAGGTCAAACAGGTTTTCCTTATGGATTTGCGCCCTTACCAATGATGAGCCATGCCTGTATACCGGTGCATAATCAAGACCTCGCACATCATCTGATGCTATATCATTAATTGTGTGTCCGAGCTGGAGACGTATAGAATTACCATAAATCACATCTGCATTGTCTACATCACAGTTGTTTATTGCGTCGCCAAGAGATTTCTCGGAACAATACGCATCTCCACAGTTGAGAATATTTATCCAGTCACCAGTAGCATGCTGTATACCCTTGTTCATTGCATCGTATATGCCCTTATCTTTCTCAGAACACCACCATGCCAGACGGTCGGCATACTCCTTTATTATCTCTGCTGTTCCATCTGTGCTACCGCCATCAACTACAATATACTCCTTTTCTTCCCACGTCTGTGAGAAGAAACTTTCCATTGTCTGGCGTATGTTCTTGGCGTCATTATATACGACTGTTATTACACTTATCTTGTTTGACATATAGTTTTAGATATGTTCGTTATTTGTTCCATATTCCGTCTGCCTTGCCGTTGATTAGTTTTCGGCATTGGTATAGATGCACTACGCTCATCACCGCATAGCTTGCTGCCATACTGAGCACAATACCCTCTACACCAAGTTTTCTGCCAAAAGCAAGTACGGTTATTATATATAACGTTGTTACAGCCAAAGATATTATAATTTGGACGAATATTTTGTTCAGTCCATTGATAAGGTAGGTGGCGCAATTGTTGAGGTTGAAGAAGCACACGTATATCAGCGTGCTTGCTGATACCGACAATGGCACGTTTACCATATTGCCTATCCATAATTTGTAGAACAAGTTGCATATTAGCAACATGCCCAATCCTCCGCAAATCGATAATACCCAAAACTTCAATGCCTTGTTGAACGTAGCCTTTATCCACTGCATGTCGCCCTTGACGTATGCATCTGTGTAGGCGTTCCACATAGGGGCAAGTATTATAGTATAAGCTATCACCAGCAGGTTGAAGAACTTGTAGGCAATGTTGTATGTTGTTACAGCAGCGGGACCGCACGACTGGGTTATGAAGAAGTTGGCTGCACCGAATATCACCAGACAGCTGCTTATCTGTATTACAAAGAATCCAAATCCTTTGCCTACAATCTTCTTGCCAAGGCTCTTATCGAAGAATCTTAACGATGGCTTTAGTTCGGGATGCTTCCAAAATAATGGTATGGCTGCAAGTAGAAATGCCACGCAGCTGGTCATAGTGTAAGCCAATACAACCAAAACAAGATTACCAGTTGTAACTTTGGTCAGTATATATATTAATATTAAGGCAATCACATTGCCCGATATAGACAAAAGGTCGTTGATGGCATACTTTTGCATGGCAACGAATATCATTCCTATGTTTTTAAGCACAAAATTCATAAGAGTGAATCCTACAGCTATGACGACAGCCATGCGCAATTCGTTGCCAGCTATAGCGTTGGTATTAAAGAAGCTGTTGAAGTTGATAGTGATTAGTGGATATAGCAGCACTATAGCCATAGATAGTGCGATGAGGCTAAGCAGTAGCATTGTTGTGCTGATATACTTCTTTCCGAGCTTTGTGTCGTTTGTGGCCAATGCTTCAGCCAAGTAGTTGCGCATACCGTTTCCCAGGCCAATATCGAATGTTGTTATCCAATAAAGTATGGAGGTAATAGTCATCCATATGCCGTATACCTCATTGTTAAGATAGTTAATGGTAATAGGTACTATGACGAGCGACGTAAGAAGCCCGACTATCTTTAGAAAACCAGAAAACAAGATGTTGAGAAACAACATCTTGTTTCGGCTGTTTGTTATCATTGTTGTTGTATTTGTCATTTAGTATTTATTCGATACATTTTATTTGTCAGCAAATAGCTTACTTTATCTTATACTCTGCCACTCCTCTTGTTTCGCTTGAAAAGCTCACTCCTATTTTGTACAACTTACGCTTGTCCATAAGGAAAGGTTCGGCATATCCGTTGTTTTCTATCTGTTTTATAGCCTCATCTGCCGTACGGTCGAGTTTGCACTCTATTACATAAATATAGTTGGGAGTCTGAATGATGGCATCGATGCGACCGTCGCTTGTGGGACGCTCCACCTGAGTGTAGAATCCCATTATCTTGAAGACAAGATACATTGCATTCTGGAAGTAAAGTTCTGCTTCGCCTGCTACCTGATAGTTGTTGTCAGTAAAGAAAGCGGTAAGCCGATTCATAAATTGTTCGACATGTCCTGTTTCCACATCCTTGACAAACTCATCGACCATAAAGGCGGAACGGTCACCTGCAGAACAATATAGCGGCAGCAGAAAGTTAAGAAAACCTTCTTCCACTTCTTTGTTAGGGAAGCCTAGTAGATATTTCTTAAACCTTTCGTCATAGCCTTTGATAGTGAGATAACCACTCTGGTATATCACTGGTATCGGATTGGTTGACAGCGAGTCTACGCTGTTGATTACATCGTCTGATACCCTTTCCTTTGTCATGTCTGGCAAACGATAGTTGTGCATTTTCAGCAAGTCAACTAGAAATGTGGGTGTGCCAGTCTCAAACCAGTAGTTTTTATAGCGAAGTCTTGACAAAGTGTTCAGTATGCTGAATGGGTTATAGATGCCTACTGTATTTTCCTCGAAATGATATCCGTCGTATCTTGCCTTCAGTTTTGCTATTGTGGCTTCTTCTGTATCGCCATTAGCTTCGGCTAATTCGCTGATACCTTCCTTGAAATTCGTAAGCAGTTCCTCCTCTGTCATTCCGCAGATGCTAATATAGCGGTGGTCCATCGAGATATCCGTCAGGTTGTTGAGGTCGCTGAACACGCTAGCCTTGCCAAACTTGGTTACACCGGTGAGGAATGCAAACTTGATATATCGGTCTTGTGTCTTCAATACCGAATAGAATGCTTTCAGCTGTGCACGGTGTTCAGCCTGTAACTCTGGGTCGCGCAAGGTCTGAAGTATAGGCTTGTCGTATTCATCTATAAGAATTACAACACCACATCCTTCTTTCTCTGTAGCTCGTGCTATCACACCCTTGAAACGAAGGGCAAGTGTGGCTTCTGACTCACGGGTTCCATATTTGCATTCCCAAGTTGTGAGGTAGTCATTAAGAACTGTGTACAGACTGTCTTTCTCTCGAAAGTTGGCTGTGTTGAGATCAATATGGAAGATAGGATATTTCTTCCAGTCTGTCTCCAAGTCATATATGGCTAAGCCCTCGAAGAGTTCCTTCTTACCCTGAAAGTATGCTTCCAAAGTAGACAGAAAGAGACTCTTTCCGAATCGGCGTGGACGACTGAGGAAATAGTATTCTCCCTCTGTCGCCAACTTGTACACGAATCGGCTCTTATCTACATACGAATATCCATTTGTACGTAGCTTTTCGAAATCTTGTATTCCTATAGGATATTTCATAAAATGACTCCTTTTTTATAGGTGCTTGATTATTCTTACTTACTCATATTAGCAATCGTAGCAATCATGGCGGCGATGCTGCTCATGCTGCTTCCCATACTCATAATTTCGGCAGTACTCATCTTGCGCTTCAGCTTAGCTGGGACGACAATCTCGCTGCCTGGCTGCACTTTGGCACCATGAGAGAGCTTGGCTACCTTGCCATTCATATAGATGATGTATGCCTTGCTCTTTAATGCATCTGAGGCAAAACCACCTGCCTGGTCGATGTAATAGCTTGCCTTCTTGTCCTTTTCGTAGGCTACCGTGTTAGCAAACATTACGGCACCATTGATCTTTACCGTACCATTGTACTGAGGAATGACCAGACGGTCGCCCTCTCGTAAGATGATGTCGGCGTCACTGCCTGGGTTCACCAGTGCTTCTGGAAGGTCGATACCTACAGGGTATTCGCTAGGTACGTTGAACTTCTCTATGTTGGTACGCTCTACATCCTTAGAGGTCTGCGAGATGGCACCAGCATTGTTGCTGCTGGAGGCTAGTTGCAGAAGATTTTTCTGTATCTCTTCGCGCTGCATCTTCAATACTGCCTCCATGCGCTGCTTCTCTTGCTCGTTGGCTTTGCGGATGATGCGGGCTCCCTTGAGATATGCCTGGTCGGTAGCTCCACCTGCCTTCTTGAAGAGTTCACTCAGGCGGGCGTTGCGACGGTCTAATGTATAGAGACCGGCAAACATCACTTCACCGGTAATCGATACGTTCTGCTGCTCAACATAAGCCGGACTCTGACGGATCATTACTTCATCAAATGGCATCAGTTTGAAACCTGGGGTGCCGTCGATAACGAAGCCGTCTTTAAGAGATAGGGTGTAGGTCTTGGCGATAACGCTATCTGGGCGTAAAGCCTTGGCATCCATTACTCTACGGCTTACCATTACATTAACGGTTGAAGCCTTGTCGGTCAAGCCGCCTGCCTGAAGAACGAAGTCTTCGAGGGTCTCATTGTCGGCATATTGATAGACGCCTGGATATTGTACTTCGCCACGGATGGTGAGGGTGCGCTCTACAATCTTTTCCTGTCGGGTAGGGATGAAGAGAACATCGTTTTCCTTCAATGGGATATCTGGAGTCTTGCCGTTCATAATGCCGGCAATGTCTACACTTACTACTTCGAGTGAGCGGTCTGACTTCATGCGGTGCATTACGGCACGGTTGGTGAAGGCTTCCTCTGTTAATCCTTCGGCATGCTCTACCAGGGTGCGTACGCTGTTGATCTGCTCGCCCAGATTGTACATGCCCGGACGGAATACGGCTCCTTTCACTTCTACGGTGTTGGCGTAGCGTGGCAGGATGCTGTCTACGCTGATTGAGTCGCCGTCATCGATACGGAAACTGGAGAAGTCGAACTCTTCTATATTATATACGGCACGTTCTCTGCCGGTCTTGCGGTTCAGTCTTACTGATTTCTTGTAAGCATCTCCTGTAAAACCACCGGAATACTTCAGAAGGGAATTGACACTCTCGTTCTTCTTCATTTCGTAAATCATCGGGCGCTTAACCTTTCCGGCGATGGTTACGAGACAATCGTATGGACCTACTACGATAACATCGTTGTCGGCAAGACGGACATTACCCGTCAGCTTTCCGTTTAGAATATAGTCGTAGATATCAACAACCGTTACCAGTTTGTTGTGTCTGTATACCTTGATGTTTCGCAATGTACCCAGTTCGTTGGTTCCGCCAGCCATGTAGAGTGCATGGAATACGGTAGCGAAGGCTGAGAGGGTATAGGTGCCCGGAATCTTAACCTCGCCCATTACGTTTACCATGATGGTCTTGGTCTGTCCTACGGTAAGCTTGATGCGGCTTGAACGGTATCTGCTGCCCACGGTATTGCGCAGGCGGGCATTAGCCTGAGCTACGGTCAAGCCTGAAACGCTGACCGGTCCATAACCCTCGATGGTTACTTCACCATCTGGCGAAACGGTGCTCTCGATGGTTTTCTGAGAGGCGCCATAGATATCTATGATGACGGCATCGCCAGGCCCCAGACGATAGTTCTGTGGGGTAGCGATGTTCATGTTTGGCTCGAAACTGAGATCTTTGTTATTGAAGATGTCACGGCCGAAAACCTTACTGCGCTTCTGGTTGAGCTCAGCCTGCAGCTGTTTTACCATGGTAGCTGTATCGGGTACCAGGGCGTTCATTTCCTTGCTGAAATCGTCATAATCTGGGTTGGTTTCATCATAAGATGAGTAGTAGCTGTCGTTCTGCTTGCTCTGGATGCGATAGTTGCTATAGGTTGAAGCCTGCTTCTCTTTGTCCTTGTCCTGGTAATCTTCTCTATGCTTACCATTGTTGGTCCGCATTCTCTTGTTGCCTGCATTTCCTGCAGCGGTTGTGCTGTAGAGCTCGTTCTGCTGCGACATCTTCTGATACTTATTGCGTACACGTCGAATCTGGGAGATGTCTACGCCCTTCTGCATCAGTTTGGTAACAATCTGAGAATTGGCTGTGCCACGCTCATGTTCTTTCACCACAAAGCTCATGACCTGATCATCGGTCATGTGTGAACTCTGTGCGAAAAGAGGCCCTGAAGACAGGACGAGCGCCAGTACAAGTATGATATGTTTCTTCATTTTTGTTCTATTATCTTAGTTATATTTATGTAATAACTCGAAAAAAGTGATTTTGTTGCTATAGAAGGCTGAAAAGATGTTAATAAAAACAAGAAACCCAGGGTTCAACCCTGGGTTACTGATGTTCTGAGCGAGATACGGGAGTCGAACCCGCCTCACAGGCTTGGGAAGCCCGTGCACTACCGATGTGCTAATCTCGCGAAGGAAAATACTAACTCCTTTCACAAGAAAGAGCCACGAGCGGGACTCGAACCCGCGACCCACGCATTACGAATGCGTTGCTCTACCAACTGAGCCATCATGGCTTTTTGCCCGAAAGCAGATGCAAAGGTAATGAATATTTTTTGAAATAAGAAATTATTGCCTAAACTTTTCTTGTGGTTAACTCTTATTAACTAAAGTTCGTTGGTTGCTATACCGGGTTCATAATAAAAGAGGGACTATCGCCAGTGGATAGTCCCTCTTCTGATTATAGTTTCTTGAATGTCAATTCTTCTTTTTTCGAATTTTTGCCTACCGAGATGGTGTCGCCTGGCTTCATTGTGCCATCGAGTAACATCTCGCAAACGGAATCTTCGATGTAGGTCTGGATGGCGCGGCGGAGTGGGCGGGCACCAAACTGCACATCGTATCCCTTCTTGGCTACCATCTCCTTTGCCTTTTCGGTAATCTGGAAATGGAATCCCAAGTCTTCTATTCTCTTGACCAGTCCTTCCAGGTCGAGGTCGATGATGCGCTTGATGGCATTGAGATCCAGCTGGTCGAAGGTGATGATGTCATCGAGACGGTTCAGGAACTCTGGAGCAAACTGCTTGCTCAGACTCTTCTGGACGATGCTGCGGGCATACTCCTTGTCTTTTTCGTCCATCGCCAATCCGCCTTTTATACCTGCAGAAGTAAAGCCGACGCCTCTGCCGAAATCTTTCAGCTGGCGGGTTCCTGCATTAGAGGTCATGATGATGATGGTGTTGCGGAAGTCGATGAGTCGGCCGTTGCCATCGGTAAGTCTGCCTTCGTCGAGTACCTGTAAGAGCAGGTTGAATATCTTGCTGTTGGCTTTCTCTATTTCGTCGAGCAATACGATGCTGTATGGTTTGCGGCGTACCTTTTCGGTCAGCTGTCCACCTTCGTTATAGCCTACGTATCCTGGAGGCGCACCTACCAGACGTGAGGTGTTGAAACTCTCGGAGAATTCGCTCATGTCTATTCTGATGAGTGAATCTTTCGAACCAAACATTTCCTCGGCAAGTTTCTGGGCAAGATAGGTCTTACCTACACCTGTAGGACCCAGGAACATGAATACGCCAATAGGATGGTTAGGGTCGCGCAAGCCTACACGGTTCCTCAGAATGGTCTTTACCATCTTGTTGATGGCATTATCCTGAGCAATCACCTTGTGCTTCAGGTTGTATTCCAGATCTTTCAGACGTTTGCTTTCACCCTCTGCCATGCGTTGAGCCGGTACGCCGGTCATCATGCTGATAACGTTGGCAATGTCTTCGGCTGTCACCTCAACATATTCGCCAATCTCTCCCTGCTGCCATTGCGCCTTCATGTCCTCAATCTCTTTCTCGATCTTGGTCTGGGCATCTCTGCATGAGGCTGCCATCTCGAAGTTCTGGTTTGCTACAGCCTGCTGCTTCTTGCTGATTATCTTTTTCAGTTCTTTTTCCAGCTTAATATATGGAGCAGGAACACTTGCATTATTAATATGTACGCGCGAGCCGGCTTCATCTATCACGTCGATAGCCTTGTCTGGGAAGTGGCGGTCGGTGATATAGCGCTCTGTCAGTTTGACACATGTCTCGAGAGCCTCGTCTGTATATCTCACACAGTGATGCTTCTCGTAATGTTCCTTGATGTTGTGCAGTATCAGCAGGGTCTCTTCGCGTGTAGTTGGTTCAACGATAACCTTCTGGAAACGGCGCTCCAAGGCTCCGTCCTTCTCAATGCTCTTGCGATATTCATCGAGCGTGGTGGCACCGATACACTGGATGATACCTCTTGCCAGGGCTGGTTTCAGAATGTTGGCGGCATCCATGCTTCCTTCGCCGGAACCAGCGCCTATCATGGTGTGAATCTCATCTATGAAGATGATGATCTCCGGATGGTCCTCCAGTTCCTTGATGACATTCTTGATGCGCTCTTCAAACTGTCCGCGGAATTTGGTTCCTGCAACGATGGCAGTCAGGTCGAGACTTACCAGACGCTTGTTGAAGAACATAGGCGATGTTTCCTGGTTGTTGATGAGTTGTGCCAGTCCTTCTACGATGGCACTCTTTCCTACGCCCGGTTCACCTATTAATACTGGGTTGTTCTTCTTTCTGCGACCCAGAATCTCGAGCACACGCAGAATCTCCTTCTCTCTGCCCACGACAGGATCCAGTTTTCCATCGGCTGCAGCCTTGGTCAGGTCGAAACTGAATTTGTCGATGGTAGGGGTGCTGCTCTTTTTGCGCGGAGTTCCATTTGAACGGGTAGACAGTCTCATCGGGTTCTGGTCCTTTTCCATATCGAATGGCTCTTCGTCAGTTTCCATCATGTCGTTCTGCTCGTTGTAGTCATCTTCTGCTTCTATTCCACCAGCCATCTCCAGGCTCTCTGCTTCCTCCTGCCTGTCAGCATCAGGGGTTTCTGAATCTGGTGTTTGGGGTTCCATTTTGAAATCCTTCGGCTCTTCTGTCTTCTGCTCATCATCCTTGTCAGTAGGATAGAGCATTTCGATGGCACGGTCGTAGCTTAAACCCAGTTGACTCAGCCAGTTGGCTACAGGGTTCTTGTCATTTCTCAAGATGGCAAGCAGCAGATGTCTTGGCTCTACAATCTTGGAGTGCTCGTAGTTGTTTGCCTCGCGGATAGAGTCTCTGATAATGCTGTCTGTTATCTGGCTGAATGGGATGTGGCTGTTCTCCTTCACGTTATCGGCAGGAGTTTCTTCCACACGCTTTTCCAGTTTGCTGTTAAGGACTCCGCTGAAAGCCATCGGACTGATGTCTGCGCCCTTCAGGAGCTTGTTGACATCGCTGTCATTCTGGCTGATCAGACTCAGCATCAGATGCTCCACGCTGATTTCTCTTCCCAAGGTGCGTGCTGCTTCTTTGCTACTTCTGTTCAGTATGTCCTGTATATGTGAAAACGGATTTATCATATTTGCTTATATTTAAAAAAAACTCAGTGCAAAAGTACACATTATTTTCAATAATAGCAAATGATATGCCAACTTTTTTGCATTGTTAAAATACAAATAATGCTAAAATAATGCGATTTTTCGTCTCTAAAGCGTTTTAGTATCATTTTTTTTTGTATCTTTGTCGGGAATTTTAAAAGGGTAAAACGGCTTAGAACGCAAGGAAATGCCCTTAAACGCGATTTCCGGATGGAAAACAGACGTTTTGAAAGTAACGAATAAACAATAATACATTAATATAAGAAATGGACGAAAATCAGACAATGGATCATGATAGAATCATGAAGATCAACATTGAGGAGGAGATGAAGTCGAGCTACATCGATTATTCGATGTCAGTTATCGTGGCTCGTGCCCTCCCTGATGTACGCGATGGTTTCAAGCCTGTGCACCGCCGTATTCTTTACGGTATGCTCGGCATTGGAAACACCAGTGACAAACCTTATAAGAAATGTGCGCGTGTTGTTGGTGAGGTGCTCGGTAAGTATCACCCTCACGGCGACTCTTCTGTTTACGGCGCTCTGGTGCGTATGGGACAGGAGTGGAACATGCGTTATACCTTGATTGACGGACAGGGTAACTTCGGTTCTGTTGATGGTGACTCTCCTGCTGCCATGCGTTATACAGAGTGCCGCCTCTCTAAGATGGGTGAGCATATCATGGATGACCTTGACAAGGAAACGGTTGATATGACCAACAACTTCGATGATACCCTGCAGGAACCTACCGTGATGCCTACCAAGATTCCTAATCTTCTGGTAAATGGTGGTAACGGTATTGCAGTAGGTATGGCTACCAATATGCCTACCCACAACCTGGGTGAGGTAATTGACGGTTGCTGTGCATATATCGATAATCCTGACATCGACACCGATGGATTGATGCAGTATATCCCTGCTCCTGACTTCCCAACCGGTGCTACCATCTATGGTATCCAGGGAGTGAAGGATGCATACGAAACGGGTCGAGGCAGAATCGTGGTTCGTGCCACTGCTGAGATTGAAAGTGGTGAAAACCATGATAAGATTGTTATCACCGAGATTCCTTATGGTGTTAACAAGGAGCAGCTCGTGATGGCTATTGCTGACCTTGCCAAGGAAGGCAGAGTAGATGGCATTGCTAATGTAAACGATGAGTCTGGCCGTCAGGGTATGCGTATCGTTGTTGATGTGAAGCGTGATGCCAATGCTAATGTTCTTTTGAACAAACTCTTTAAGCTGACAGCTCTTCAGAGTTCATTCTCAGTGAATTGCATCGCTCTTGTTAATGGCCGTCCACGTCTTTTGAGCTTGAAGGAGTGTGTGAAGTATTTCGTAGAGCATCGTCATGATGTTACGATCCGCCGCACCCAGTTCGAACTGAAGAAGGCTCAGGAGCGTGCTCATATTCTCGAGGGCTTGATCATTGCTTGCGACAACATCGACGAGGTGGTACATATTATCAGAGCCAGCAAGACTCCTTCTGATGCCCAGCGCAACTTGGAGAAGCGCTTCGAACTCGATGAACTTCAGAGTAAGGCCATCGTGGATATGCGCCTCAGCCAGTTGACAGGCTTGCGTCTGGAACAGTTGCACAATGAATTCAACGAGTTGATGAAGACCATCGACTACTTGAACCAGATTCTGAACGATCCTGAACTCTGCAAGAAGGTAATGAAGGATGAACTCAACGAGGTGAAGGAGAAGTATGGTGACGCACGTCGTACCATGATTAAGCCAGATGACCATGAGTTCAATCCAGAAGATTTCTATCCAAACGACCCAGTGGTTATCACCGTGAGTCATCTCGGATATATCAAGCGCACCCCATTGTCAGAGTTCCGTGAGCAGGCTCGTGGTGGAGTAGGTTCTAAGGGTGCCCGTACCCGTGATAAGGACTTCACCGAGTATATCTATCCTGCTACCATGCACCAGACCATGCTGTTCTTCACCAAGAAGGGCCGCTGCTACTGGTTGAAGTGTTACGAGATTCCTGAGGGCGACCGCAATTCCAAGGGTCGTGCCATCCAGAACCTCCTCAACATCGAGAGCGATGACCAGGTGAATGCATTCCTCCGCTTGAAGGGATTGAATGATGCAGAGTTCATCAACAACCATTATGTAGTCTTCGCTACCAAGAATGGTACCGTGAAGAAGACCTGTCTGGAGGCATATTCCCGTCCACGTGCCAATGGTGTGATTGCTATCAACATCGTAGAGGGCGATGAGGTGGTAGATGTTCGTCTGACAAATGGTCATAACGAGCTGATTATTGCCAACCGCAATGGTCGTGCTGTCCGTTTCGACGAGAACGAGATCCGTACAATGGGCCGTACGTCTACCGGTGTTCGTGGTATGCGCCTCGATGAGGGTAATGATGCTGTAGTAGGTATGATTGTTGTCAACGATCCTGAGAAGGAAACCGTGATGGTAGTGAGCGAGCAGGGTTATGGTAAGCGTTCTGATGTACTCGATTACCGCGTTACCAAGCGTGGCGGTAAGGGTGTGAAGACACTGAATATTACCGACAAGACCGGTCGACTGGTAGCTATCAAGAACGTAACCGATGATAACGACCTCATGATTATCAACCAGAGTGGTATCGTGATTCGTCTTGCCGTAGCTGATTGCCGTGTCATGGGCCGTGCTACTCAGGGTGTCCGCCTCATCAATCTTGCTAAGAAGAATGATGTCATTGCCAGCGTATGCAAGGTGATGAGTTCAGAGCTCGAGGCTTCTGTAGAAGAGGAGAGCCGTTCTGCCTGGGCTAAGAAGAGCGAGGAGATAGAGAATGATACCGTAGGTGCCAAGACTGCTGAAGAGGCTGCTGAGGCTCATCTCGCTGACGAAGCATCTGAAGCAGATGATACCGATTCGGACAACGTAGATTTCGAATAAAAGAAAAGACGCGTAAAAATAAATAACAACAACTTTTAAACTCATTAAGAAAAATGAAAAAGTTTTTAGTAGCTGCAATGATGGTACTAGGTGCCACATCAGCATTCGCAGGCGACAGTGACGCTCTCAAGGCTGTCATGAAGGCTAAGTCTTATGCCGAGGCTGAGGCTTTGGTTAAGCAGAATTTGGGTCAGATGGCTAACGATGCAGAGAAGGCCAAGGCTTACAACAAGCTCGTTGATCTCGCTATGAAGCAGTTCAACGACCAGCAGAGCATCCAGCAGACCAATCAGATCATGAAGAAGAACGACCCGGTTGACGAGGCTGCTATGTCTGAGGGCGCATACAATGCATTGATCAATGCTATTGAGTGCTACAAGTACGACCAGCTTCCTAACGCTAAGGGTAAGGTTGCTCCTAAGTTTAACAACAACGCTAGCCGTGTATGGGGTGCTCGCGTTCAGCTCGTTAATGCGGGTCAGACTGCAGCCCAGAACAATAAGGCTGATGAGGTATTGAAGTATTGGGGTGCATTCCTAGATACAGACAATGAGCCTCTCTTCGCTTCTGTAGACCAGAAGCAGAAGGATGGCGAGAAGGAGTATATCGGTCAGGTTGCTCTCTTTGCAGCCCGTTATGCATACCAGGCTAAGGATGCTGCCCGTTGCGAGAAGTATTGCGACATCGCCATGAAGAGTGAGAAGGAGGCTAAGGATGCCCTCAACCTCAAGCTCTATGTAATGAAGGACGGCTTGAAGACTCACGAGGATTCTCTTGCCTATGTTAACAAGCTCAAGGATATCTTTGCAAAGGACGAGACCAATGATGTTGTTCTCGATGGTTTGAACTCTATGTACTCTTCATTGAAGATGGAGAAGGAGCAGACTGAACTTTTGGACGCAGCTATTGCAAAGAACCCTAACAACTTTGTAGCTCTTGCCAACAAGGGTATGATGTATATCCAGAAGAACGATGCAGACAACGCTATCAAGTGTTTGAAGCAGGCTCTTGCTGCAAAGGAGGATAACGTAGTTGTTCTTACTTATCTGGGTGCTTGCTACAACAGCAAGGCTGGTAACTTGCAGGATCCTAACGGCCGCAAGGTTGTTTACCAGGAGGCTATCAAGGTTCTCGACAAGGCTAAGCAGCTCGATCCAGAGAAGGCTCAGGCTAACTGGGGTTACACCCGTTACCAGGCTTACTATGGCTACTATGGTCCTAATGCACCTGAGACCAAGCAGGCTGAGGCTGAGAGCAAGTAAAGTTTAAGCTTCAAATAAGTATTTGATTCTCATAGGGGGATGTCACCTAGTGTGGCATCCCTTTTTTTTTGTTTCTTTGACATAGGGTTGTTCCGGTAAAATAACAAATAGAACTGTGTTTTTAGTGGCTAAATGATTGATAAAAACATCAGCGAGTAATGTTGGTTTGCTATAGGCGTCCATCAGCTGGTCTACGCATGCACAACAGGTGTTGTGCGAGCGCATATCAGCTGTTATGCAAGCGCACAACAGCTGTTGTGCGGCCTACGGAGTTAACTTCTCCGATAACCTATAGTATCTTTTCCGACAACTTCATCTGTCTTTTCCGGCAACTTCTTCCGTATTCTGCGATTGTATCTTACGCATTATCCTTTGATATCATACGCTTGCGTGTATTTAATAATGCAATAATACTAATAATCCGCTGAAAATCAAAGGAAATACCAGCTTTTTTGTAGATTTGCCTGAAAATATTTGGTATTTTGAAAACTTCTGTGTAATTTTGCATGAAATAAGTGATATTCGGTATTTAGAAAGCAAATTTTTAAAAAGGAGTTTGTATGACAGCATTAAATATACAAGCAGCACAGAATGATATTATTCGTCAGGTGCTTAATACACA
>ERZ780148.34-NODE-34-length-125448-cov-3.680022_pt1 | contig 125448 bp, 136 predicted proteins | sample MGYA00510984_ERZ780148 | MGnify/ENA primary metagenome ERZ780148 (study PRJEB29588, sample SAMEA2160902) | human gut metagenome | biome: human gut; feature: human-associated habitat; material: faeces | place: Denmark | collected 2008/2010 ...
TATTTGACTTTTTCTGATAATGTTTGGACTTTCTGCTTGTGCATATCTTAACACAACTAAATATAGATTGCAACACAAAAATACATCTAAAACAGCACCATAAACGCAAGTGCATAAGTCAATACATCTGGATGAATCGACTCTTCTATGGCCGGGTACACATGTTTTTCCATAACCTTGGTATGCTCAAAAATTCGCCCTAACTCAGCCATAAGTGGAAAATAATCATCTTTTCCATCCTCTTTCCAAACACAAGGCAGAACCTCCGAAAGAATTATATAATTACATGCGCTGCTAAGCAAAACCTGCAAAAAATCTGCTTCATTACAAAGATACAAACATTTCGCAAGATAGCTGGCATACAACTTTCGTTTTGCAGAAAACTGTTGATCCGAACAATTTTTATTTTTCTCCCAAAGCAGACGCATATACCTTTTCCGCTTGGCATCACTCAATCCATACACCGCCTCATTCCATAGGATACGATTTTTCGCCCGAAGATTTGTCTGACGGATAATATGACAGAACGTATCCACAACAGAAGAAATCACTTCCCATGCCGAATTTTCCAAGTCTTCCTTTGACATACTGTTTTTCACCAATTCAAATTCCTGTAAAAGAGAAGAAATCGTTCCCTCATTCGGAATTTCAATACCTCCAGCCTTTTTCTTTTCCTCAGAAAACGCATCCATGTATAGATATAAAACTGCTCCCAGACCAATTCCAAGCGGAATGGATTCTTCCTGTAAAATATCCATACTAACACTCATAAATTCAGCCATTTTCTCCTCAAAAGGAAGAGTTTCTTTCTCTCCTTCCTCAACCAGATAAAGTGGTCCTTCATGCTCAAAAATCCGCCTCAACACCTCTTCACACGAATGATTCAGCATAGAAAAAGTAGTCTTTCCTTCAATATTCAGGCAGGCCCTCGGAAAAAGTTTACACGTATTTCCCATGTGCTCCGGGCCATATTCTTGATAAATCTTACAAAGACCCATTTCATCTAAAAACGGACACTCTCTTTTTTCCGTCATTTTTATAAAATAATTTCCATCCGTCTGCCCGATATTCTTCTTTACATATTTACTAAATACCCCATGAGAAGCCTCGTAAAAATCATAAGTTTCTTTGTCTAACGCAATGTCCCAGCCACTGCAGCAGGTATTTTTGCACGCTGAACCAATACAGACAAAAAAATCAAAAAAATCAAGTTTGTAGGACACTGTACCTCCATTATTTCTTCTTCAAAATGAAATGATGAATTGGTAAGTTCGTATGGCTGTCAATACATTCCAAGCCACACTCATCAAAGAGTTCTAGCGCCTCCTCATAGGAATACTCATGATAATGTGTAAAATTATTTATCATATTCCGTCTTACAACCTCTTTCGGAGACAAATCATCAAAATATGGAATCTCCTTATAACTTTCTACGTTTTTCGGATTATTATAAATGATATCCGGCACAGAAATGCACAGAATACCATCCTCATTTAAATGAGACATTAATTTCCGAATTGTGGCAACCGGATTAAAAATAAAATGTTCCATAACCTGCGACATGAAAATAATATCATATTTTCCGTCAAAATCATCCGTCTCCACAAAAGCCTCTTTGATGTGAATATCATATTTTTTATACAAATTTAGAGATGACTTGCTCCTCCACGCATTCCACTGCGGTTCCTCATCAGGAACTGTAAGCCATGTAATATCAAGATTCAATAATTTTTTCAAGGTCAAGGAACATACACCAACTCCCGGGCCAATCTCCAACAAACTCTTCTTTGGTTGATTTGCATACATCTTATATAATTTGTAGACCGGATAATCCCAGTTTTGAATATCCAGACCTGCCTGTGTCAAACATAGCCAGTAGGCACCCCAGTTAAACAAACTTGTCCCCTTAAAAATCTCATTTATTGTATCATAAACACTTTTTTGTAATTTCGCATCACCAAATAAATCTCTCGTCTTCACATCGGATATAATTCCAAACTCCTCCCCACCCTGATATTGCAGTAAACGGACTCTTTTCACAAGTTCAGATGTCCATATATCCGCACGTTCATCTTTAGAAAAAAAGAAAAAGAAATACTTTTCCGATTCCTTTAGTAATTCGCGATAGTTTTTCAATACCAGTCCATCCTCCACCGGCATTCCATTCTCAAATTCTCCTATAGGGATCTGATCCACTTCACAAACATAATGAACTGTAACGCCAGCCTTTTTTAGTGCGCAGACCACCTGAGCAGCCTCTGGAAACCATCCAAACAAAACAACCTCTTTTCCACAATGTATAATGTCATCTAACGTATATTTTTTGGTAATTAGAACATAACTTCTGCAGTATCCATCTGCACCCTTCCAATAATCCATCAAACGTGTTGCCCGCATAAAAAATTTCTCCTTTCATCCGTCTTGTATTTTTAGGCGTTTCGCAAACGCCTAGTCTTGTATTTTCTCAAAATCTTATTGCTCAAAAAATTGTTTCAACTTCTGTGGTTCTCCGTGTCCCGGATAAACCATTATTTCCTTATCAAGCGACTCCAAATACGGTAGCGTAATACCGGCAAAGTCTTTTTTACTGCCACCCGGCAGGCGAAGAATCGTTTCGTGCCCGGTCACTAGCGTATCACCGGAAAAAAGAATCTTTTCATCCACTAAAATACAAATACTTCCCTTTGAATGTCCGGGTGTTTCCTTCAAAAACACCTTATGCTCCTGCCAGATAAACTCATATTCACCTTCAAATGTTTCATCTGCCTTGCAGTAATATGGCTGAATATTCATATTCTTCACACATTCACGTATTTCCTCTTCTTTCCCAATAAAAAGCACCTCCCAAAATTCAGATAGATTTCTACAGGGATTATCCAGCGCATCTGCACATAATTGAGAACATAACACACATACGTTTTCAAAATTTTCTTTTAACCAATTTACTCCTGATATATGGTCATAATGCTCATGTGTCAAAATCACAAGAATACGATTAATATTTTTCCCCTTTAAGTATAAGAGAGCATTCTTTGAAACACATGGGTCTATAACCATTGCACTGTCTCCTTCCTGCCAAATGTACATACGGGAATCAATTGGATAAAACATATAACTTTGTATCATCTTATTTCCCTTTTTCATTTCAATTATCCTCTAACACCAATTGTATTTTATATACACCTTTATTCAACTCACACTGATAGGTATGCAACTGTTTTCCTGCTATAAAACCCCCATCCTTGTAAATCGCATAATTTTTTATTCCATACATCTTACCACCAAAACGAAATCTAAGTACCCCCATTAACGCTAAGACACCATAATCATATGTTCTCAGCATTCTGGAAATCAATTCTCCATCATCTGTTTCACAAATTTCCGCATTATTTGGAAATTGTGAACTTTTATAAAAATGTTCCGCTTTTCCATTTTTAATTCCTCTTACTCTTTCATCCAGAAATTGAGGTAGCATCTCTTTAAAGCAATGTGCTCCCAGTTCCATTCCTTTTTGAACAATCTGAAATGCTGTACTTGTCTCGTCAAGAACTATTTTTTTCTGACATATAATTTCTCCTGCATCCAATTCTGCATTTACATAATGCCATGTAACACCAGTAAATTCTTCTCTGTTAAAAATCACCCAGGAAGGTATATTTACTCCTTTGTAATCCGGCAAAAAAGAGTAATGAAAATTTATAATTTCCACCGTATTACTCTCGCATATTTCACTCGGAATAATCACAGAATTATTTGCACTTATAACTAATGTTTTGGGAACTATTGCTTGGCTCAAAGTAGCAATAACATCATTGGCAGGAAAATATCGCACATTTTTTTTATCACAGTTTTTTTTCAACAATGAGACAGGGCTATATTGGCTTTCTATTACAAAAATATTTGTCTTGTCAACATAATTTAATAGCTCATACAAACAGTCGACAGCTATCTTCCCGTTGCCCAGAATTACAATGCGTTGAAATCTCATTTTGTATTTTTCCTCCAATTTTCTATGTAATTCTTTCACATTCCTGTGCAGTTTCATTATAACGTAAATTTATCCAACGAATCATCCAAATAAAGCGTCATCTTTGTAAACAATTTCGACTCTTTTCTTAAACACCAGCCAATTCCAAACGCCAGATATGTTGGACGAATCATCTGAATTGGCAAATTATTTTTTATAAATTCATAAGTCCAATTGTCATTTATGATATCTAATGACTTTTCGTTGTACACAAGAGAGCAAATGCGTACTGACGGATACTCTTCATGAATTGCTGGTAAATCGCATTCTTTTTCATCTAAAATAATAATAGATGCGTCTTCCTGCAAAATATGATTCTGTAAAAGTTTATCTACAGAATCCTCCGATATTTGTCCAACAATTGCAGTTACATTTTCTTCTTCGGTTAACTGATTTACAATTTCCATTTCATCTTCACCAACAACAATTTTGGTATTCCAAAAAAGCTTATTTGCAATTTCCTCTAATTTCTGCCGTTTTTTTCCACAAAGAATCAATTCAGCGGTTTGCATATCCAGTATTTCCGAAACATACTCCATTAATGAGGTATCAGCATCCATTACAATAATTTTACTTTGCCATAACACACCACACCGCTCTTTATCCTCATCATAATGCCAGTCGGATTCTGTTACCGGCAGAATTGTATCTGTTGACAACTCCATATAATCAATACTGCATGACAAACCAACTCCATAACCACAGGTAATCACTTTGATGCAATCCTTTTTATGCAATAATTCTACGTTTGCACATAAAGTCAGTGGCACAGAAGCCCCCGATGTATTTCCATATTCTTTGAGAGATGTAAGCATCTTTTCGCTTGGTATATTGCAAGCAAAAGAAATATTATCCAAAATCAATTTCTGTGCCTGATGAAAGATAAAGTAGTCAATATCTTCTACCTGTAATTTATGTTCTTCCATAAACTGATTGACTCGGTTGCTGACATCATTTATCGCATATTCAAATACCATATTTCCCTGCATGTATGTTCCTGTCCATGGACTTCGTGCTAAAATTGCATCATAGTGTGAACCATCACAGGATTCTGAAAAAGTTATACAAGCACCCTGCTTTTTCTCTATTGCAACCGCAGAAGCAGCCGATCCGGTCAACAAAGAAAAGGAAACCGTATCTGCGTTTAAAAGTCGTTTGGACTCCATATCCTCCACTCGGTCAGCGACCAGACAAAGAGCCTTTTTACAAGCAGGTATCGTGTTCATCAAAGAAGACGCAATATGAATACCATATCCAAAAGATGAACATCCCAAATTTACATCAAAAGCAATTACTTCCTTCGGTAAACCCATACGCTCCTGTAACGCAATTGCCGTAGAAGGAATTAAGTAATCCGGACTTTGAGTCATATAAATAAGTACACCAATTTCATCTTTTTTCCAATCTAGTTTTGTAAGCAAATCATTGGCTGCACAAATTGCCAAATCCGATGCTCTTTGTTCAATTCTGCTGGTATGTCTCTTTCGTATCCCAGTAAGTTTAACCTGCTTTTTTACTCTTTTTTCTCCTAATACATTGCCATAATCCATATTGTCTTCTGTGTGTCTTGGGACACAGCTTGCAATTCCGGCAATTTTTATATTCTCAATTAATCCGTCCATGTCTTCTCCTAAAATTGTTCACTTAATCTAAATAATCGCAAATATCCTGTACTGTTTCAAAGTTTTTGATTTCATCTACAGTCAGTCTTTTCTGCATTTCTTTTTTTACATACGTCACCAAATATAATTTACTCATAGAATCCCACTCATCAATATCCTCCAGTGAATCTTCTACTTTTAAAGTTCCTTCATCCATTTCCAAAATATCTTCTAATACTTCCAATTTTTCCTGTACTGTCATGTTCAGTTCCTCCTTGCATTTTTATCTTTTTATAAATATATAATCAAAAGTGCCGTCGATTTCCCCGGCTCTTTTATTAGCCCCAAGGTTTCCAATTTCTGTCCACGAATAGCTGCTCTTCACTCCATAATGCTCTTTTGCATACTCAACGGCTCTTCGCTCCAAATTATAGGTTATATCTGCCGTACCGCTGTTATATATCTGATACCCATAGTATTTCTTCCCTTCTATCTGATACATTAGAAAAGCAATAATTTCTCCCTTCTCCCGGTATAATAAAACCCATTTTTTTCGAATTAATTGCAACAATTCCTCCATAGACGGAAGCCTGCTTACACGAAAATCAAATATTTGGTACAACATTTGATACAATTCCACTGCATCTTTTTCGGTAGCAAATTCTCCAAAATTTTCTTCATAAAACTGCTCCATAAAAAGTTCATGTTTGGATTTTTCATGTTCACCACACAAATCCAGATATGTATGTCGAGCTAATGTTGTATAATGACGAAACAATGTATCATTCACCCAGGAAAATTCTGAAAGTTCCTCTTTCACAATATAATCCATTACTGCATCCGATGGAACCTTTTCAAATAAAGTATTTAAATCCTGTAAATCTACCGATGCAAAATAACATCTCAATAGATTTTCTTCCTGATCACAGAATACAATACTTGAATCCGTTGTCCATGTTACAAAATCCTTATCAGACTTTTGCAGTGACAAGTAATAATTTGAAACAAATGGTTTCCTCGTTTTTCTTAAATCGGAAATCCTTTTTACAATCTCTCTAATTTTCAATGTCTGCTCCTCTCAATATTTTGATATCAGCATTTCACAAAAATCAAGATTCCCAAGTTCCGTAATCATTGATCCCCAGGACAATCCCGCACCAAAACCGGACAAACAACAAGTATACGAATGATCGATTAATTTATCCTTTAAATTGTATGTTATATTCACCGGTATGGTTGAGCCACTGGAATTTCCGAAATTCTCAACAACATTCATCGGAACTTTATCCCATGGAATATTCATTTTATCCGCCAGTTTTTGCAGCATAAACTTATTTGGCTGATGGAATAAATACCACTCAATTTCATCCTTTGATTTTTTAGAATACTCCAAAATTTCTTCAATCAACGGTGGTACTTCTTTCTGCACAAAATTAAAGACTCTGGAACCATCCATCCACAAATCTTCATAACTTTTCATTGTGCCATCACCAATATCAACGAGCTTTACGGTCTCTTCACTATGTGGCATTTTGTAACCACCCGCATGCATAATCAATGCATCTCTTTCCGTTCCGTCATTATATAAATTCATATAAATATCAGCTGCTTTTTCATCATTTTCAAATACTGTAATTGCCGTGGCATCCCCGCCAAAACTTGGAGAAGAAAGAGGTGTCTCTCTTTTTTTTCGGCACAAAACATCGGTATTGAAAACTACCACTTTTTTATTTCCAACTACATCAAGCAGCATGAGTGCCTGCAGAGAACCCAACACAAAACCAACACATCCCTGCGGAATATCCATACAAATCACATCTTTTGGCAGTTTACATTCGCCATGAATGATATTGCTGATATGAGGAATGAAATAATCCGGTGTCAACCCGGTTACAACAACAGCGCCAATTTCTTCCCGTTTAATCATGTCATGTTCAAACATATAATTTAAACCATAGACACAAAAATCAGAACTCGTTGACGTCTCCTTTGCCGCTCTTCTTTTACCAAATCCCATGATTTTTTTCAACCGTCTGGTCTGTAAAGTAGCAATTTCTTTTGTCTCTTCATCATAATCATATTCATTTTCAGGCATTACCGTAAGCATTCCGGTAATTTTCTTTCCTTTAAATGTCGTAATCATAATGAGCCTCCATTTTTCTTAACAACCTCAGCAATTGTTTCAACTGACATAAAATTTTCCGGTATAATATCCAGCCCGTCAATGGAGATGCCATATGTTTCATCCAATTCTGCCACTAAAGTAACCAAATCAAAAGAATCCAAATAACCATCCTCAATAAAATCCGTACTACTTTCAAAATCAAATTCCGGTCTGATATCTGCTAAAATCTTCTTAATTGTTTCCATTTTTTTCACTCCTTTATTTATATCATTGTCGACAACTTAAGCCGATCAATCTTACCATTTGTGTTTCTCGGAAGTTCCTCCATCTCATGATACTGTGTTGGAATCATGTATCTTGGAAAAGATACTGCTAATGCCTTCCGAATCTCTTTCTCTGAAATTCCATTGTTCTCATAAAACAAAACAATTTGCTTATTATCCTTATCATAGACCACACAGCAATTTGGTACCAGCTTTAAATTATTAACAATCTCATGCTCAATTTCACCAAGTTCAATCCGATATCCCTGATGTTTAATCAGGCTGTCTTTTCTCCCTTTGAAATGAATCAATCCATCTTCCTCTAAACTAGCAATATCACCGGTTCGATAAATAAGTTCCGGGTATGAATGATTCAATGGATTTTGGACAAAAGCTGCATTTGTCTTCTTGGGATTATTATAATATCCCATGGCAAGAGAAGTTCCTCGGACACAGATTTCGCCTTCCTCTGAAATCCCGCATGGTTGATCCTCTTCATTTAACAGCAAAATATCTGTGTTGTTGCATGGAATGCCAATTGGCAGCGGTTCATCATCCGCATATTCTTTATCCACAATATAGTAGATACAGTCTAACGTAATTTCGATTGGACCATACAAATTTGCAAACACAGCTTGTGGAACCATCTTTTTCCAGTAATTAAACTGCTTTGTCGGAAATACCTCTCCCGCAAACCATACGGTTTTCAATTTTGGAAGCGGAAGTTTTGCCAGTAAATCCATATTCGCTATATTTACCATTATGGTCGGTACCCAAAAAATAAAATTCACTTCTTTGTTTTGCAATTCCTCTAGCAATCTTGCCGGAAATACACCAAGCGAACTATCCAGTAAAACAATGGTTGCCCCTTTAAACATCATAAGACATAATTCAAAATCATAAATATCAAAAACAATGGGTGATAGGGCACCAATAATTTCCTCTCCATCAAATGAAAAGGTTTCATCTGCCCATTTTACAAAATCAAAAAAACTACGGTAATTTAACACAACACCTTTTGGCGTTCCTGTCGAGCCCGACGTATTAATAATACAAAACGGGTCAATGTCAATTAATTCGTTTCTTCTCTTTTGTAATTCCTCCTGATTCACACACATTTGAGATTCATCTATGCAATCAAGATTCAACAAAGTAACACCGTGTTTTTCCCAATCCATGATATCTTTATAGGCATCTTTTGTAATCACCATAACCGGTTTCAGTAGTTTTATAATATTCTCCAATCTGTGAACCGGCGTTTTAATATCCAGATTATTAAAAATATTGCAGCTGTATGATATGCCCAAATCAGAAACAACCGCTTCAATTGATTTTGGAAGTAAAACAACAATCGGACGATTTTTTACAGAACCTGCCAACTTGATAATATAACTACCAAGTTTTTGTGCCTTTTCCTGTAATCCGGCAAATGTACATTCTTCCTCCTTATGACGGACTGCCATTTTTTCAGGAACTCGCTGTACCGTTTCCTCGAAATAATCTAATACCGATTTGTACATAACTATACCTCCTTGTATTTTTACTGCACGGTCGTTACATTCCCATAAGAATATTCTTTAACAAGTGGTTTCGTATCATATGGCTCTGCCAAAAAACAATTCACATCCCTCGTAAGCCACTCAACCTCTTTATCGTAAGCTGCCTGCTCCGTAAAACATGCAATTGATGAATTACCAACCTTCTTTTTTAAGAACAATCCCTCATCAATTAATTCCTGCTCAAATGAAGGTGGTACACACGGCAGAACATCTCTATATTTTACATACAAAATGTGCGCATCCGGTGTGGAAACTCCATTTTCATCGATTATATTTCCTTCAAACTTCATGTCATATCGATATGGAACACGCAATTTCTCTTCTACATAGTGCATCTGTGTATGACACTGTGGAAGCTGTGCCCCAAAGAACATAATTCTTGCATTTTTCGTGTGATGAAAGCGGTCAAAAAAACTTCCCTCACCAAGTGATTTATTTCCACTAACTTTCGCAAGTTCTTTGTTTTCTCCAATAACACAAACAGACATCAACGGGTCCTTTGAGCGCACAGACTCCGGCATTTTTCTCACATACTCATTCAACATTCCCATTTTGCATTTTGTGTTTTTTACATCAAAATCCTCACGGTTTCCATAACTAAATGTAAAGGTAGGAAAAATTAGTGTTTTTACCCCTAATTCACAAATAGCGTCATATAAAACTTCTACCAGTTCCTTCCGTTTTAATTCTCTTGTCGGAAGACCAAAAGACAAATCCGTGTGGATAAGAAGAGCATCACAGTCATCTGCCTTTACCTCTTTCATAGCACGAACCAAATCACCATAGGTAATCCAGTTTTTTTCTCTATCTTGAAATAATTTTAGATTTTCTTCTCGTTTCACTTACAATCTTCCTCCATCCACATAAAATTTTCTTCCGGTGATAAATTTGGATGCATCACTCAGTAAATAAGCTGTCATATTTGCAATATCTGCCGGTTCACCAAGTGCCATTAGCTGCTGTCCAACAATATTGCTTTCCTCTCCACTTACTTCCGAAAAGGATGCCGCCATCGGCGTTGCAATCGGTCCAGGAACCACTGCATTCACGCGAATTTTTTTCTCAAACAATTCCACTGCCAGTGAAGAAACAGCCATCTCAAGAGCACCTTTTGTTGCCGCATAAACGCTCATACATTTCTGGGGGTAATGAGCATTAATAGCGGATAAACATACCACACTTCCACCATCGGAATTTGTTTTTTTTGCAAAATGTTTCATTAACTCCATAAAAGAAACATAATTAACTGCAAATATATCCTGAATTACATTTGCTGACACTACTTTTAACGGTATTACTTTAGCAATTCCTGCACAATGAACAAAACCATCTAGCTTTTTCCCTGTTTCCTTTATTTGTTTAAAAGCATCTGCATATTTTTCAAATTCTCTCAATTCTAAAGAGATTGACACATGCCCCTCTCCACTCAGATTATCTTTTGTCTCAGCCAGTCTCTGCTCATCTCTGCCTAACAAAACCACCTGTGCGCCAAGATTACTAAGCAGTATCGCTGTCTCCCTACCGATTCCGGAAGAGGCACCTGTCACCATAATTCTTTTGCCTGTTAACTCCATTGGATTTATCATACTTATTTCTCCATATTTTTCATTAAATCGCCCACTTTAATATAAGAACGAATTTCCGATGCATGCGGATATTTCCCAAAATGTTCATCCATCATTGCAATAACTGACAGTACAGCTACTGAATCCCAGGTTTCAAAATCTTCTAAAACCATATCTTCCTGCACTTCATCCGGTTCAACCTCTAAAATATCAGCAATAATTTCAATTTTTTCTTCTCTTGTCATTTCATTCTCTCCTTTATTTATTTTATACTCCCGATGATACCGGGATAGCAGCACCTGTAATGTGCTTTGATTTATCAGACAGCAAAAATTCTGCCAAATAAGCAATCTGAATCGGCTCAATCACGCCTAACGGCATTGCGTCAATTCCGTTATTCATTCCAAATCGTCCGCCTTCCGCAACCATAGGCGTATCCACATACGACGGCATAATTGCATTAACTCGAATTTTTCGTTTCAAAAATTCCTTTGCCATTACTTCAACCATCGAATTTAAGGCGGATTTTGATGCTGCATATGTCAACTGCCCCATAACCGGTCGTGTTGCCGCCAGCGAAGAGATAGCAACAATCGATGCATTTTCATTGGAGTATTTTTTTCCACAAAAATATTTCCCAAGTTCTGCAAACGACATGCAGTTCACACGCATTGTCTCCTGCATACTCTCTACTGAAACACTACGTACCGGTATTGGATTCGAAATACCTGCGGCATGAACCATACCATCTAACTTCAAACCTTTTTCTTTGCAAAATTCAAATATGCCTTTTATACTTTCCAATTGGCTCAAATCACAAATGTAGGAATACACATGTTCACCAATTGCATTCTTTACTTCCTTCAGCCTTGTCTTATTTCTTGCCACTAAAACTACAGTTGCTCCCTGTTTGGCAAGGTACAAGGCAGTTTCTTTACCGATTCCTGAGGATGCTCCCGTGACCAATATATTTTTTCCCTGCATAATTCACCTTCTATCAATCTTCATAGAAAAAGTCGGTTTCTTCAATCGGATAAATATGCTTCGTATCCATATCCAAAACAACATTTGACCATGCCAATCCAACACCGTAGCCACACAGAAAAAAACGAACCCGTTCCTTCTTTTTTATCTCATCCACATTATTACATATGGTAAATGGCAAGGTTGCTGTCGATGTATTACCATATTCTTCATATGACCGAAGAACTTTGTGTAAATCAATTTCACACTCTCTGGCAATTCCATCTAAAATCAGTTTCTGTGCCTGATGCAAAACATAAAAATCAATGCTGTCTTCCGAAATGGAATAATGCCGCCTCATATCGCGGATGCTCTGACACACCTCATTTAAGGAGAAAAGCAGCACAGCGTTGCCATCCATCGTCAGCGTACCATCAAGACCCACGCTAATCAACTGATAACGCTCACCATCTGTTTTTTGTGCATAAAATAATGGGTTACCCTTTTCTATTTCAACTGCCGTTGCACTTGAGCCATCGCCAAACAATAATGAATCCGTTGTCGGCACTTCGGGCATTTCCTGATAACGGCCATCACCAACAAACAAGAGACCTTTTCCACCGGTATTTTGAAGCAGAGCTGATATAATCTGCAATCCACTGACATAACCGGTGCATCCAAGATTCACATCAAAGGCCAAACAATCCTGCCCAATATGTAGTCTTTTTTGAATTAGCATCGCCGTTGATGGAGTGCGAAAATCCGGAGACTGTGTAACATTTACAATCACTCGAATCTCATCACGGTTCCAGCCTAATTCATTTAATAATTTCTCGCCGCACACGCAACTAAGGTCTGCTGCCGATTGCCCCTTGTCCATAAGATGCCTGTGCTTAATTCCTGTGAGCGCAACCTGTTTTTTTGCTCTTCGGTTTCCTAGTTTCTCAGCTATAATTTCATTGTCCACAACTCTTTTCGGAGCCGCAGAAGCAATTCCGCAAATCTTTATATTGTCAAATTCACCATACATGGCGCAATCTCCTTTATACTATTTTAAATAGTCACAAATATCTTTTACCGTTTTAAAATTCTGTATTTCGTCATTGGTTAAATTTTCTCCATATAACTCTTTGACTTTCGCAGCAAGAGCTAACGTAGACAAAGAATCCCATTCTTCCAAATCGGAAAGTACCATATCAACTCCCAACGAATCCTCATAATCCATAATTTCTTCTAACAATTCCAGTTTTTCTTCTAAACTCACTGTATTATCCTCCTTAACTTGGTCTATCTTGATCTGCATCACCACGGAATACATCAAATTCGCCCCAAAGTGATGTAGCAAAATAAATATCTGTATTTTTTTGTTCAAATGGTGCAAAATAGTTTGGAATTATTGCTTCCTCATTCGTACACCATGAAAAACCAGCAGTAAATAAATATTCTTCCGGAACTCCATAACAATAAATATCCATATATTCATAGTTATTTTCATCCACAAACCGGTACACCTCTGATGCCGTATCGATAATTTCTTCATAAGGTCCGTAATAGTCTACAATTTTACAAGCTTTCGCACCGTCATGCTCAACCTCTCGAACAACGAAAAAAGCCTTAATCACACCTTCTTCATTCTGAATTCCCATAAAACGATACGTATAAATCGGATGCTGCATAAATCGATGAACTACATAATTAAAATCTTTGTAAGGAACCCGTCTTCTTTGCAAAGCATCATTATATATCATTCTCAATTTATCCTTTGTATGAATTTCAACCAAACGTTTCTTTGACATGCATGAAATTCTCTCCTGCTTTTTTATCACTTTCGCAATCCGGTATTCCATACAGACACCTAAAACATACAAATGCCCCATTGCTGCACCAAAGTATCCCATCATCTGATTTATTTTCAAAGCCCTCTTGTTAAGTCCCGGACCTATATCACATCGTGGATTATATATTTCATACATCTTTTTCCCAATATCCAATCCCAACTGAGGATTTTTCGTATGTAACACTTTCCACATCGTACCAACAATATCCGGATTTTTTGTGGAGTTATATTTAATGACACCTATCATGCCACAAATATCATTGTGCTCATCTTCTGCAAGGACAACATTACAGCCTTCTTCATCGGTATACATCCAATGAAAAAATTCCTCATCTCTTGCCAGAATGTGATTTTCTTTCCAGTTTTTTTCAACAAACTGCATAATGGCTGGTATATCATCCATACCTGCCTTTCGAGCAATGATGTTATCTTTAATATGTCATTCCTCCACTCATTACTATTAATTCTCCTGTAATATATTTAGCATTATCCGACAATAAAAATTCAGCCAGATAGGATACCTGCTCCGTATCAATAATACCAAGCGGCTGCCTTTCAAGAGCCGTTTCCATAAAATCTTCAAAGGTATCTTCCCCACTCACAAACATATTGGTCTTAACATTTGCGGGTAAAATTCCATTTACTCGGATTTTTCTCTTGAGAAATTCCTTTGACATTGTCTTGACAGCTGAATTCAACGCCGCCTTTGACATGGAATACAAAATCATCCCGGCATCATTTCGAATCGAACTAATCGACGAAATTGCCACAATCCCCGACTCATCATAGGAATTTTTTTTCCCCGAAAAACGTTTACACAATTCAACAAAAGAGAATGTATTTACATTCATCATATTCATGGCATCTTCCGTTTCAAACATCCGGATTCCACACATTTCAGCAATTCCGGCACAATGAACGAGACCATTTAATTTACATGCATTCTCTCGGCAGACGGTAAATATTTTCTCAATATCCTCTGTTTTACTCAAATCACAAGGAATCGTTATTGTATCCTGCCCAAAATCCGTCTGTAATTGATGCAAAATTTCTTCGCGCCGTCCCACAAGAACCAAACGGGCGCCTTCCTTCGCAAACTGCTCTGCTATTGTCTTTCCAATACCAGAAGTAGCACCTGTTATTAATATATTTTTATCTTTCAGGGCATTACAATTCATCTTTTTCCTCCTTGGTCATAGGATAAATAGGAATATTTATTCATACAGCCATATTTATTATCGGCTATATATCTCTTTTCCTTTAGTGTGTCACAACAAGCATCATTATATCATATGGCATCTGGCTGGTGCAAGCCAATCCACCTGCTAACAAAAATCATCTTCCTTTAGCAGCACATTCTCATCAATATCCGCCGCCGCATATTTGCCAATAATTTCCTTCATGCGGTATGCCGGAATTCCGGTACCCGGACGCTTCGACCAAATCATGTCTTCTTCAATCCGCTGACCCTTTTTAATCGGACGCTTCGTAACCAGACTGCGAAAAGCCCACGAACGCGTTTCTTCCTCTCCCGGGTGCACTTTTTTAACAGAGCCAAGAGCATCTTCCAATTTTCGGATACCGTCTACTAATTGATGAAGTTCTTGAAAATCAATCGATACCGATTGGTCCGGCCCCGGTGTCCGTTTATCTAAAATCACATGTTTCTCAATAATACGTGCTCCCAACGTCACAGCGCCAAAACTCGTATACAAATCCGGTGTGTGGTCAGAATGTCCAATAATCGCATCCGGAAAATGCTTTTCCATCTGAAGAATAAATTTAAGGTTAATATCCTCATACTTTGGCGGATATTCAGAGATACAGTTTGTAAAAGCAAGAGAAACTCCTGTCTGGTTCAACACATCATAAGTTCGCCGAATCTCTTCAATTGTACTCATACCGGTAGATACAATCATTGGCTTTCCCAGTCTTGCAATCCGTACCAGAGTCGGAATATCTGTCATCTCACCGGAGCCAATTTTAAAGGCATCGACTCCCATCGCATCCAGTTCATACGCCGCTTTTAAGCTAAATGGCGTACAGAGATATTGAATCCCAATCTTTTTGCAGTATTCCATCAACTCCCGGTGCTGCTTCAGTGTAAGTGCATGCTGCTTCAAAAACTCATACAGCGGAATATTATTTTTCCCTGCAATTACAGCATCTGAAAGCATTTCTTCATCCGGCAGATGATGCTGAAACTTAATGCAGTCTGCTCCGGCAAGTTTCGCCTGGCGGCACATTTCCTTTGCCACTTCCACATCACCCATATGATTATCACAGCCCTCGGCAATAATATAAACCGGGTAACCGTTTCCTATCTTCTTTTTTCCAATCTGTAGTTCACTCATAAATCCTCCTCCTTCCTATATCTCCTTACAATTCAAACATCGTCGGTATCGGCATAAAATGTTCTGCCAGCAAAAAATCGCTCTCCTCATCAATATCGATGCTGCGCTCCACAGGCATCACATAGCCAACCGGATTGTCATTAAAACTGGTATCCTTTGTCAAGTCTGCTACACGATTTACATATACCGCACCATTTACCCGGTAAATTTCTTTCATATCCTGTCTGCGGATGGTACTTCCTCCTGACAGTAACGGCACTAATACGCCATCCGTACCAATCTCCCGCATCAAAACCGGATGCTCTTTTACTAGAGAAACAGATGCCACATCTTTGCCGGATGTAACCGCCTTATCAATTGCCTTTTCAATATCCTCCGCGGTACGAAGCGGGCTTGTCGGCTGCAATAAGACCACATATTCATACGTTTCCTGTAACCGCTCCAATACATCTATAACCGCATCAATCGTTTTCGAGGTGTCCATTGCCAGTGCTGCCGGACGTAAAAATGGAACATCCGCCCCATACTTTTTTGCCACGCCAGCAATCTCTTCGCTGTCTGTTGACACTACCACACGGTCAATTTTTTTACAGTCAAGTGCAGCCTGAATCGTATAAGAAATCAACGGCTGTCCATACAAATCTTTTATATTTTTCCCCGGAATTCCTTTACTTCCACCTCTTGCCGGAATTACTGCTAAAATCATAATTTTCTCTCCTTTACTCTATCATATCATTTTTCAACTGCGTATCGGCGGCAATATTCTCCACCGCTTTTTTCCCAAGTATCTTCGTAAAATCTTTCGCTAAAATCTCACCCGTTCCCGGACGTTTTACCCAGATATTTTCTTTTGTGAAAACCTCACCTTTTTTGACCGGTGCAATCGTAACCACCGTAGCAAAAGCAAAATCAATCGTGACCTGCTCCTCCGGCAGTGCCCCTTTTGTTCCGCCGCGCATCATAGGAACTTCGATTGCAGCCTGAATCAGTTCCTCACAAGCCGCCTCATCCATCGAGCATATTATGTCCGGTCCACTTCTTGCCATTTCATCCGTAAAGTGGCGCTCTACCAAATCTGCGCCAAGTGCAAGTGCCGCAATACACGCATTGTTATTTAGTGTGTGGTCAGATAATCCAATCGGCACATCCGGGAACTCTCTCATCATCTCCTGCATCGCACCGAGACGAACCCACTCCGGTTTGGTCGGATACAGATTTGTCGTGTGCATCAGCGCATACGGAACGCCATACTTCTCCATAATATTCACTGCTTTTGCCACACTTTTAATATCATTCATTCCGGTTGAAACAATCATCGGCTTTCCATATTCGGCAATATGCTCCACAAGTGGATAATTATTTAACTCACCGGAACCAATCTTATAAGCTTTTACACCCATTCTCTCTAACCGCTCCGCCGCTGCTCTGGAAAATGGTGTACTAAGAAATTCCATGCCAAGACTCTCGGTGTATTCCTTTAACTCTTTTTCGTCTTCTTCACTCAGCGCACAACGTGCCATAATGTCATAAATCGAATCCGAAGAGTTTCCCGGAATGACCTGCTTTGCCACCTGACACATCTCATCTTCTACCACATGGGTCTGGTGTTTAATCAGCCGTGCGCCGGCACGGTATGCTGCCGACACCATTTCTTTCGCCACCAAAAGACTGCCCTCATGATTAATTCCAATCTCCGGAATCACAAGTGCACGCTTGTCATCTCCAACGCAAATATCTCCAATGCAAAATGTTTTTTTCATCTTTTCAGCCCCCGTATGTCCACAAAAATCTTCTGGATATCCAAATTCCAGATATCCTCACGTTTTAACACTTCAAAAAACAATTCAGTACTATTTCCCACGCCAAATCCACTCGATGGAATCCGGTGGGATGAAATATTTTGTAATTTATCTAAAATATCCGCCTTATCCTCTTTGGCATGCTGGATATTTTTTAACATCTTTTCATCGTATCTGCCCTTTTGTCTGCTGCCGATATCAATAGCAGGAATTCCATAAATACCGCTTTCCCGTATTCCCGCACTGGAGTTTCCAATAATCGCATCGGCATTTTTCAAAAAAGTCAGAAAATATTCAAAACGAATGGACGGAAAAACACGAAATCTCTTATTCCCGTACAGCCGCCCGATTTCATTTAAAATGATTTCCGTTCCATTGTCATTGTTCGGGTATACCACAATATAGTTTTTCTCCGATGCAAGTAAGGCATCAACTACTTCTTTGATGTGCTCCGGTAATTCTCTGACTTCAGTCGTCACCGGATGATACATAAAAATGGAATAAGAATCAAACTCCACTTCATACTTTTCATATGCTTGCTGCAAAGACGGAAGGGTATCACTTAACATAATATCAATATCCGGAGAACCAATCACAAAAATACGCTCTTTCTGCTCACCCATCTGAAGCAGTCTTTTTTTTGCTTCCTCATTGCATACAAAATGCAGATGGGCAAACTTAGAAATCGCATGCCGGATCGAATCATCAATCGTGCCGGAAATCTCTCCGCCCTCGATGTGTGCCACCAAAATATTATTCAGTGCCCCGGTAATCGCACCCGCCAAGGCGTCAATCCGGTCTCCGTGCACAACAATCATATCCGGTTTTATCTGATCCGCATAACGTGCCAGATTCATAAGTACAACACCCAAGTTATAACTCATGTTATCCGTCATTACCTGTTCAAAGGCAACGTATGTATTTTTATAGCCATCCTTCTGCACTTCCCGGTAAGTGCTTCCGTATTTCTGCAAAAGATGCATGCCGGAAACGTAGACAAACACCTCATATTCCTCCTGCTTTTTTTCCATCTTCTGCATAATCGGTTTGATTTTTCCATAGTCGGCTCTGGTACCGGTAATAAACAGTATTTTTTTCCTCTGATTCATCCTAATTTTCACACACCTTTTTCTTTGTAGCAGTTCACAATCTATGGTCTTATTTTATCACAATATTAGGCAGATTTCTATATAAAAACTTCCGTTTGTATCAAGTGTTTGTTGGAGCATATAATAACTATAATTTCTTGACAAAAAAAATATATTCTACTAGAATATTTAATAAGACACTAAATAAATAAACTGTAAAAAAGGAAGCTTACTATGAATATTGGATATTACGATACAGACAAACAATTTGACTATGAAAACGGATTTTATCTTACATCCGAACCGTATAGAATAGGAAATATTCTTGCACATTATGAATTGTATAAAAAAATCATTAATTTACCTGGTGATGTAATTGAATTAGGTGTATTTAAGGGTTCTTCTTTCATTCAATTCTGCACTTTCAGAGAACTTTTAGAAAATGAAAAATCAAGAAAAATTATTGGTTTTGATATGTTCGGAACATTTCCTGAAACTAAAAAGCTCAAAAGCGATATTGATTTTGTAAATAATTGGAATGCCACTTTTGCAAACGAATTTTTGGAAAAAGAAGATATTGAAAAGGCACTAAGCAAAAAAGGTTACAGCAATTACGAATTAGTACAGGGAAATATTTTAGATACTCTCGATGATTATCTGAATCGAAATCCACATACTAAAATTTCTCTTCTGCATATTGATACTGATGTCTATGAACCAGCCAAATACGCACTAGAAAAGCTATTTGACAAAGTAGTAAAAGGTGGCGTCATTGTTTTTGATGATTATGCAACAATCGAAGGAGAAACAAAAGCAATTGATGAATTTTTCCGTGATAGCAATTATATATTGAAAAAATTCACTTTTTCCCACACTAAACCATCTTACATTATAAAAGAATAGCTACTGATGGTATAAATAAATCAAAGGCCTAACTGTTAAACAAAAGGGAGAGACCAAACGGTCTCTCCCTTTCCGTACAATTCATTATAATACTGCTTTACGCAACTATCAAACCAATCGAGATTACTGTAACAGAGAAAGTACTCCCTGATTTGCCTGATTTGCCTGAGCCAGCATAGAAGTAGCTGCCTGCTGCAAGATGCTCTCCTTAGAGAATCTTGTCATTTCATCTGCCATATCAGTATCACGGATACGAGATTCAGCAGCCTGCATGTTCTCAGCCGTATTGTCATCCACTTTAACAGTGTACTCAAGACGGTTCTGAACAGCACCAAGTTTAGAACGCTCAGTTGTTACACCTTTAATCATTGTATCGATTGTATCGATAACTGCAGAGTTTCCTTTACCATTGCCAGCAGTGATAGTAGGATTAGCCCAAGCAGTTTTAGCGATAGTAACAGAGATACCCTGCTCTTTGTTTGCACCTACCTGGAAGTACTGGCTCTTATAAGTACCATCCAACAGTTTTTTCTTGTTAAACTCGGTATCAGTGTTGATACGCTCGAACTCTTTACCGATTTCGTTCAACTCGTCCTGAATCTTCTGGAAATCGTCATCGCTGTCTTTATCCAATACACCGGAGTTAGATGCCTGAACTACCAACTCACGAGCTCTCTGTAAAATTGCATGCTGCTGATCCATAGCACCTTCAGCTGTCTGGATAAGAGAAATACCATCCTGTGCGTTGTCAGATGCACGATTCAAGCCACGAACCTGAGCTCTCATTTTCTCAGAAATAGCAAGACCTGCTGCATCATCAGCTGCACGGTTGATTCTGTATCCACTGGAAAGTTTCTCAGTAGATTTAGCCAAGTTGTTTCCTACGATTCCTAACTGTCTGTTAGCGTTCATTGATGTAATGTTGTGTTGTACGATCATAATGATTACCTCCTTGTAATACACCGCAATTCCTTTTGCGGGTTGTTTTTAATTTTTTGTTATAATATCGAGAGGAGTGGCTTCCATCACAGCGGGCCCTGCCATGATTTCTCGCCCGCTCCGCTCGTTACTATCGTCTGTTTGGAAGTGTATTATCTTCCTGACACTATATATATCGGATAGGCATCAAAATACTTAACCCCTAAATTAAATTTTTTTGATTTTTCTTTTTATTTTTTTATTCACCCTGTATTTCATGGTACAAAAGATCCGCTGCATATGTATAATCTGCCCGCTCAATTGCATCAAAAATCGGATTGATCAATGGAGCTGCGCTTTTGTTTGTACCAAGTTTTGCTACATTTGCCATAAACAAATCCATGCCGTCTGCAATTTCATTCTGATAAAAGCAAACCGCAATCTGCTGCCAAATCGTCATCTGCCCCATCCCCCTTTTTCCAGTTCATCCGACACAAAGGATAACGCCGTCTCAAAACGCTCCCTTCGGTCTCCTTCCAGTATTTTCATATACGAAAGAATCATGCTCATCACCGGGAACTGATGATAATCTTTTTCAAAGAATGTCACATCGTACCCCCACAAGCGAACTGCTTCTAAATCGCGGACACACTGCACCATCTGCTCCTTCATAAGAACAGCCTCTTTTTCTGTAATCTGATTGTCCTCAGCCTCCAGAAAATCTTCAAAGCAAACCGCCTTCTGCCCGAGTTCTTGACAGACCTCTTTTAGCGGTTTCTGAATCGTTCCCTCAATCCGTACACCGCCTTCGGTTGCATTCGTCACAGTAATCGATGGGTAAAGGGCAATCATCTTTTCAAACCATTCCTTAAATGCCATCCAGTCCATTCGCGAATATACCTTATCTCCATAATAACCGTCTGTTTCAATCCGATCCGTGTCTCCATAATATTCTTTTTTCCCATTTGTATGAGATGAACCATCGGATGCATATGCCAAATCCTGACCAACAAAAATAATATTTTCTGCTCCAAATTCAACGGCTGAAGAAAACATCGCCGTCGAAACACCAAGATAATATGGAACCTGTGATATTTCAATTCCTGCACGTTTCTGCATCATCAAAATCTGCTCATGGTCAAATCCCCATATTTTCTTTGCGGTATTACGGTTTAAAAATTCAGTTCTTGTATTGGAAGACCCTAATACAGGAATCAGGTTACTTCTCTCATCTTCAAAGCAAAATAAACCTTTTCCCGCATCCACACTAGCAACTAAGTCCGGTATCACCTGATGAGAAAGCAGCGTCGGCAATGCAGCATCCGCACACCAAATCAATGCATGCCCCTTCGCCTCTTTTAAATCTTCCACATTCTTCTCTAACGATGGTCCCGCAGACACTAAAATAACCGGAATGTCTGCATTTTCCTTTCGGTAAAGACGCTTTAACGGAATCCCTTTTGTCATGTTCGGGAAATTTGCAATCTGATTTCGTATCATCGCCACCGTAAAACGCTTTAACGGTGCTCTCATAAACGTAATATCATCACATATTTTCTGGCAGATTTCCTGCACTTTCAAAAATTCTTCCTCATACCAGTCCACATAACCCGGATGCACCGCAAGCATTGTCTCCTCCACCCAGTCATCATCCAGTAAATCTTTCACAGTACAAGAAAATTTAGCATGCTCCGATGCCTGAAAAATTTTCACACGGCGGCATTTCACCGCTTTTTTATACAGATTACTTGTTCGCATCTGTGAAAGCACTAAGTTTTCCGGCTCATAAACTAATATCTGCCCAGGCACCTTTTCGATAAGTTCCAACACAATCCGGCAGTCCCCCATGCCAAACAAAATGATATTTTCCGTCCGTTTTGACACCACTTTTTCGCACCAGCATGACGCTGCAACCGCTCCATCGTACATACTTCCAAGGTGTCTTTTTAACCCATCTCTTTCTAAAACCGGAACCGGATGACCGTCTTTTGCCCGCAGGATAGTTCCCTTTATATCCATTTATTTTCTCCCTTCACAAAAGAATCTAGGACAGGTGAATAAGACCTGTCCTAGTCTGTCTAATAACTTATTGCTTTTCATTGAAATAATACGACTGCTCCGGTCGATGTGAATTTGCCATATTCTGATAATAACGTGATGCCGTCTGACTGTTCACATGATAATCATGTATCTGCTTGCGCTTTGACGCAAGATAGATTTTGAAACGTTCACTATTCTGCGCTTCCAGTGCCTGAATCCGCAGACCCAAATCCGATACCGAAGAAATAAATTTCTGCATCGTAACAATCTCTGTCAAATAGTTTTTTTTGTGAACCGTGATTTCTTTTTCAACCTTCTTAAACAGAGCATCAAAACCTTCATCAATCTGATTCAGTTCATCGATTTGTCTTCCTTTTTCATCTAAAAGTTCTTGAAAACGGTCGTAATCGACGTCCTCCTGTTTTAGAATTACTTCCTGTTCTTTCGTCTGTTCCAGAATCTGTTGCAAAATTTTTTCTTTTCTTTTCAGCACATCCACCATCATTCTCACATAGACACTATTGTTTGAATTCATCGGCATCCCCTCACATCTGTCCTGCCGGTTACTTCGCACCGGCAGCTTTCTTCATTACTTCCTTCCAAGTGTCACGCATCTCACGAATATACTTTAGAGCATCTTCAATTACATCAATCTCCTTGCTCATGTTTCCTTCTACAAGACGTCTGTAAATGTAATCATACACCCGGTCAAAATCTTCCCACACCGGGTACTTATGATCGAGTGTCACACGGAGTTCGGAAATAATCGCCTGTGCCTTTTTCAGATTCACATGCGCCTTTTCCATATCCTTTTTTTCAATCGCCATAATTGCGATGTTACAGAATTTAATCGCCCCATCATAAAGCATCAGCGTAAGTTCTGCCGGCGATGCCGTCAGAATAGCATTTCTCTGGTATGCATTAATCGTATTTTGATTCATACTCAAACTTCTCCCTTATTTACTCATCAACTACTAAAAAGACTTGACATGGAACTCTGCTGTGACTGCAGTTTTGCAAGCGCAGTCTCCATCGCAGTAAATTTACTGTAGTAACTGTCTTCCATCTCAGCCAGTCTGTCTTCCCAGTCCTCAATCTCATCTTCATACGATTTCACATCACTCTTCATCTTGATATCATTGTAGAAAGTCAAGGAACTGCTGTATTTCGTTGCCGACATCTTCTGGCTCATAGTCTCACGAAGTTTGCCAAAGACACCGGTCAATGTTGCAATTACAGCATCCGGATCTTCATCAAGTGCTTTTTTGAGTTTATCATCTTTTGCCGAATATACAGAATCATCCGCATCTCCATAAATATGGAGCAGACCACCTTCTGTATAATCCGTTGATGTCATAATACCAAAACTGGAAAGCGCATATGTTTTGCCATCATACTCAACTGTTGACATCATAGCCGAACGCATTGAACTCATAATGCTGCTCAATGTTGAATCACTGCGAAGCAGGGACTTTTTAATCTTATCCTCCCAAAGTTTCACATCGTCATCTGACATTGCCTCTTTTTCCTCACTGGTCAATGGCTCATAACCTTTGGCAGAATCCGCATTGTAAAGTGTGTTCATTTCCTTCATTACAGAATTATATTCTTTCAGGAAACTCTTAATGGAATTATAAACACTCTCCGTATCATTTGTTACAGAGAAAGTAATTGGCTCATCTGTTTTTGTCAATCCGGTCAGTGTGATATCCAATCCATTCGCTGAAACAACGGCGGAAGAGGATGTAAGCTCTGCCCCGTTCAAAATAATCTTGCTGTCAGAAGCTTCAATCAACGCCATACCCTTTGGAATCGTGGAATTACTGCTGTCATTTGCTCCACCATTAACCGTAACATTTCCATCTGCATCGACTGCGATATCAGCCATACCAAGTCCGGATAAGGCGGAACCTGCCAAAACCTCATCACGGTCAGAAATAGAAGCATAATCCTGTACATAGGAAGTAAGGCGGTTTTTTTCGCTCTCCTCATCTACGCCATCCATACCGGTAAAGGCGGTTACCGTTTCACCATAATATTTCTTTACTGCCTCTTCACTGAAATCAGCCATATCCGCTTCCGTCTTGCCGGAAAAAGCTGCTTCATCAATTTGCAACTTCACATCGCTTTCCTTTAACTGCGTTCCTACATACGAAGTTGTATCAGCATCAGCCTGTTTTGCCACTGCTGCATCATAAGCCTCTTGTGTCTTACCTGGTTTCAGACTGCCATCTTCTTCAAAATAGGTGTCTTTTAACTTCTCTTTTGCCTTTTCTTCATACTCACTGTACTTCTCACTGTAAATTTTTGCTTTTACGTAAGTCGTCGCAGCATTTTCCGCTGACGTTTTCTTCGTCTCATAGGAAAGCTTTGCAATCGTATTTAACGCACTGTTATAATCATCGGTTCCTACGCCCGACGTCTGCAATTTCTCCATTGCAGAATCAAACAGTTTCTTATTGCTGCTTGTCATACTGCTGTAACCGGCCGCATCGCGAAGTGCCTTTCTGCCATTCACCTCCGCATCCGTAATACCTGATGTCGTGATAGAAAAAGCATTTTCAAGACCACTTTCTTTGCTGCTGATAAACAGACGTTTCTGTGCATCGTCAAAACTTGCATTTAGACCCGCACTCTGCAAAGCACTCGTGAAGTCTTTTAATGTAGTATCTGCAGTAACAGCAAACTTTGTTGTCTTGGCACCAACTGTAATACTGATTTCTTTATTCAAAAGCGAAGAATCAATATCTGTCAATTTGTCCGATGCAGCTGCATTAATTTTAGCGCCGGTCAAATACTGAGAAGTTGCTACATTTTTAATTTCCATCGAATAATTTCCGTTCGCAGCACTTGTCTTTGCTGCAACACTTGCTTTTGTCGCATCCGAAACTGTTGTTTTCTTTGTCTTATAAGCAGTAGATAACTGCATTTTAGACACAAAATTATTATAAAGACCTGTCAGCTTGGTATTCAACTCTGACCATTTAGTCTGTGTCCACTCCAGTTTTGTTTTTGCCTTCACCACTTTATTTTTCTTCATACTCTGGGCGGACATCAATTCTTTTACAATTGCCTCTGTATCCATACCGGATGATAATCCACTCATTCTGATTCCCATAGTGATACCTCCTATCTTTTCTCATCTACTAAGATACCAGCCATCTCCCACATCTTTTGGAGCATATCCAAAGATTTTTCCGGTGGAATTTCACGGATGACTTCATCGGTATCCTCATTAATCACTTTAATCGAAACACGATTTGTCTCTTTGTGATACGAATACTCACAACGCGTATGCTCCATACGACGGTTTGCGCTTTTTACCGCATCGTCAATCGTTGCTTCGCTTGGGTTATGCTCTTTGTTTCCACAGTTCTGATTCGTCGCTTCTCCGGATTCAGATACCGTCCTCACAGCTGCAGAAGAAGCCTCGGAAACAGACTGCGCTGCTGTATGTGCACTTTCAACCGGTGCACGCTTAACCTTAACACTCTCTGTCGAGCTATAATTTGAATTAACACTACTAATACTTTCCATATCCATAATAACACCTCCATGTGTAATAAAAAAGAAACGTTTTCCCTAACTTAAAGTAAATATCGGCTATCTTTTTAAAAAAATTAACCCCTTTACTAAAATTCGTAAAACGCTTCTTCTTTTGTCCTATTTATTTGTCTTTTAACAGCTCACCAAGTGCTGCCGGATTTACCGTATTGGCCGCCGCTGCATTTGCCTCCTGTATCTGTACAAAAAGTTCTTTGCGGTAAATCGGAACATCTTTTGGTGCGTTAATACCAATTTTCACCTGATCCCCTTTTACTTCCAAAACAGTGACTTCGATATTATCATTTAAAATAATGGATTCATTTACTTTTCTTGCTAATGCTAACATATCAACAATCCCCCTTTTTTGCATTGAGGATGTCATATATTTTGTATTTCACCTCATAATCGTTATTGTCACAGATAATCTGGGCACCCTTTCTTGTGTCAGCATTCACAATAATCGGTGCTTTTAAATTCACTGACATCTGTTCAATCTGTTCCGGAACTGTCATTGTGACTAAAATCACAAGATTCTCTTCCGTCAGTTCTCCAATATGAGAAAGCAGCTCGTCTTCAACAACCGGATTATAATCTTCCTTTATAATCCATGGTTTTACAACCGGAAGTGCTAAAGTTGGTTCCTCAACACTCTGTAACCAGGAAATGTTGCTGTTCTCTTTTTCACAGTCATATAAAATCGTAAATTTTTTATAATCAGCAAGCCCAATCAAACCGCGTTCAAAAGTAATGATTTTTTCCTCCGGTAAATCGACTTCCCCAAAAAATTTTGTTTTTACTAACATCCCAATTCCTCCTTAATTAAATAAAGTTAAGCAGTGACTGACCGAGTATCTTCGATGTCGCATTCAAAGTCGACTGATACAAAAGGTCCGCCTCCGAGAAGTTTACATAAGCCTCTCCCAAATCTGCATCTTCATTATCGGATTTTGCTTCTTTTGTATCATTCTGCTGCTGTTCCAGTTTCGATTTTGTCATACTCATACGGTTATAACGGGAACCATGGTCAGCAAGTGCCACATTCAATTCATCTTTTGCTGACTGGCAGGTCGTAATCGCAGAGCCCAGCGTTTTTCCAAGCACCGTCTTCTGAAGCTGAATCTCTGTCTCAATCTGGCTCTTTAACTCATTGAGATTGGCCAATGTTGTTTTATCATTTTCATCACAGTCATTAATCCGCTTCTCCACAGACTTCAGATTGGCTTCCATCACATCCAAGTCATTACAGATATTTGTAATATCAGAAATCGTTCTGCCAACTGCCAGATTAATGGAATCACAGCCTTCTGTATTAACAACCAAAGTCTGACTGAAATTAATCTGGTACATCATATTCTGAGTACCTGCTGTGCGGTAATTCGATACCTCTCCGGTTGTATTATCCACTGCCGTACAGTTAAAATAATGTTCCGGACGCACATCTTTTGCAGCAAATTCTGTTTTCTTGTAATCAACGCTCAAATCTTTTCCGGCACGAATACTGTCATAAACATCGTCACCAAATACAAGCTCACCGGTTTCCGGAACAAAATACACCTCATCAGCTCCCGGGTGCAGATGCTCATTATACTTTGTATCCGCTGCCACGCTCTTCGTAATTGCCGTAATCGTCTGCTGTGTTCCGGTCGAGTCTGTGTAGGTAAGTTTTACTGTCTGGTTATCATCTAATTTATCATAAGATAAAAGTGCACGGTGCGTCGTTGCAAACTCGGATGCCTGATTCGCATAATCCGCCGCACTGCTTCCCGCATTGTAAGACGCCTCTCCATATACATACTGATATTTATTAATGGTATTAATATCAATATTCTCTGTAATCGTATAAGTAGTCCCCGTCTCCTCTTTATCAAAAAGCATCGGCACATCGGTACGAAATCCTGTAAACAGATAACGTCCGGCATAATCCGCATCGGCATTCTGCTCGTAGATATATTTTGAAAACTGTTTTAACTGTGTCACAATATCCGCACGGTCTTTTTCATTATAAGTACCGGTAGCCGCCTGTGTACAGTAATCAATCATATCCGTAAGTTTTGTATTAACAGTTTTCAAACAAGTTTCTGTCGCAGCCATCCAGGATGTTGCATCCTTGATATTTGTCAGATACTGATCAATTTCTGCCAAAGTTGTACGATATTTGAGGGCACGTGCCGCAATCGTCGGATCATCCGATGGTCTCTGTATTTTTTTTTGCGTATTATACTGTGTCAGATATTTATTATATGCCACCTTATTTTTCTGCATATTCAACATGGAATTGTTACGCATCATCGTATTTGTTACTCTCATGTCAGCCCTCCGTTTCCGAATCTCAAATTCATCTTTTTATACTTTATTTATCGGCATCACACGCCGGTTTCATTAATCAATTTATCCAGTACTTCATTTAACACATTTAACATCTTGTACTGGTTAAACAGCATATTTTGGAACACAATCATATCCGAACCCTCTTCATCTTCATCTACGCCGGATACCGATTTACGGTTGGTATCAATGGCATACAAAAGATTGCTCTGGCTCTTTTCCATCGTATCCGCTTTTTTCGCATCAACACCAAGCAGTGCAGTCAGTGACTGAATAAAGGAATCCGGTGCACCGTGGACAAACATTTTCGAGTTGTCCTTGATTTCTGTCAGTTTCTGCAAATTATCACCGTTATCATTTCCTACATTATCATCCGGATTTGCTTTTGCCTTGCATGCAAGTAATCCCGGGTCATCCGCAACTTCCTTTGTAATCGAGAAGTTCAATGCAGTCATGTAATAGTAAGAACCGGTGTAGGTGCCGTCTGCATTTTTCTTCGCCTCCGAAGTAAAGGAAGCGTCTTTTCCGTCTACCGACTCCTGGAAAATATAGTTGTCGCCGGTTGCTTTGACCGTTGCATTAAAGAAGTCAACACCCGGATTATCATTCAAATCATAACCGCCATTCTGAACACGGTTAAATTCCTGTGCAAATGTACGAACAAATTCATTTAACTGTGCCATATAATACGGAACACCGCGGTTGTCAATCGAATCGCCAACCTGCGCGGTATAACCATTCGCCACAGCAATCTGAAGCGCTTTCGCATCAGCAGCTTTTGTTGTACCTTTCAACGTAAAGTCATACGTAAAATTACCTGCTGCATCCACTTTTACTTCAAAATTATCATACGCATAAGTGCGGTTATTAATAGTAATCTCACCATCATGTGCCGGAATATTTAACACCTGCACATCATTGCAGTTTGTTCCGGTAACAGTAAGAACAAGTTTTCCATCGGCATCGTTCGCAATTGAGTCAACAGTGCCATGAAGATTTGTTGCATTATTTCCGTCACGAGTCTCAATACACGACTGAAGTTGTCCGCCAATTGCCGTACTATGCATATTGAAGGTACTTCCATCTGCCCAGCTGACATCATACAAACCAGTGATATCGTTAATGTTTACATAGGTGTCTTTCTGCTTAGTTACCAGTGCGTTCACTTTATAGGTGTCCACAAGTGTTCCCCCATTGATATAAACATAGAACTGATTTTCACCTACGCCGTTATCCGGTGGGATTTCTTTTGTCTCCACATCACAATACTGGGACAACTCATCAATCAAAAGGGATCGTTGGTCGCGAAGGTCATTCGCAATTCCGCCATACGCCTCTACTGTGTCAATCTGTTTATTCAACGCCACGATTTTTTCTGCGTATGCATTAATCTGATCAACGCAGGTTTTCACCTGTGTATTTGCTTCATCCTGGAGTTTTTGCAGACCGGTTGCCACATTCTGCACATAATCGGTAAATGTTTCACCTACTGTTACTGCCTGACGGCGAATGGTGCTGTTATTGGCATTTCCTCTAAGATTACTTAACGCACTAAAAAAATCATCAAACGCATCGGTCAGTCTTGACTTCTCATCACTGGTTACATTTCCGCATATCTGATCCTGTAATGCTTTCAGATAATAGGACTGTGTCTGATAGTAATTGTAAGTTGACTGCGTGCGCTGATATTTCGTATCGTAATATTCGTTTCGGTTTCTTGTGATACTTGCAACATTTACACCGAACCCCTGAACTGTTACAGAAGTTTTATTGCCAACTAACGAAACCATATTTACTGTCTGTTTGGAATAGCCTTTTGTTTCAATATTTGCCACGTTATGTGCCGTTGTCTGCAACGCTGCATTGTATGCCATCATACCGGATTTTGCTATCTCCAAAGAACCAAATGTTGATGCCATATCATCATCCTCCTAACCGTTCAATCAAATACTCTAACATCTGTGCCACTGTCGTAATGTATCTTGATGATGCATTATAACACTGCTGATATTTAATCATATTAGAGAGTTCTTCCTCGGTAGAAACTCCCATTACATTCTGTCTCTCATTGTCAATGGTATTTACTGTGATATTCTGGTTGTCAATAATACCATTCCAAACATTGCCCTGTGTACCAAGTTCAGTTACCATACCAACATAAAAATGTTTAATATCATATGTTGTCAATGAATTTGGATTTAGTGTTCCAATCGACTCATCAAACGCCTGCGCAATGCCAAGCAGTTCATTATTTGCATAACCTTTCTTACCATCGCTCTTATCACTGTACATCGTCGGCAGTGTGGAAGAATCTCTTCCAACAGTCGGATTCAGCACAAGCTGGCTCGTCGTATACATCGTATACACATCGGACGGATCCTCTTCCTGATAACGGTAAACAGGCACTACACTTGTCGTACCATCATCATTTACAACTGTTACATTTTCTTTGGTGTAGCGTTCCACACCACGGCGGGAAAATAATTCTGTTCCCATCGTACGGTTTTTATCATCACCAATCAGTGCCTTCTCTTCATCCAGTACTTTAATTTTTTCGGTATGTGTTCCGGTCACAACGCCATTTTCATCTTTGTCCTCAACTTCGATTGTAATCTCTTTGTTCGGGCAGAGCACATCATTGACGGTTGTTACAATCCCATGAATCAAAGTATCTAATTCACTCTGAATCGTCATCACAACGGAAGCACCGATGGTTTTGTTATAAACTTCCAAATCATCATTAAACTGATCCATAGCGCGGTTATAAGCATTCACATCCAGCACGCCGCCATTTTTGTAATCTTCTTCCTTTGGTTTCTGCGGAACATTTACATAGGTTGCCGCATAACTGCCTCGTGCCACCAAAAGTCCGCGAAGCCCGCCTACATCCGTATTATTTTCACTGGAATACTCTAGGCTGTCATAGCGGTAATAATTCTCGCCGGTCTCCCAGACCGGTTTTAAAAGTTTGGAGGTGTCACTTTCGTATTTTGTTATAAGAAAATACTGGTTCACCGCATCCAAAAGATAACCGCCCTCCGAATAAATCGTGATGGTTCCATCCGGCTGCTCATTCGTCTCAAAAGTTATGTACTGACTGAGCTCATCTAAATACTCATTTCTCTTGTCACGGTAGTCATTTGCCGGCTCTCCGGTCGCCTCGTATTTCTGAATATCTCTGTTTAACTCTTTGATTTTTCCAACCAAATCATTAATCGTATCCACCTGTTTTTTTACTTCCGTGTTCAGACTCGTCTGATAGGTATTTAACTCATCCTGCAATACCTTTGCCCGCTCAATAAACTGGGATGCCATCATTACAAGCTGGTCTTTATATACAATATCGTCCGCGTGGGTTGCCAAAGAACTCAACGCACCACAGAGGTCTGTAATGCTGCTCTGAAATTCTTCGCCGTGCAGCTCACCCAACATATCTTCTATTTCCAGTGCCGCATTGCTGTTCGCCTGATAAAACTGCTGGCGTCCAACCTGCAGCCGGTACTGGTCATCCAAAAAGGTATTGCGAACCTGTCTTGTCAATGAAATCGTCGTTCCGGTACCAACCGCCATGACATTGTCATGTACTCCGTACGATTTCTGATAAAAGGAATCCGTCACAAGAACCTGTTGTCTTGTATAGCCTACGGTTCCCGCGTTGGCAAGATTATGCGATGTAACAGTCAGCGACTGCTGTGCGGAGTGAAGTCCCGAAACACCCGCATTAAAACTTGTCATCAGATTACCCATGTTCTCATCTCCATTCTTTATAAAAAAAAGTACAACCGTCCTCGAAAACAAAACAGGCGGTGGCTATCGCATCCATGCGCCTGTTATTGTTTTGCATCAAACATCCCATGCTGAGGTGCCATACCCGCCACCTCGGACGCATCACTGGAATAGTTGCTGCTTCCTGAAGACATCCGTGTACTTCGTATCACATTCATATTATATTCAACCATATCAATTGCTTCTTTTAAAAGCTGTTTGTTCTGATTGTTCAATTCCTGCAGTCGTGAAACGGTTCTCCGTAACCGGTCATGCACTTCCTGCAGTTTCTTTTGGTCTGCCGGCTGATTTTTCAACACCGATGCAATCTGTTCAAGTGTAATCGTCTTCGGGTCACGCCCAAGAACAGTAGCAATATCAATCGCCACTCGTTCCCGTTTGTTTTCCAAGGCAGATGTCTCATCTACCAAATCATGTTCTCTGACGGTTATATCCTGCAAAGCTTCTAAATCATTTGCAATAATCGCTCTCGTCTTCTCTTCCTCAATCGGAATCAATTGAGAATAACACTTTTCTTCTGCATCCAGCGTCTGAATCAGTTCCTCCATCAAACTAGCCAAATGTATACCCTCCTATGTCATTAAGAAAGCAGTGCATCTGCCATCTTGTCTGCGACATCTTCAATTGATACAGAATAGGTTCCTGCTGCCATCTGTGCCTGAATCTCTTTCACTTTGTCTTCTCTGACATCAGATGCCTGTGACGCAGCCTGTTTTGCTACCTGATAGGCATTTCCGAAACTGGAAATCTCTAAGGAATCACGACTGCCTGCCTTTCCTGTCTTTGGAGCGTTTTTGGTTTTGTTTGCCTGGTAAATCTGGCTTACCTGCATATACGCATCAATTCTCATAAAACAACGCCTCCATTCTTATTATATTAAAACGCATTTACCGTTTCTTACTATATTTATCGGACGAAGGCATAAAAACATTAACGTAAATTTGAAAAAGTTTCATTTTCTTATTCAAGTGTAAGCGTATTCTGCATCAAATTCGCTTTCTGCCCCTTCGCCGCACGCTTGCGGTTTCGTACCCTGCGTGCATTTAAAGTCTTTCCTTCATATTCAAATGTTTCCGCAGCCGGATGAACAACCGTTGCAAATGCAACTGTATCCTCTTTCTCCAATGTAATTCCTTTTACGCCTCGGCTTGTCTTTTTGAGTTCGCTCACTTCGCTAAGCGGGAATCCAAGAGAAAGACCGTCTTTTGTCAAAAGAATTACTTTCTTTGTTCCGGTGAGAACATCGCTTGCCGAAAGCATTATTACACCAACTACTTCATCGTCCGCATCCAGTTTTGTCGCCGCAATCATCTGGCGTCCGGTCTCAAATTCCGCTCCGGACACTAACTTAATATAACCGTTCTTTGTCACAAATAATAAAATGGACTCAAACAATTCTTCAAAGCTGACATAGAGAAGTCCTTCTTCGTCATTTTCCATTTTACACAGTGAGTGAATCAATGTACCTTTATCCTTCATCTTACATCTTGGCACTTTCTCCATCTTCACCTGATGCATATTGCCTTTGTCTGTAAAAATGCAGAGTTTATCCGTGTTCTTGATTTTCAGTACAAAACTGAAATCTTTCTTTGTTTCCTCGCTTGCCCGTCCAAATGCAGCCGCATCAATTGCCTTGGTATAGCCAAAGCGGTCAAAGCAGACATACAAATCTTCAATAACCACTTTTTCAACATAGGCTTTAGCCACCGTATCCATAAGGCTTGTCCGGCGCGGCGAATTAAAGATTTTCTTAAATTCACGAAGTCTTCCCTTAATAACTTTATAAAGTTCTTTACTGTCCGAAAGAACCTTTTCATACTCTGCAATATTCGCAATTAATGTATCATTTTCCTCATGAAGTTTTAAAATTTCAAGTCCGATTAACTTGCTCAACTGCATCGCAAGAATGGCATCCGCCTGATTTTCCGTAAAGGAAAGTGTGGCTGCTTCTTTTTCCGATGCCTTACTCTTAAACTTGATTCCCTCCGTAATTCCCTCGATAAGGCACGTCTTTGCCTGTTTCACGGAGGAAGAACCACGAAGAATTTCAATGATCAAATCGATTACATCGGTTGCTTTCATCAACCCTTCAACGATTTCCAGACGTTTTTTTGCCTTTTCCAAAAGGAACTGATACTCTCTTGTATACAAATCCTCTTGGAATAAAACAAATTCCTCGATTAATGATTTCAAATTAAATACTTTTGGCTGTCCGGTTCCATTTTCCGTCGGACGGATTGCCAAAAGGTTTACGCCATAGGTATCCTCCATCTGGGATTTCTTATAAAGTCCATTTAAAAGATTGTCAATATCGCGGCCTTTTTTTACTTCGACAACGATACGAATACCCTCTTTGGAGGACTCGTCGCGCACATCATAAATCTCATCAAATACTTTATCTTTTGCCAGTGCAGCTAAACTTTCCACGAGTTTTAATTTATTTCCGGAAATGGTGTAAGGAATTTCCGTGATAACAATGTTTGTTCTGCCGGCATCTCCTTTTTCAATTTCTGTACGGGCACGCAGACGGATTTTTCCCTCTCCTTTTTCATAAATATCCCGCATATCGGAAGCGTTGATAATGATTCCACCGGTTGGAAAATCCGGTGCCGGAATGTAATCCATCAATTTATCAATGGAAATTCCCGGTCTGTCCATGTACGCAATTACGGCATCTATAACTTCCGTCGGATTATGTGGCGGAATGTTTGTTGCCATACCGACGGCAATTCCTGTTGTTCCGTTAATTAAAAGGTTTGGCAGCGTGGCCGGCAGTACGGCCGGTTCTTTTTCACTGTCATCAAAGTTTGGTAAAAAGTCAACCAGACCTTTGTCCAAATTATCCAACAGCATCATACCAGGTTTTGACAAACGTGCCTCGGTATATCGCATGGCAGCTGCGCCGTCTCCGTCAATCGAGCCGAAATTTCCGTGTCCGTCAACAAGCGGAGCATTCAGTGAATAATCTTCTGTCATATGCACGAGCGCATCATAAATCGAACTGTCACCATGCGGATGATATTTACCCATCGTATCACCGACAATACGCGCACTTTTTCGATGTGGCTTGTCCGGCGACAAACCAAGTTCTTTCATAGCATACAAAATACGGCGCTGAACCGGTTTTAACCCATCACGGACATCTGGGAGAGCACGTGCCACAATAACGCTCATTGCATAATCGCGGTAAGATGTTTTCATTTCTTCTGAAAAATCTAACTGTATAATATTTTCTTCACTCATCTGATTTTCCTCCCGTTAAATATCCAGATTGGCGTATTTCGCCTCATCCATAATAAACTGTCGTCTCGGTGGAACGTTACTTCCCATCAAAATATCAGTTACTTCATCGGCTTCTACCGTATCGCTGATAGATACCTGTGCTAAAATACGGCTCTCCGGGTCTAAGGTCGTCTCCCACAACTGCGTGTCATCCATCTCTCCGAGACCTTTGTAACGCTGCAATTCCAAAATCTTTTTCCCGGTCTTTCGGAATTTTTCAAGTTCAAAATCATTAAACAAATATTCGGATACTTTATTCTTTTTCTTACCTTTTTTATCTTCATACGATACCCGGTACAGCGGCGGCAGACCGCGGTATACTTTTCCCTGATAAATCAGTTCGGGCATAAACCGGTAGAAAAATGTAAGCAGCAGCGTGCTGATATGTGCCCCATCGACATCGGCATCGGTTAAAATGATAATTTTATCGTAACGAAGTTTTTTAATGTCGAAATTTTCACCGATTCCGCATCCAAAAGCGGCAATCATTGTTTTAATTTCGTTATTTACCAAAATTTTTTCAAGTGGTGCTTTTTCCACATTCAGAATCTTTCCGCGAAGTGGAAGAACCGCCTGTGTTCTTCGGTTTCTCGCCGTCTTAACAGTACCACCCGCAGAATCACCCTCGACAATATAAATTTCACATTCCTCTGATTTTTTTGAAGAACATGCTGCAAGTTTACTTTTGGTATCCACATCAAGGAGCTGTTTCATCACACCTTTTCTCGCCTTGTCACTTGCTGTTCTCGCCTTAAAAGATTTATGTACATTTTCAAGGATTCGTTTTAACACTTCCACATTTTTATCAAAATAACGCTGCGCCTCACGGTTAAATACTTCATCCACTGCGGTTTTTGCATCCGTATTACCGAGTTTGTTTTTCGTCTGGCTCTCAAACTGCGGGTCCGGATGTTTGATGGAAACAATCGCAACCAAACCATTTCTGATATCTTTTCCGTCAAAATTGTCTTCTTTATTTTTTAAGAAGTTTAATTCTCTTGCATACTGGTTCATAATTCGTGTCAGTGCCGTTTTGAAACCGGTAACCAGCGTTCCACCGTCTGCGACATTGATACGGTTGCAGTAAGCGTTAATCTGCTCGCTGTAATTCTGTGTATACTGAAAAGCGACTTCTACCTCGATGTCTCCGCTTTTTCCTTCTATATATATAACATCATCATGGAGGACTGCTGTATCACGGTTAATGTACTTGATATAGCTCTGAATTCCAAACTCCTCCAGATATGTTTGCTCTTCTCCCGTATGCTCGTCCTTGAAAACAATTTTGAGATTTTTATTCAAGTAAGCAATTTCTTTTAATTTTTTACGAATCGTCTCCGGCTTAAATTCCACCGTTTCGAAAATGGAATCATCGGGATAAAAAGTAACTTTTGTGCCTGTCTTATTTTTCATGCAGGTTCCCACAACCGGTAAAAGTCCTTTTTCTAATTTTGTCACCGGCTTACCGCCATCTTTATACTCATCCCGGTACACTTTTCCATCTCGTCTTATTTCCACAATCATGTGGCTTGACAGCGCATTTACAACCGATGCACCTACACCATGCAGACCACCGGAAACTTTATACACATCACTATTAAATTTACCACCCGCATGCAATACGGTATATACAACCCGTGCCGTCGGAATCTTCTTTGTCGGGTGAATGTCAACCGGCACGCCACGTCCGTTATCCTCGACAACAACGCCGCCATCCTTTAACAACGTTAAATGAAGTTCGTTACAAAATCCGGCAAGATGCTCATCAATTCCGTTATCTAGAATTTCCCATATCATATGATGAAGCCCTCTCGTTCCGGTACTTCCAATATACATTCCCGGACGTTTGCGAACTGCCTCTAACCCCTCTAAGATTACAATATCACTGCCGCTGTAATTGCTCATAAAGATAAACCTCTCATTCTAAAACTAGCCTTTTATCGGCACATATGCCTTTTTTTGCTCAATCGTTATTAGTATAAAGCAAACATTTGTTTTTTTCAAGTAAATCATGGGATGGGTGGTGTGTCAATTTTCAGGTTTCAGTAATTTAGTGGAACCGCTTGTGTCTCGTGGGCGTTCTCACTCGTTGAGCTGCGTAACATCAGGGGCACTGAAACCACCAGTGCCTCCTGATGACGCACTCAAAACCCACTCTTCCCAAGCGGTTCCACTAAATTACAAATTCTGAAAACTCCCAAAGCACTTCCTGTGGGCAAATCTCTAAACCAGTAAATGTGCAAAATAATCCTGCACACACCTGCTATCTCCTCCCTAGACAACTCTTTTTCTTTAATTTATCCTATATGGTTGCATTTTGGAGGCATTAGCCCGATTGAGTAAAGAAAATTGGGCTGTAAAACAACGTTTTTTGCCAATTTTCTTCTCCGTGGTTGTTTTTTTCAGAAAATAATAAAAAACTATGCAACTCTTTTTGAATATGACAGCAATTTAGGTTGCATAAGGTTGATTTATATCAAATGTTCGTTTCTTTTGAGTTTCCAGTAAAGCAATTAAAAAACTTTGTGTCTCATGGGTTTGAGTACGTCAGTAGGAGGCACTGGTAGTTTCAGTGCCCCTACTGTTACGCACTCAACAAGTGGAAACGCCCATGAGACACAAAGTTTTTTACTGCTTTACGGAAAAATACTGACCGAACACTTGACACAAACAATTTGCCTTGTTGACAGGTTCGTTAAAAAAATTTATACTATGTAAATGACGAACATATAAAAGATGGAGGTACCGCTATGAGCGAATGGAAACCAATCAAAGAAGGTAAAGTACGAGAGATTTACGACAACGGTGACAGTCTGATTATGGTCGCAACTGACCGCATCAGTTGTTTTGACGTAATTCTGAAAAACATCATTTCTAAAAAAGGAACTGTTTTAACCCAGATGTCGAAATTCTGGTTTGACCTTACTGAAGACATTGTCCCAAATCACATGATTTCTGCCGACGTAAAAGATATGCCGGAATTCTTTCAGCAGCCGGCCTATGATGGCAACAGCATGATGTGCCGCAAACTGACTATGCTTCCGATTGAATGTATTGTGCGCGGATATATCACCGGCAGTGGCTGGGCAAGCTATCAAAAGAACGGAACCGTATGTGGCATCAAGCTTCCGGAAGGTTTACAGGAATCCGACAAATTGCCGGAACCAATTTACACACCTTCCACAAAAGCTGAAATCGGTGACCACGACGAGAATATCTCTTTTGAGCAAAGCGTTGATGTACTGGAAAAAGAATTTCCTGGCAAAGGAAAAGAGTATGCTGAAAAGCTTCGCGATTATACCATCGCTCTTTATAAAAAATGTGCAGATTATGCATTGAAAAAAGGTATTATCATTGCCGATACAAAATTTGAGTTTGGTCTTGATGAAAATGGAAACATTGTTCTCGGTGACGAAATGCTGACACCGGATAGTTCCCGTTTCTGGCCTGCCAAAGGATATGAGCCGGGTCACGGCCAGCCATCCTTTGACAAACAGTTTGCAAGAGACTGGCTCAAAGAAAATGAGGGAAACCACGATTGGGAACTTCCGGAAGATGTTGCCAAGAAAACGATTGACAAGTATCTGGAGGCTTACGAATTACTTACCGGCGAGAAATTAAAGTAATTCCCACTACATCATTTGGAGGAATTTTCACCATGGAAAAGAAAACAATTTTAACTTTGGATCAGGTTAAGGAAATTGAAAAAACTTATCCGACTCCATTTCATATTTATGACGAAAAAGGAATCCGCGAAAATGCCCGCGCTTTGAAGAAGGCATTTTCATGGAACAAGGGTTATCGCGAATATTTCGCAGTAAAGGCAACACCAAACCCATTTATCCTTAAAATTTTACAGGAAGAAGGCTGCGGAGTTGACTGCTCTTCTCTGACCGAATTAATGCTTTCAGAATCCCTTGGATTTCATGATAATGACATCATGTTTTCCTCAAATGTGACACCACTTGCTGAGTATGAAAAAGCAAGTAAACTCGGTGCTTACATCAATCTAGACGATTTTACCCACATTGACTTTTTAGCAGAAAATGTTGGGATTCCGGAAACCATCTGCTGTCGTTATAATCCGGGTGGCGTATTTGAACTCGGTACAGACATCATGGACAACCCCGGAGATGCCAAATATGGCTTCACCAAAGAGCAGATAATTGAGGGCTACAAAAAATTAATGAAACTGGGTGCTAAAAACTTTGGTATTCATGCTTTCATTGCCAGTAACACCGTAAGCAACGAATACTATCCGACACTTGCCGGCATCCTGTTTGAACTCGCAGTAGAATTGAAAGAGAAAACAGGTGCCAATATTACATTTATCAACTTGAGCGGTGGTATTGGTATTCCATATACACCGGACAAAGAACCAAACGACATTGCGGTAATCGGTGAAGGTGTCCGCAAACAGTTTGAGAAAATTTTGGTACCGGCAGGACTTGGTGATGTATCTATCTTTACTGAACTTGGCCGCTTCATGCTTGGACCTTATGGCAATCTCGTAACAAAATGCATTCATCAGAAACATATTTACAAAGAATATGTTGGTTTGAACACTTGTGCCTGTGATTTGATGCGTCCGGCTATGTACGGTGCTTATCATCATATCACCGTCCTCGGCAAAGAAAATGCACCATGTGACCACAAATACGATGTCACCGGTTCTCTTTGCGAGAACAATGATAAATTTGCCGTAGACCGTATGCTTCCAAAGATTGACATCGGAGATTATCTGGTTATCCACGATACCGGTGCTCATGGATATGCTATGGGTTATAACTACAACGGTAAACTGAAATCGCCGGAGCTTCTTCTCAAAGAAGATGGCAGCGTGCAGATGATTCGCCGCGGAGAAACTCCACGGGATTATTTTGCAACCTTTGACTTCTGTGATATTTTAAAAGATATGAAATACTAAAATAGAACGAATTCAAACATAAGCAGGAAACAATGAATGTGCTCGCACAAAATCATTGTTCCCTGCTTTTTATTCTAACAGAAAATTTCTAAATCGTTACACGGATACTTTTTTCACCTTACTCCATTTTCCATAATAATTCACTCCATTTTTCTTTTTCACACAGCGGACACGCACATAATATCTTTTTCCACTCTTTTTGTTCGATATCACATAGCAATTCTTTTTCACTTTCTTTTTATGCGCTTTCTTAAACTTAGCATTTGCGCTCCACTGAACCTGATAGGAAACACCTTTCTTTTTCTTCCAGCGAAACTGCACTCGTTTTCCTTTCTTACTGCATTTCAAAATAGATGTTTTCGGAACAATCGGAGACTGAATCTTCGATGTCTTTGATACAAGCTGCGTAATCACAAAAGTTGTCGTCGGTTTTGTCCCCGCTACTCCATTACTGCCCTGTTTGGATGTATTTTTCTCTCGCACGACAGGAGTAGCACTCGGTACTTCCGTTGATTCCGGCAATGGAGTGAGGGATGGTTTCTCTGTCGGTACCGGCGTCGGAGTCAACGTTGGCAATGACGTCGGCTTTGGTGTCACCGTAAGATACACCTGCATACAGATATTTCCCTTTTCATCCTGCTCATAACTGCTCCAGTCATAATTATCGGAGTCTGCCGGGCAAAAGAGTACCGGATACCAGCCGGATTTATCTGCCTTCTGCGCCGGATTTTTCCATGTCACCGTTCCCGTTTTCGCAGGCTCAAGCGACAATGCGCATCCGGAAACCGTTTCGCCTTCTTTCCATTCCTTAGCTTTTATCGTCGGCAGTTTTCCTTTCACCGGACGCACGGTAATCGGAATCGAGCATGTAATTGTCTTTGTCTTCTCATCATACCCTGCCACCTTGCTCCAGTCATACCGAATGGTGTCTGCCGGACGAAACACAACATGGACACCTGAATTTTTAACCGGTGGACAAACTTTCTCGTCCTCCCAGAAGAAAATGCCATATTCATTTTTCTGGAAACTAAGAGAAGAATTCGACAAATCCTCACCAAAGGAAAGATCGGAGCACGATGGCCATTCAAATTCCTCCATCTCTTTTGGCAGTGTTTCCACCAAAACTTCACTCTCCACAGTTTCATAACCTTTCCCATCCGGGATAAATAACATTGTGTACCCGCAGGTTCCAAGTTTCAATGGCTGGCTGCCATCTTTCCACTCAAAACTCCCTTTGATGATTTCCCCCGTTTTCGGATTTTTATATTTTCCATCAAGGAAGCGAATCTGATTCAAACGGTCCCCATAGATTCCATGATTGCGGACAACCGATGGTGCTGCCTGCTCCGGTTTCACCGATACAATATCAACAACCACTGTATCCGTAACCGACTGATAATTATTATCCTGCGGCGTAAACACACCCGATATCTCATGTTTTCCAACATCATACTCTTTGGCATCCGTAGAAAAGGTAAATTCACCTGCTACCTTTTCGCCGGTAACCGGACTTACATACATCAAGTCCGGATGAATTTTCATTAAATTCTGACCGGCAAAAATCTGTACTTCTTTTTCATCCTGTCGTCTTGGGATAACAGCATTTACCGTTACTTTCCCGCTCTTTGTAAAGAATAAGGAATCATACGTCATCGGATATTTCGGCACAAATACAATATCCTGATTGGATGTTCCCGATTGTGGGACTAAGTCTCCTTTCACAAACTGCCACGTTCCCTCAACCGGCATTGACCACGTAACTTTATCCTCAGGAATCTGTGCCTCTTTCAGTTTCTGACCGTATGAAATACTTTTTGCTTCCAAACAAATGGATGTGTTATTTTTATTTACAGAATACGATTTTTTAATCATACGTCCCGCTAACAAATCGATTTTACCGGAACCATATAATATTCCATCCGAATTTTCTAAATCCACTGTTCCTCCACGAATCTGCAAAATTCCATCCATTTGCAATCCCTTCTTACCAATGGTCAATGTGACCCCTTCATCCACTACAAGAATAGTATCTTTATTTATCGCATCATAGTGGATAAAGTCAGGAAAGTCATAATAAATATCTCTTTCCAAAGTAATTACTCCTCCACACATCGAACAACACTGCAACGCAACATCTAAACTATCCGTATAGCATCCCTGCTGTCCTTTCGGCACATAATAAATGGAGCCAGCCGAAGCTGCTTTCACCATTTCCTTTGGCATCGAACCATATACACACAGGCACACAAGCACCCATGCAATTACTTTTTTCATTTTTAAATTCATAGACAGTCCTCCCTCTTGTCTTTTTATATCATGTAAATAGCTGCGATTCTCATTTACCAGATAAACAGATAAAATGAAATTAGATTCACCAGACAAACACCACGCTGTCTGATAAAGCAAAAGCAGTGTTTCCCCTGCGCATGAGAAACACTGCTTTTTGCTGTTCCTTCCGAAAGGAACTTTATTGTATCACGTGATATTTTACTCGTCAATTACTTTTTTTACAAATTATGGGCGTACAACGACCGGGATTTCGCTCTTTTTAAAAACGCCTCTGTCTCTTATTACAACATTATTATAGGTTGAACTACTCTCCATTGTCTTACCATTTCCAATGTAAACTGCAATGTGGTATATTCGCTTATACCGTCCGTTTCTTCTTGCCTTCGAGCCGCCAAAGCAAATCAAATCTCCCGGTCTCATTTTCTTTTCAGAATAGGTTTTCTTTGCCTTAATGGACTTTCCTTTTCTCACATAATAGTGGCCGATGTCCGCCGCCACCGGCGCCCAGCTTGTTTTGCAGACAAGATATCTTCCTACCGCACGATAGGTTCGGTAAACAAAAGAGGAGCAGTCATAATAGTTTTTATCCATCCGCCTTGCCTGACTGTACTTTTTCTTTCCTATCTTTTTATAACCATACCGCATCGCCCGGACAGCCGTTTTCGTACTTACTGCCAGATAATACTTTACTGTCTTTCCATCGACCTCGCAGGAAATCACAGCACTTCCATACTTTTTCGTTGTCACCTTTCCTGAAGCTGTCACAACAGCAACCTTTACATCGGACGAACGAAAGACCGGACGGCTTTCTGCATTTAACCCAGTCACCTTGACCGCCAGTTTTTTCTTTTTCTGATAAAAACCATATGCCTTTTTTATTTGCGGGTTTGTAACCGTAATCACACATTCTGTCTGAACGCCATCTACCTGTGCCACTACAGTAGTAGAACCAACTTTTTTCGCCTTAACTACAACGCCTGCCTGATTATAGGAAACAATCGAAACAATGGAAGTATCCCTTGTCTGATAAACAACCGGATTTCCTGCAACAGATTCTAACAAAAGTGTTGTCTGACAGCCCTTCGCTAAATTCTGCTTTTGGATTGTAAATTGGGGCTGCAAAATTTCAACACCAAGCACAAAAGAGTACACACCGCCATATGAATCCGTAACCGTAACAGAAAATTCTGCAAAGCCTGCGCGAACCGGCGTAATAATTCCCTCCTGTGTAACTGTGGCTGTTTCCGGCGTTCTTGCCTGCCACACACACGTCATCGATTCAAACTGCGGTATCGGCAGCTGAAAAGAGCCACCACCCAAAGGATGTGCCGTAAACGACTGTCTGTTAAAACTCAAATCCGAAAGAATCTCATTTTTCTTTACTTCAATTTCTGCATAGTCAACTGTCTCCGCCTTCGTTTTCACGGAAATCGTAACCGTACCTGCACCAATCGTCGTAACAACTTTGTTTGCCGACACCTCAACCACATGCTCTTTACTTAAAACCACTTCCCCTTCCGGCAAATCCGCAAGAGTAATCTTTTGTCCTAAGTAGAGACAAATCTTTTGTGTCGTCTCCTTTGCCTGCACATAATTCATCTGATTCACTCCGGCAAATGCCAGGGCAAACAGAAGAAATAACAGTGCAAAATATCTTTTGCTGCTTCGCATTTCCTCTCACCTTTCTTTGTAAATTTTTATATTTATCTTTCCTCAAATCACAGAACAAAGACTACACGATAGCAGAATCTTCTGTCATCGTGCAGTCTCACTATAAAACCACACTGTGTCATTTTTATTTCACTTCAATTTTTTCTTTACCGCCCATATATGGCTGTAATGCTTTCGGAATCTTAACTGAACCATCCTCACATAAGTTATTTTCTAAGAACGCAATCAACATACGTGGTGGTGCAACAACCGTATTATTTAAGGTGTGGGCAAAATACTTACCACCTTCACCGACAACACGAATCTTCAAACGGCGTGCCTGCGCATCTCCTAAATTCGAGCAGCTTCCCACTTCAAAATATTTCTTCTGGCGTGGAGACCATGCCTCTACATCAATCGATTTCACTTTCAAATCGGCCAAGTCACCGGAACAACACTCTAACGTACGTACCGGAATATCCAATGTACGGAATAAATCAACGGTGTTCTGCCACAATTTATCAAACCACATTTTACTGTCTTCCGGTTTGCAGACAACAATCATCTCCTGCTTTTCAAACTGATGGATCCGGTAAACACCGCGTTCCTCAATTCCGTGAGCACCTTTCTCCTTACGGAAACATGGAGAATAACTGGTCAAAGTTTTTGGCAGCTGCTCCTCCGGAATAATTTTATCGATAAACTTACCAATCATAGAATGTTCACTCGTACCAATCAGATACAAATCTTCACCCTCGATTTTGTACATCATCGCATCCATTTCATCAAACGACATAACACCTGTTACAACATTTGAACGAATCATAAACGGCGGCACACAATAGGTAAATCCGCGGTCAATCATAAAGTCTCTTGCATAGGAAATAACTGCAGAATGAAGTCTTGCAATATCGCCCATCAGATAATAGAATCCATTTCCTGCAACGTCACGTGCCGAATCCAAATCCAGTCCATCAAATGATTCCATAATCTGTGCATGATATGGGATTTCAAAATCCGGAACCACCGGATCACCAAACTTCTCAATTTCTACATTTTCAGTATCATTTTTACCAATTGGAACACTCGGGTCAATGATGTTTGGAATTACCATCATGCGCTTATTCAATTCCTCTGCAATTTCTGCCTCTCGTGCTTCTAAATCAGAAAGTTCTTTGGCATAACCGGCAACCTCTTCCTTCATTGCCTCAGCTTCTTCTTTTTTGCCCTGACCCATCAGCGCACCAATCATCTTTGAATTTTTCTTACGAAGAGCACGAAGGTCATCTGCTTTCTGCTGTGTCTCGCGACGCTCTTTATCAAGCGCAATCACTTCATCCACAAGCGGCAGTTTGTGCTCCTGAAATTTATTTTTAATGTTTTGTTTTACAACATCAGGATTTTCTCTTACAAATTTGATATCTAACATAATTTTCTTCCTTCCATATCTTTCTCACCGGTCATCCTGTCCCGCCGGAATTTTTTCTATGGAAAATTATACACCACTTTTTTCTTCCTTGCAATGCTTTTCCACCCATTTTCCACGCACCAAAACAATTCCAACCGGCAGCAAAATCAAACTAATTAACTGCGAGGTGGAAAAAATACTGATACTTCCTCTGATTTTATCCCCGCGAAGCATCTCTAACAAAAATCTGGCAATGGAATAATAAATCAAATAAATTCCCATCAACCGTCCATTTCTCAAATTCTTTTTCTTCATAAGGCAAAATAAAATACCACACAAAAGAAAATTCATAAGCGCCTCTAAAAGCTGCACGGGGAAACGCGGCACCTGACTTAATTGCGGAACAGCCTCATTATACGGAAACTGTATGGCAAAAGGGCCATGGTATTCAATGCCATAACAGCACCCGGAACAAAAGCATCCAATTCTTCCGATACCGTGAACAAATGGAATCAATGGTGCAAACACATCCATATACGGAACATAGGATAAATGATACTGCTTACAGTAACAAAAGATCCCCAAAAAGGCACCAATCAGGCCACCATAAAAAACAAGCCCACCAAACAAATAATTCATTAAAAATAACAGTGTCTGCATGAAATTTTTATCAAAACCAGCCGCAACTGCATCCCATTTCTGTATCAGGCTCGGAAGCCTTGTCAAGCAATACAACAGTTTAGAGCCGATAAGAATACCAATCGCCGCATAGATGGCACCATATAAAACATCCTCCTTGGCCAGACGATAGCGGCCTGCTATTTTTCTTGCTATAATAATGGCTATAAAAAAACCTGCCAAAAAAATTGTGCTATAAGTTGGAATATCTGCAAATCCTAAATGAATTGATGGAAACATTTTCTCCTCCTTAGAAAAAAAGGCTGCTGCCTAAGCAGCAACCTTCTTTATTTTGGTTATATTGTTCTCTTAGTTGTAAGCATCTGACAAGTCGTTCAATGCATTGCTCAAGTCATTTAAACTATCTGCTGCATCATTAACATCACTGCTTACTAAACAGGAACCACCAACGCATCCATAACAAGTATAACTTGTTTTGGTACTGCTGGACTCAACAGCACCACAGATTGAACATCCTACTGCAAAAATAACAGCGAAGATAATACCAATCAAACCACAGACAAAACCCGCCTGACCTTTTGTGCCTCCTGTCTGTTTTTTTGCATTAATACCGAGAACAACTGCTACGATACCTAAAATCAAAGCAATTGCGGCACCAATTACACCAAAGGTAATTCCTCCGATGACAGCGATTACTAAGCTCACAATACCAAGAATGGTAGAAGCTGTTGCTGCTCCGTTTTTCTGTTCCATAAAAATATCCTCCTTCCTCAATTATTTATCCCATAAAACTCCCTATAACAATTTATATTCTACCATACCAATATATTCCAAGCAATAAAAATTTTGACAAAAAAACTACATATTTTACATTTTTTTCATTTACCTTAACTATTTCGCATAAAAATATATATGTACAAAAAAGAAGCAGTTTCGGTCAATCCCGTTGCTGCTTCTTTTTCATCCCATTATTAATTTTTATCGTTTCCCGTCACATCATCAACGGCGTCATCCACACCGTCAATTACGTCGTTTACACCGTCAGCAGCATCATCCACGCCGTCTTTTACATCATCCGATAAATCGTTATCATCGTTTTTGTTGTCATCCGTCGCATTTGGCGTTGCTGTGTTATTATTTTCATTCGTTGGCGTCTGTGTCGCTTCATTTGTTGCTTCCGGAGAAGCAGATGGGTCCGTTGCGCTGTTATTTTTATTGCCGCACCCGGTTACCATAGCGGACAAACAAACAACAAGCATTGCAAAAACTACTATTTTTTTCATTGAAATATCCTCACTTTCTACAAATAAATCGTTTCTTACAATGCTATTGTGACCCATTTTATTGTTTTTATTCGTTTGTTTTTATTTGAAAAATTTTTCAATTTCTTCCGGTTTATCGACAATGTAATTGGCACCATGCTCTTCTAAAAAAGTTCTTCCCCGAAATCCCCAGCTCACACCAATGCAGTCCATTTCACTGGCTTTTGCTGTCGCTAAGTCAACATCCGAATCACCAATATAAACAGCATTTTTCTTATCGCACCGCAACTCTGCCAATGCCTTATAAACCATATCCGGTGCCGGCTTTTTTCGGATCCCCATTTCTTCCATTTCTCCGAGTGCCACATCCAGCAGATTCGGAAAATAAACCAGCATCAATTCTTTAACCGCAAAATCCGCCTTATTTGATACACCCGCCATTTTCACACCCTTTTTCTTTAAATTTTGAAGAAGCGCAAGAACCCCCGGATACAGTGCTGTTTTGTCATGGCAGTGTTCTGCATAATATTCTTTAAAATCAGAAAGTGCCTGCTCAAACACCGGATTATCCTTACCGGATGGAACCGCACGCTCCATTAACTTTACAATTCCATTTCCCACATACTGACACACCTGCGTAATTGTACAAAGTGGCATTTTATTTTTTTTAAGTGAATAATTCACGGCGTCCGCTAAATCTTCTAATGTATTTAATAACGTTCCATCCAAATCAAAAACTGCTGTCTGATATGTCATATTCTTTCATCCTTTCTGCATTCGCTCCAAATTACGCACATTGTACCACTCTCTTTTGGTTTGTGCAAGTTGACATTTGCCCGGCTAAATGCTAACATAAATGTAATTGTTCAAAATCGATTTTGAGCACTTACATTTGATGTACGAATTTATTTTTGGAGGAAATGACAATTATGAAACTAGACAAATTAGTAGGCGAACGCTTCAAAGAAAAACCAAGCGATTGCGTCGTTGAAAGTCATGCACTGATGATGCGCGGCGGCTATATGAAAGATGTAGCCAAGGGAATTTACTCACAATTTACCCCATTAAAGCGCATTTGCCAGAAAATAGAGGCGATTATCCGTGAGGAAATGGATGCCATTGACGGACAGGAAGTTTTGTTCCCGGTTGCTCTTCCGGCATCTTTGTGGGATGAGTCCGGACGTTACGAAAGTGTCGGCAGTGAGCTTTTACGTTTTACCGACCGCAACGGCTCAAAAATGGTCTTAGGAATGACTCACGAGGAAGCTGCCGTTCAGCTTGTCCGCGATTATGCAAAAAGTTATAACAGTTATCCTTTTATGATTTATCAGATTCAGACTAAATTCCGTGATGAAGCACGTCCACGTGCCGGTTTAATCCGTGTCCGCGAATTTACTATGAAAGATGCTTATTCTTTCCACACTTCACAGGAAGACTTAGAGCGTTATTATCAAATTTGTTATGATGCTTATAACCGCATTTTTGCACGTGCCGGTATCCCGGAAGTAGTTACCGTTGCCTCCGACTCCGGTATGATGGGTGGAAGTCTTTCCCATGAATATATGCTCTTAACACCAATTGGAGAGGATTCGATTGCCATCTGTTCCGATTGTGATTACCGTGCAAATATGGAAGCTGCTGAATCAGTTATTGAAAATACGAAAGATGCAGCCGATGAACCACTGACAAAAGTTCACACACCTAACATTCACACTATTGAAGAAATTTGTGATTTTCTTCATTCTCCATTGGAGAAATCGTGTAAAGCTGTTGTTTACCAGAAAAATATGACAGACGATTTTATTGTTATTTTCATCCGCGGTGATTTAGATGTCAATGAAACCAAACTGACGAACTATCTCGGCGAAGAAGTTCATCCGGCTGTAATTACAAGTGACTGTGGTCTGAATGCCGGCTATATCGGTCCGGTAAATCTTACCGTAAATGGCAATTACACCGTACTTTATGATAAATCACTTCAGGGAACAAACAATTTATCCTGTGGTGCCAATGAAGAAGAATATCATTACACGGGACTCTGCATGGAGCGTGATGTTGTCGATGCCGAATATGTGGATTTAGCAAAAATTGTAGATGGCGGTATCTGCCCACACTGTGGCAAAAAGACAATCCACATTTCCCGCGGTATCGAGGTAGGAAACATCTTCCAGCTCGGAACGAAATATACAAAATCCATGAATATGCAGTATTTGGATGCGGATGGCGAATCCCATTATCCAATTATGGGCTGTTATGGTATTGGCGTTGGACGTCTTGCTGCTTCTGTCTGTGAAGCACATCACGATGACTACGGTCCGGTATGGCCGATTACCATTGCCCCATGGCAGGTTCACCTGTGCTGTCTGCGTGCAGACGATGCCGAAGCAAAAGCTTTTGCTGATGAATTATATGCAAGTCTGCAGAAAGAACACATTGAAGTTATTTATGACGACCGAAATGTCCGCCCGGGTGTTATGTTCTCTGACGCGGATTTACTTGGTATTCCAATCCGTCTTGTAGTCAGCCCAAGAAATATGAAAGAATCCGTTGTTGAGCTCTCAAGCCGTGATAAATCCGTACAGGATAAAGTTGCACTTGCTGATGTTGTACCAGCAGTAAAAGAATTGATTGCTAAGATGACAAAAGAAATTGAATCAAAATAACCAAAAAATGAAGCCGGTCTGCGAAAAAGCGAACCGGCTTTTTTTCATAATAAATTCATTTACTCTCCACGAATCTGTGCTACAAAATACTCCTCTGCTTCTCCCTTTGTCATTTCAAAAGGAATTGCTAATTCACCAAACAAATTATCCTCTGCCATATGCAGATAACGCTCATCACTTGTTGTTGCTTTTTTTCCTTTTTGTAATCTGGCCTGATTTCTCTGATAAGACGTCTTAATCAGTTTAACCCACTGTCTGCTGTCACAGGAACGGAGTGCCTCTTTGTACACCTCTTCCCGCTTCTTATCGTTCTCTACCCAGAGTGTCTCAATTTCGTCCCACTCTTTTAATAATGTCTCTGCTTCTTTTTTCGTCATAACCGGACGTGTTACTACTCTTTTTCCATCCGTTGGTACAAACAGTTTACTGCCCGAAGTATAAATCGGAACCAGCGTATAATACGTGCGCTGTGGGGCACCATCTATGCCATCCATATTTTGAATCGATTCTACCCGGCAGACTCCACTATTCCCATGCACTACATAGTCTCCTATTTCAAACAAGTCTATCCATCCTTTCTGCCGACTGCGCCACGACTATAAGAGGCGCTTATATTTTCCGTCTACACTATTAGTATACCACCTTTTTTCTGTTATCGTAAGATTTTTTTTAATTTATTAGTGATATTCGTTTGGGATAAGTGTTTAATGGTTGTTTTTTAGGGTCCGTAAATTAATAACAAATGTTTGTGTTTCGTGGGCGCTCCCGCTAAACAAACGCGTAAGGGTATCGGCATGCCAACCACGCATACCAGATACCCACTAAAAATTAGTTAAACATTAGGACGTTTTGTTGGCATATTCCTCCTCTCTCTTTTACAGAAGTACGTTCGAACAATACAGTTAAAATAGAAAAAAAGAAATTCAATTGGCGAGAGACTATAATGCGAAACATTATCCTGTCTCAAGACAAATGAATTTCTTTTTTTCTATTTCATAACTATATTAGTTCGACGCTTTTACTTAGCATCTGTACACATAAAGCTGATTTCTGCTTCTGCTGCTAATTTACCATCTACTGTTGCAACTGCTTTGCCAATGCCCATTGGTCCTTTGCATTTAATAATTTCTGTCTCTAAGCGCAGACGGTCGCCCGGAATTACCTGCTTTCTGAATTTGGCATTTTTGATTCCGCCAAAGAAGGCAAGTTTCCCTTTGTTTTCCGGAAGGCTTAATACTGCAATCGCGCCAACCTGAGCCAATGCCTCAATGATTAACACACCCGGCATTACCGGCTGCTGTGGAAAATGACCCTGGAAAAATGGCTCGTTCATCGTTACATTTTTATATCCTACCGCTCTTACTCCCGGCTCCATCTCTTCGACGCAGTCAACCAAGAGGAACGGATAACGGTGTGGGATAATCTTTTGAATATCGTTGATATCTAATAACATTTCGTTTTTCCCTTCCGTTTTTTATTCTGCAAATGCCTTGAAAATCAATACAGCATTATGTCCACCAAATCCAAGAGAGTTACTCAGTGCTACATCAACTTTTGTTTCAACTGCCTCTTTCGGACAATCCAAATCACATTCCGGATCCTGATTTACAAGACCAATATTGGCATGTACATAGTTTTCCATAATAGATTTTACACAAGTAATTGCCTCAACACCACCGGCAGCACCAAGCAGATGTCCTACCATGGATTTTGTTGAATTAACTTTACACTGGTAAGCCGCATCTCCCATCGCAAGTTTAATTGCCTTGGTCTCGAATGCATCATTCATGTGTGTGCTGGTTCCGTGTGCATTGATATAATCAATATCTTCCGGTTTGATGCCCGCATCTTTGATTGCAAACTCAATTGCTTTTGCATCGCCGCTTCCGTCGTCAATCGGTGCTGTCAGATGATGTGCATCACTCGTTGCACCATAACCAACAACTTCTGCGTAAATATGAGCACCACGTGCTTTGGCATGCTCTAATTCTTCAAGAACTAAAATACCGGCACCTTCACCCATAACAAATCCACCACGGTCTACATCAAACGGAATCGAAGCTCTTTTCGGGTCATCTGTTGTATTCAATGCATTCAATCCGGTAAATCCGGCAACACCAAGCTCGGTAATCGCACCTTCTGATCCACCGGCAACCATAACATCTGCCTCACCATATTGAATGGATCGGTATCCCTCACCGATACAGTGAGTACCTGTTGCACAAGCTGTTACCACGTTGATATTTTTACCTTTTAATCCAAACTGAATTGAAATATTTCCGGCTGCCATATTGGAAATGAGCATCGGAATCATAAGCGGAGCTACACGGTTTGGTCCTTTTGTCAAAATTTTCTCATAATTTTTCTGCACACACTGAAGACTTCCAATTCCACAGCCGACGCTGCATCCTACCATAAATGGATCTTCCTTTTCCATATCCAGCCCACTGTCTTCAAGTGCCTCTTTTGCAGCTACAACCGCATACTGTGCAAAATCTTCCATACGTCGTGCGGATTTTTTATCCATCGCAATCGTCGGATCAAAATCTTTAACCTCTGCATCCAAATGTGCTTTGTAATCGGTTGTGTCAAACTTCGTAATTGGTCCGATTCCAACGGTTCCTTTTTTTACATTTTCCCAAAAATCTTTTACATTATTTCCGATTGGGGTTACTGCACCCATACCGGTAACTACAACTCGTCTACTCATTCTTTCCTCCATTCATTTTGTTACATCGCAATACCGCCATCGACACACAATACCTGTCCGGTAATGTATTTCGCACGGTCAGATGCTAAAAATACAACTGCTTCCGCTACATCTTCTACCGTACCAAAGGCACCAAGTGGAATCGTTTTACATGCTTCTTCTTTTACCGCATCCGAAAGCTTGTCCGTCATCTCTGTTGCAATAAATCCAGGTGCTACTGCATTTACTGTGATACCACGGGATGACAATTCTTTTGCCGTCGCTTTGGTAAGACCAATTACACCGGCTTTGGAAGCGGAATAATTTGCCTGTCCCATATTTCCGATAATTCCAGAAACCGATGCCATATTGATAATATGCCCCTGACGCTGTTTCATCATCGGACGCGTCACAAATTTAATTCCATTAAAGACTCCGGCAAGATTTGTCTGAATAACATCCTGAAATTCTTCCTCAGACATCTTCATAATCAGATTGTCTCTTGTAATTCCGGCATTATTTACCAAAATATCAATTCTTCCATATTCTTTTACCACACCGCCGAAAAATTCTTTCGCATGCTCAAAATCGCTGACATTGCACTGAATGGCCTTCGCTTTACCGCCATCTTTTTCAATCTCAGAAACGACCTCGTCGGCACGCTCTTTGGAACCATTATAATTAACAATTACCATTGCACCTTCGCGGGCAAGCGCTTTTGCAGTTGCTCTTCCGATTCCTCTGCTGGCACCGGTAACGACTGCTATTTTGTCCTGTAATAACATACTGCCTCTCTTTCATAAAGCACTATTTGAGCGCTTCTACAACCTTGTCAATATCTTCCATTGTTGCCACATTATATGTAGTCAGTTCCTTGCCAATGGCCTTGGCAATTTTTTTATTAAATCCTGCCAATGTTCTTCCCGGTCCAATCTCGATAAAGGTATCAACACCGTTTTCTACCATCTTTTCCACCGACTGCTGCCAGCGTACCGAATGGCTGACCTGACTTACAAGACGAGGCATAATGTCTGCCTGCTCTGTAATATAGGAAGCGTCTACATTTGCCACATAAGGAATCTGCGGTTTTTCAATCGTAAGTTCTTTTAATACAGCCTCTAATTTTTCACCGGCTCCTGTAAGAAGGCTTGAGTGAAATGGTCCGCTTACGTTTAAAAGAACAGCTCTTTTTGCTCCGGCTTCTTTTAATTTGTCTGCTGCCTGTTTTACCTGTTCAGTCTCTCCGGAAATTACAATCTGTCCCGGACAGTTATAGTTTGCAACCTGAACTTTATCAAACTCTTCAATATTTTTATCAATCTCTGCGGCATCCATACCAAGAATTGCTGCCATACCGCCTTTTCCGGCAGGCACTTCTTCCTGCATGAAAATACCACGTTTACGAACTGCTTTTGCAGCATCTACAAAATTCATAGAACCTGCTGCTACTAACGCACAGTATTCACCAAGGCTAAGTCCGGCTGCCACATCCGCCTTTACACCTCTGGTTTTCAATTCTTCCATAATTGCCACACTGGTTGTAAGAAGACATACCTGCGTAAATTCTGTAATATTAATGTCGTTATTTTCTTCAAAGCAAAGTGCTTTCAAGTCCAAATCAACTGCCTTAGATGCTTGTTCAAACACATCTTTTGCCACTGCTGAATTTTCATAAACATTTTGTCCCATTCCTACCACCTGTGCTCCCTGTCCGGGGAAGACAAATGCAATTTTACCCATAGTTCTATCCTAGCCTTTCTTTCGTCATTTTCTCATCATTGGTGCATATACATTGCACTCTAAAACATTGACACCAAGAGAAGCGGACTATGTCAAACTTTCTTGGTGTCAATCTTGACCTGTTTATCAGGTTATGTGCAATTGTTTTACTCTACACCTTTGCTCTTTAAGAAATTAATTACGTCGCCTACTGTGTTGATGCTTTCCAAATCATCCGTAGGAATCTCAACATCATACTCCTCTTCAAGAGCCATGATCAATTCATAGAGATCAAGAGAATCTGCTCCCAAATCATCTTTGAAAGAAGATGCTTCTGTGATGCTGTCTGCATCTACGCTCAACTGATCTGCGATAAGTTCCTGCATTTTTTCTAACATAATACGATTTCTCCTTTTTACTTAAATTCTTTTTATTCGTTCAAAATTATACTTTGAATCACCATGTATTGTAGCGTATCCACATACGTTTGTCAAGATTTTTCCATTTATATAAACTGGAGTGTAAAACAAACCACTGCCGCCAAGGTAAGCAGCACATAAAAAACGATTGCTTTCTTCCTCTCCGGATAGGCTTTCAGGGCATTTAAAACAAACAGCACAATAACAATTCCAAGCTCCGTTTTTAAAATCCAGCCCTTATTCATCCCCATGCCCACATCGATAATGATAAAGATTAACAATATGGCAGTCAGTATACTTTGTAAAATCATGAGCACTTTTTCTTTCTGTCTCATAAGCCCCCACGCGCCTGCCATATCCTGCGAAAGTTTTCTATCTGCCATTTATTTCTCCTTTCTTATTGAAACTGCCTGCATCTACTTTACTGTAAATGCAGGCAGTTCGAAAATAGTATACAAAATAGTATATTGTAAACAAAATAAAGGAAGCTTCGAAAGGGACTTGAACCCTCGACCCCTTCATTACGAGTGAAGTGCTCTACCGACTGAGCTATCGAAGCACACGGTGTATAACCGACAGAATATATAATACACATTCCTAATTTTTTTGTCAAGTAATTCATTCATACTTTTGGTCATTTTTTTTCAAATAAGCAAAAACACCCACCGGCACATAAAAAGCAAGTCCTGCCTCTCATGCACCGGTGGTGCTCTCCTAATCATAATACCTTACATTACTTAGTAAGCAGCATCATAATCTCATTGCTTCGATTAATAAACTCTGTCATCTTATCTGCCTGCAGTGGCTGATGGCTAATCATTGCCAGATCATAAAGCTGTTTGCAGAACATATCGCTGTGCTCGCCGTCTTTGTTCGCCAGCAGATACTGAACCAAATCATTGTTTGCATTCAGAACAAGCGTCTGTCCGACATCCGGCAGTTCCATACCGCCCATGCCATTTGCGGAATACATCTTCATCATATCCTGCATCCTTCTGGCCTCTTCAGACAAGGTAATCATAGAAGAAACTTTATCATTTTTCAATTTCTCCACTTTAACCTCTAATTGGTCTTTTCCGGTTGCTTTACGGAACAATTCTTTCAAAGTCTCGGTATCTTCTTTCAGTTTTTCCTCATCGCCTTCTTCTTTGAAAGCATCCGTCAAATCTGCATCAATTCTCTGGAATTTCACATCGTCATCGCCGGCTTCCAATGCCGATACAAACGGCTGGTCAATATTATGAAGAAGAACAACCGCATTCATATCCTGCTCACGGAACATCTTCACATACTGGCTCTGCTGCTGCAAATCGGTAACATAGTAAACAATCTTCTTTGGTGCCTCTGTCTCTTCTGAAGATTTCTCATCCTCTTTGCCCTCTTCGACCACTTCTGCCTCTACTTCCGGCTCCGGAATTGTCTCCAAATACTCTTTTAATGTGCTGTATTTGTCGTCCAAATCCTTGAACAAAACATAATCTTTAATTTTCTCTTTGAACTTCTCATCTTTCAAGCAGCCAAATTTGATAAACGGGCTGATATCATCCCAATATTTCTCGTAATTCTCGCGGTCTGTTTTGCACATACCGGAAAGTTTATCTGCCACTTTTTTCGTAATATAATCCGAAATCTTCTTCACAAAACCATCATTCTGCAAAGCACTTCGGCTTACGTTCAATGGCAAATCCGGGCAGTCAATAACGCCCTTCAACAACATCAGAAATTCCGGAATTACTTCCTTAATATTATCCGCAATAAATACCTGGTTGTTGTATAACTTAATCATACCTTCAACATTCTCATACTCCAAGTTTACTTTCGGGAAGTACAAGATACCTTTTAAGTTAAACGGATAATCCATATTCAAATGAATCCAGAATAACGGCTCACGGTAATCATTAAATACTTTACGGTAAAATGTCTTGTATTCCTCTTCGGTACACTCATTTGGATGTTTTGCCCAAAGTGGGTGCGTATCACTAATGGATACCGGACGTTTCAAAATTTTGGTCTTTTTAACCGGCTCTTTTGCTTCTTCGCCCTCTTTTTTGTCATCCTCTTTTGGCTCTTCCACAATTTCCTCAATAACCGTATCTTCCTCTGTCACTTCCTCGCTCGGAATTGTCTCATACTCCGGCTCAGCATTTGCCTTTGTAAGGAAAATTTCAACCGGCATAAAAGAACAATATTTATCAAGCACCTCACGAACACGGTATTCGTTGGCAAACTCGTAACTGTCCTCATTTAAATGCAGGATAATCCGGGTACCTACTGTATCTTTATCGGATGGTCCCATCTCGAACGTCAAACCACCGTCAGACTCCCAATGAACCGCTTCCGAACCTTCTTTATAAGAAAGGGTATGAATTTCTGCAGAGTCCGCTACCATAAATACAGAGTAAAAGCCAAGACCAAAATGTCCAATAATCTGCTCTTCATTTGCTTTATCTTTATATTTTTCCAAGAAATCAGCAGCACCGGAAAAAGCAATCTGGTTAATATACTCTTTCACTTCGTCTGCCGTCATACCAAGTCCATTATCGGTAAACGTAATTGTTTTATCTTCCGGATTTACTTCCACCTCAATTTTAGCTTTGTAATCATCCGGCAGAGATGCCTCACTCATAAGGTCTAATTTTTTCAATTTCGTAATCGCATCACAAGCATTACTTACAACTTCACGGATAAAAATATCATGGTCTGAATACAACCATTTCTTAATAATCGGGAATATGTTTTCTGAATTAATCGCTAAATTTCCTTGTTCATTCGTCATGTTATCAACCTCCAATTAGTAATTCAATCTTGTTCTAACAGATATGATAACGCTGTCACAATCGAATGTCAAGAAAAATTTAGCACTCATTTAAGTTGAGTGCTAACAAGTCTTGTTTTCTTTCTTATACCCCCTCAAACCTACCATTTTACGTCATTTCTTCGCTCCCACTTTTTTACCTGATTTCTCATAATTTCTCATTTTACTTCATAATTTTCTATATTTTGAAGTAAAAAATGAAGTAAACTATTAAATGATCAGGCGAATGTTTTCTGTTTTTTTCATTTCCTCCCTGCTTCTTTCCGTCGATACGTGATTATACACTTCCATTGTCACATTTATGCTATTGTGCCCCATGATATATTGTAATACTTTCACATCCATACCACTTTCTGCCATGCGCGTACACGCTGTATGTCTCAATATGTGCGCGGATATATTAGGGAGTCTTTCTTCACAATCTTTTACTGTCTTGTTGTAACTGTTCACGATGTTATACAGCACATTATTAACCGCCGAGGGCATGATAGGCGCACGTCTTTTTGTGGTAAAGCAAAAGTCACGATATCCGTCAATAATTTCTTTGCTTGTTGTGCCGTGCATAATCTGGCGTTGTTTTTGTATCAGTAATTCACGCCGCACTTCTTTTGTCATCGGTATAATTCTTGTGCCTGATTTCGTTTTCGGCGCCTCTGCATACAGTTTATACTTTCCATCAACCTTTCTGTACACAAGCTGATGGTTCACGCTTATCTCTTCCTTGTCAAAGTCTACATCCGACCAGGTAAGGCCGATCAGTTCACCACATCGCATACCAGTTTTCAGTGCAACCTTTATCATCGGTGAGTGTTTTGCGTATATTGTACTGCTGCCTATATAATTAACAAATTCCCGTTCCTGAGACCTTGATAATGCCACTCGTTCCCTTGCATCATCCTTTCTAAATTCCTTCACGCATCCAATGCAAGGGTTTTTTCGTATCAAGTCGTCCGCTAGCGCCAAATCAAAAGCAGGGACCAGTATTCCATTAAATGTACAAATCGTCGAATACTTCAAGCCTCGCTCCGAAAAGTTTTTGTACAGCTTTAATATATCGCTTTTTACAATTTTCCCGACTTGTTTATTTCCCAACGGTGTGTTTTTGATATTGTTGTTCCACATATTCGTATAGTTCTGGCGCGTTGAATATCTTATATTTGTTTTCAATGATAAATACCTATCAAATAACTGATTTAAGGTTATCGTTGCCCCGTAGGTGTCAATGTGGTCTTCTAGGTCTCTTATTGCTTCTCGCTTTTTCTTGCGCAAATCAGATAGATTCTTTGCGTATATGGATTTTCTTGTCCCCTGCAAATCCGTGTACTGGTATACATATCTGCCGTCTTTCCTTTGGCTTTCTCCTTTTTGGAGCACCCTTCCTTTGTTGTCTTTTCGTCTTACCATTTCCTTTTTCTCTCCTTTCCGGTAAAAGAAAAGAGCATTGCACTTTTATAATCTCACAAATACAATGCTCTTTCAATACTTTTTGAAAGATTTTGAGAACTTATGGCGAATTACAAAACTTCTAACTCCGCCAGATATTCTTCAAATTTCTTTCTTTTGATCAGCGTTACTGTTCCCTTCATCAGAACAAAGTTACAATCCGGGAGTTTTGCCAGCTCTCTAATCTTTGCCTCTCCTATGTTGCTGTAGGCTGCTGCCTCTTCGATTGATAAATTAACTTTCTTCCATACCGGTATTTTTTCTCTCATGCTCATCTTGTTTCCCTCCAAATCTTTTCAACTGTTCCAATTCTTTTAACTGTTCCATCAACTCTTCATCATCATTCCATATCCTTGGCGAAACCCCAACCGTTGACGTGTTGTTTTTCCACATTAGCATATGACCGGATAAAGTCGTCTTGTATGGTCCAATAATATCAAGGTCATCTGATGTTTTTGCCTCTTCATCAATTAGGGAGCACAGGCCTTCATTTACTGGGATAAGTTTCTCGCCCGCCGAAAACAGTCTGCTTAAAACGCCAAACTTTTCCTCTTCTACCAAAAGATTCGTTTTTTCCAAATATTCCTCTGGCTCTCTAAGTGCAAGTGTAAACCATGTTGAATCGTCTATCAACTGCTGCCTTGTTCCATCGCTATATATCTTGATACTCTCGTTTTTTGGCAGATCTCCGATAAGTTCAACCAGTGCAGCCTTGGCCGCATTTGTAAAAAACCTTTTTTCGACCATAATGGCCCAGTAACCGCCGATTATGTAATATATATTTGTGTTGTCCTCATGTCCGACTTGTAATAAGTCTCTTTTGTATGCCTGTTTCAGTAATCGCTTGAATACGGTTGTTTTAATGAACATATATCATTCCTCCCTTTCGTCAATGTATGTTGCTTCCATGTCTGCTAAATGTAACCACACCGCCAATTTCGACGCTCTGTATGCTGCGTTTATATCCCGACTTCCACCTCTAACCGCATCGTCGAACGCGCCCATGTGCCATCGGATGGCGAGGAGCTCTTCATCAGTCAGCCTCATATACTTCTGGATAATAAATACCGACTTTTCACCGTGTCCTGCTGGAAAAGCATCTTTGTTATATACGTAAATTTCTTTCCCGTCTTCCGTTTTCTCTTTTCGATAGGCGTCCATTTTGCATACATCGTGTAGCAAGGCAACCGTGGCAATAGTTTTTAATGTATACTTTTTAGGCGCTCCACTATTCATCAGCCTTTCAAACACATTAAGCGAGTGCCTTGCAAGTCCTCCATCGTAGCATCCATGATACTTTGTACTTGCTGGTGCATCAAAAAAACCATTGTGTTTCATGTCTTTCAAAAGAATTTTTGCCCCTAAATCTTCGTGTTCTGTTCCTTTTTGTGCCACAAGGGCTGTGTATAAACCAACAAATTCCTTTTCAATCTCTAATCTCAAATCACCATTTTCTATCATTTCTTTCCCTTCCTTTCTCTCAACTGTGCCTGTGCAATCTCCGCGTATGTAAACGCCTCACGTCGTCCGTTTACAGCACACAGAGCATGATTTCTATACAGTTTCACAATCTGCGCCGGTACTCTGCGTTCAAAACCTTTCACTCTCTCACCAATCGGTGCCGGCTTATAAATATAAATCACATCTCCAGCTTTTAACATTAACCGGGACGGCGTCAACTGTTCCTTTGTGATGCATACCTTTTCTGCTCGTTCTTCTCTATGGTTTGTTTTCATTCAAAACACCTCCCGCACATCGGACAATAATGGAATTTCATCGAAATACCTTCCGGCGACATTTCCACTCTTCCTGTGTCGTCTAATAATTTCAACGAACTCGATGCATCATCCGAAATAATATACTTATAGTCATGACAAAAACCACACTTCTTGTCTTCTTGCGCCGGCGCAACCGAATCCTTGTCCAATATCGAACTTTCGTTGTTTTCTACTGGTTCAACGTCTCCGATTTGCTCTTTTTCGGCGAATTTTGAGACATCTGTCTGTCCATCGCACTCAATTCTTTCCTCTGATTGCTCCGAATCAACGTTTTTTCGCTCTACGACCGGCTTTTTCGGTTTCGGTTTTGGCGGCTCTTTTTTCTGTGGCTTTGGTGGTTCTTCCTTCTGTTCCACTGGTAACGGTACACCGAACACTTTTTCATACCATTCCTCTGCGGATAATCCGGATGGATTTCTAATCGCTGCCGCTGACTTAATGAACTCCTCGTATGAGTATGTTTTTTTCTGCATTCCCTTTGTAATGCGCAATTCCGTGTCTTTAAAGAAATACATGTACGCACCGGCCCTTGTAAAACCAAATCCGGTACCTGATACCGCCATCGCTACCGCTTCGGTATCTACGGTTCCCGTGCTCATCATTTGTGTAATGTGCGGGTATAAGTTTCTAAATTTATCCACGAATTCTTTCTGTCCCAGTAAGGTCTTGATCGAATCTGTTAGGAAATTATTGTCCGTCGATTCAAACGACACTGTGGCCGCAAAGTTAGATTCTGCTTCCTGCTCTGCTGCCTGTTTTGTTTGCCGTTTCACTTCTCGGATGTCTTCTCGTTTCATGTCCGGAGAAAGCTCCTCTCGAATGTTATCCGGAAGCGTAAGCATTTCTGAAAGTTTTGCCTGACCGTAGCCGGTATATCTTTCCTGGAGTTCAGTCGAATAGCCATCCTTCGAAAACTCTCTATTGATATCCATAAAGCGCGAGGTCTGTGACTGATTCCAACCATATTCCGCTTCTGCAAATTTGAATATGCTGGAGTAGCCAGCTTCGCGGAAGAGTTCGGCATCATCCGCTTTTCTCAAAATATACCCAAGTTCGACAACACTCTTTACCGCTTTACGCTGGCAGTTGTCAATTTCCCTTTTGACATCTTCCATGTCATTTAATACTATTGTTATCTGTTCCATCATAGCCTCCTATCCATTTGATTAAATCGTTGAGCAGTTCAATCTGCTCTTTTTATGTCCTGTTTCATTTCTTCTCCTTTATTTCCTCCCGGCTTTTAACCGGGAGGTTTTAACATGGCTCGCCGTGATATTCAAGCCAGAGGTGCCTAGATATAATTTTTTCCGAAAATCCTCATAAAGTCCTCGTGGGTGCCGTGCTGACTCTCAAAGGCTTTTTGTCCTGCCGCCTTTAGAGACAGATTCACTTGATGGTTTCTATGTACTGAGTTCGCACCATTTCGGTGGCATCGTTCGCCGCACAGTCTCACTTTTAATCCGTATCGTTCCGAATATTTTCGATTCGGTCCGCCAAACACGTGGTGTGTTTCTAAACCGCAAGGGTCTGCTGTGTGATTTCTGCCACACAAGTAACAAAAATCCCAGTCATGCCCCAACTGCATGATTGACCTCAACGTGACCCACCTCCCTTCTTAATTTTTCCAGGAAGGAATCCACGGCCGTCACTTCTTTTCCTTCCTTGTTGTACTTTCCGTGACGCTGGACAATTTTGTACTCCGGCGTGATTTCTACCGTGTAGAACGGCGTGTCCGGTTCCGTCTTTTTTCTCAAAAACAAAATGTAACTGCTGCCTCTTATCATTTTCTCTGCATAACCTGCCATTCCCACACAGATGTGTTGTGTCTGCCCTTCTTTGACTATTTCTGTTTTAGTTTTAGCCGGACGCAAAATGAATGCATCGTCTTCATAGGAAAACCTTTTTGCTATTTTTTTGTATATTTTCCTTAAGTCCTCATCTTTTTCTTGCGCTTCTTTTAATTCCTTTTTGTGTCTTGCTTCCACCTTTACTTCTATCATCGCATCATGTGCCGCGTCCAAATCTCTCGGATAAAGCACAAATTCGTCCGTCATGTCACTTCCGAATTCTCTCGCCATATGTAGATAGTCCCTGTATATATACACGTTTTTTACCTTATTGATGTACCGAAGTGTTTTTTCTACTTTCATGTGATTCGCTTTAAAAAACAAACGGATATCTTCCACACTCAGTCTTTCAATCACTAAGCGTATCAGTGTTGTATTTTTTGTGTATTCATAAAGCGTTTTTGCCTTTTCGACATAAATTTGGTTGGTATTTCGTGGCAAAGTACGATATAATTCTTTTGGTATACCCAGTATCTTATGTGGTTTTGTTTCCTTCTTGTTCAGCTTCATATTGTAATTTCTCATCCTTGTAATGTAATCTTCGACAAATTCTTTCATTTCGACCTTGTACAGTGCTTCCAGACACGGCCACCGGTGCAGTGCTTCATACACATCCATAAAGGCGGACACATAAAGGGTGTATCGTTTTCTCGCGTATATCTTTCCTATCAATTCCTTTCCTTCATCACTAAACCATCTCAAATTGCTATCGTTTATGATTCCTCTTAGGTTCCTTTGATATACTTCTGGAACATTACGAATTGGCTTCCTCGATTTCCAGTGATACAGCGGATTATTTGCGCTCTTTGACGACCAACAGGAAGGATTCTCCTGCCACCCGTACGTATAGCCATGATATGTCCATCTCGGCACGTTCTCATACCAATATTGACGTCTTCCTTTTTCCACTGCTCCGCGAAGATTTTCTTCACATTCTTTCGCAGCAATTCCCTCTCCGGAAAAATGATATATTCGTTCAATAAATCGTACCATCACACCGTTATTTATCTTTTGCGCATAGATAAACTTCCTTGAGTCCTGTTTGACTATCATGTTTTTTGTTTTAGCTGTCGCTTTCTTGTGACACGCCGGGCATGTGTACCTCCCATTGATACGCAGTTTTTTATACTGCGACACCGCTTCACACCCGGTACACTTTCCTTCTGTTTTTCCCGGTTCGTAAATGATATACCTCGGCATCCGTCTATCCATCCAGTCGATAAAGGCTTTAGGGAGAGGTACGGCTTGGCTATTGATCCGCTCAATTCTATCCTTTTTTCCTGCCATGATTAAGCCTCCTGATAATACTTCTTGATAATCTGATACCCCTGCATCGGTCCGCAGTAGTTACACGTTCCGCCGCCTCCCGGTATCATAACTTTGTGTTTTTTTGACTCCTCCGCCACCAGCGCGGCCGCTTTTTCGATGCGCTTTCCTTTCTTTCTGACCGCCCTCGCGAACACCTCATCATCACAATTTCCCGCCAAATAGCCGACTACATCATCCGCTAAAAAACTCCAGTTAGATGCCTCTTTCTGTTCGACTTTCAACTTTCCGATAGCGGCCGAGATTGGGTCGCATAACCACACTTCGCCGGATGTGATGTCATCAGGTGTCCGTGTAAGATAAATCTCCAGCATACCCTCCAGTCCGTTTTCTTTTGCGAGAACATCGAGGCTTTTTGTATCGCCCTCTTCGTACAAGCCTTGTGCCGCCATGTTAATCTCTTCGCATGAGTCAAACTCTCCAAATTTTTCAAACATAGTTATCACTCCTTGTCTGTTTTTGTTAGATAGCCGCCTTTTGAAATCTGTCTCAAAAGGCACTTTCTGTATTTATGTTCCTTGTTAAAAATCACGGTTACCTTTTCCATTCGTGCCGTCATAGTAAAATACTCTCGCCACATCTTTTCATATTTCTTTCCGTTCGCCGTTCCGGAATTCGCCGCGTTGGTGGCGTAGGGCGAATCACATTGAATCACTAATTGACTTGGTTCATTCATGTAGTGCACCGCTTCCACCAGTGCTCGCACCGCCAATTTTTGAAAGGACAGCTCTTTCCATGCTGACACGTGGATTTTGCGATACATTTTTCCGTCAATTACCGTCTCCAGCAATATGGCATACGTGCCGGTGCCGCATGGGATTTTTCCGTGAAATTTTGTTGTTATGTAGATATTTACTTTCACGGGCTCCCCCTCCTTCCGTCGTTTTCCACTAGGATATACCGCATGAACCCCCATCCTGTCAGTTCTGAGATACCGGCGTACACGGTACCTTTATCAATCCAGTACCCGCTTCTTTCTCGTGGCTCCTGACGGAAACAGTTTCGATTTGTGATGATTCTCTTTTTGGTTTCCGGACGGCGTAGGTTTGTGCTGTGCGTCCATGCGCGACCTTTACCACCCATTCGCTTAAATTGCAGCTTGTACTTTGCAAAATATTCCGCAAGCCGTGAATACTGGCCCGTATCGTCTAATGGACGAATATCAATCCTGCCTTTTTTCCACTGTCCGCGAATCCACTCTGTGGGAACTTGATTCATCACCATGTGATGATGAAGAGCTCCTCGCTTTCCGATTTCCGTCACGAGGATATACTTAAACACCTTGTTCTCTTTCTTCATGCGCCGGCGCAACTGGCGGAGGAATCGTTCTCTGTCTGTTTTTGCTCCGTTCAAATCCTCCGGACGTTCATCCGGCGCATATGTGAGTGTCACGTGGTAGTCTCCCGGTTGAAAATTCTCATTCATCAGGATGGTTAATTCTGTGATTGTTTTCCGCAGGTTGACTTTTTCCTGCGCCTCACTTGTTTTTTTCTCTTTTTTCTCTCTTTTCTCTCCCGGCGGGTGGATGTGTGATGAATAGCAGCGCTCAATCAACACTGTCCGCCCCGCCTTTGTTGTCTTTTCAATATACGGCATCAACCGCACCTCCGTGGTTCTGAAAATAATACCTTGAGCAAGTGTGAAAAACGGCTCAAAATGTCCGTTTTCTCTTGCTTTTTGGGTGCGAAAATGGTATACTAATTATGTTAGATTTTTGTATACCATTTTCTTGAAAGTGGCCGGCTTAATTGCCGGCCGCTTTCTTTTTGTCGTTCGCCAGTCGGCAGTCGACTTTCTGGCCGCAGCGGCTACACCGTTCTTGTGGTGTCACCGACCAGTATGTATGCCCGTTCGGGCACGTGCATATGAAGAACGGAAACGTAATCGGTGTTCCGTCTGAATAATCATTTTGTTTCATTGCATTTTGTTTCATTGAAGTCCCTCATTATCCGCAAGTGTTCCGCCATCTCCTTCAACTTTTTACGATTTTTCGTAAAAACTTTGTTCTGGTAGACTTGTACACCTTTGTTTTCTACCGTCACACAAACGCAATCCGTATGTCCGTGATAACATATGTACACGGTTATGTTTTTCTTTTTGTTTAAACAAATCGCATTCCAAAATAATTTCCCTAAAATCACTTTCATTGTCTTTCCCTCACTTCCATATTTTTTTATTTGCTATCACAAATAACACAAGCCACACCGTAGATACTACAAATAAAACTACTTCCTGTATCTGAAGACTTTCAATCTCACGCGCTGTGATGATCCATGCCATCATTGCGGCCACTGTTATCGCCTGAATAAATTTCTCTTTTCTTTTCCGCTTCACTATGTCGCCCTCCTTTCTTTTTTTGTAATGGAACGTCAGGGAATCGAACCCCGGGCTTTCCGCTTATGAGGCGGCTGTTCCTCCATTGAACTAACGTTCCTCTTCGGTTGCTGCTCTATTTCCTTTCCTTATCCAGAAGCCAGTAAAACTTCCGGCGGTATTTGTAGTACGTGTTTCTGTCGCATGGGATACCGAACACACTTCTCAACGTCGTATACGTCATGTCTTTCCATATGACACCGGCGCGGATATACTCCGCCAGCCCCTCCTCTGCCCTCAGACAAAGGATGTCGATTTCATCCATCTTTCTCCGGAGGCTTTCCAGTTCCTCCGGAGATTTTTTCCCGGCCAGGTACGCCTTTTCCCATTCCGGGTATTGTAGAGTGTAGTAATACAATTCCCGGAAACGAAATTCGCTGATTCCGTACTGTTTCGGAAGTTTTTTTCGTGGCACGCTACCCCTTCCTTTCTTCGCTAATAAACATTTTTTCAAGCATCCCCTCTTTGAATCCTTTTAATGTTTCAATCTCCTTTTGTTCTGCTCTTTCTGCTTTTTCTATAGTCATCAATACCTCAATGATTTGTTTCTGTTGTTCCATCGTTGGCACGTTTATCTTTAAAAACTTAACCGCCTCGTATTTTAAATTAATTCCTGACTTGTATTTTGCTAAAAACTCCGGCATTGTATTTTGAAGCGCAAAGTACAAATATCTCGGAAGTACATTACTCCACGGTGAAAACGCTACATATCCCGTTTTTCCCGTCTCTTCAACCTCTGCATATAAAACAGTTCCGTCATTTGCCGACAGTCTTATCAAACTCGTTCCCGGCGGAATCTTTTGACCGTCAGCAACTCTATACACCTCCGCAATCTCTCCTATTTTTTTGCAATTAATTAGCACGAATCATCAACTTCCTTTTTGTATTTGTCATCCATCCAATTTTTGTATTCTTCTATTGCATTTTTTAATTCTCTGTCGCTTTCCTGTGTTGTTCCTGTCATTTCAAGCAGCATATCAAGCAGTTTCTTTTCTCTGTCATGTATCTCTTTATCTATCCGGTGGAGACTTTCCAATACCTCAACAATGTCCGGTGCAGCTTCCGGGATAAATGTGTCTACATATCTTGGTATGTTTAGGTTGTAGTCGTTTTCCTCAACTTCCTGCACAGTCGCCACCGCAGAATATCGCTGAACGTATATTCTTTTCAGATAAACATCTAACACCTTTTTTATATGTTCCTCATTCATGACGTTCTGCTTGCCATGCTTATCAAAATACTTTGAAGCATCAACAAAGAGGAGGTCACTGCTGTCTTCCTTTAATGCCATAATGCAAACCGGTATCCCCGTATTCATAAAAAGATTGTTTGGTAATCCTACAATGGTATTCATGTACCCGGCTTCGATAATGCCTCTCCGTATGGTCTGTTCTTTTCCACCTCGGAACAAAACACCATGCGGCACGATTGCCACCAGTATGCCTCCGGTTTTTAATTTGCTAAGACCGTGCATAATAAAGGCATAATCCGAGTACTGTTTTGGCGTAATTCCAAAGCAAAACCTTTTGTCGTTTTGGAAGTCGTCCACCTCTCCCCATCGCAGAGAATACGGTGGATTTGTTACAACAACGTCGTAATATGTATTACGTGGTGATTCTGCCTTGCTTATTGTGCTGAACTTCGGTCCCGGTTCCAAATTGTATATCTCGAAAATACTTCCCGATAGACAATCGCACCGCACAACCTCCGCACTCATGTTTCGTATCATTAAATTTAATAGCAATATAGGTATTGCTCTTGATGAAAACTCTTCGCAGTGGAAAAATGCATCCGGATTTTCTAACCACATCTTTATCGTTAGGCTGCCAGTTCCGGCACATATATCCGCTACCGTTTTGGCCGTTCCTGCCATTTCCGACGCCAATGCGGCCACACAGTCAGGTGTATAGTCCTGCTTTAATTCTTTTCTGTCTCCGTGTTCTTCCTGGTAATAATCTAAAAAGAAATCCTCTTTCATGTCCGGTGAGATTTTTGTTATCTCGTTAAAACATCGCATTCGTGCTTTTTCGTTCATGAGAATCTCCATCACTCTGTCCGGCATTTCATAACTTTCCGTAATACCAAACAGCTCATTGATTGTGTTTCGTTCAAGCACTTCTTTTCATCACCTCCTCATTGATAAAAGTGCAACTTTCCGCAGTTGCTTTTTGGTATTGCAACTCTTGCGCATTGCTTTTCTCCGTCCTTTCCTTATAATGGTAATTACAGCCCTGCTACGGTTGAATACGCATAGGAAGGAGATACGCATATATGAAACTAAATCCCGCTTGTATCCGTGATATACTACTCACTGTTGAAGATGTTTGTGACTTCAAAAAGAGCTGGCGTTATGATTATCAATCCAACGACGCCCCACGTTTAACTAATTACAAACATTCCGAAATCATCTACCATATTCGCCAAGCAGAACTAGCAAAGTTGCTTGTCGGTGTTCATTACTATGAATGTGGCAGAAATGCAACCATTTCTGATTTATCCCCAGACGGACACGAATTTTTATCCAATATCCGGAATGATACATTTTTTGCAAAAGTTCAAGAAGTCAGCAAGGAAATCGGTGTTGCCTCTCTTAAAAGCCTCATGCAAATAGCAGCGGCAAGTGTTTCCGTTATAATCAAAAATCATTTTAATCTTTGATATGTAGCCATTTCTTTAGTACTCTCGTTTGATATTCTTGAATTTGCTCTTTTTCGGGTATGCTCGCACCTTGCTCTACATAATACTCAAGTATTGCGAGCATACTCATTTTGTACAAGAGTGCCTTGAATGTTGCTAAAAATAAAAGTATAAATAAAACAATCTCCATCATTTTCTTACTCCTTCCTTATACTTTTCTTTCTGGAAGTTCTACCATTACTTCAAGCGAAAGCATTACACCGGCCAATGGATTCGTACTTTCAATTTTGTATCCGACTACGTTCTTCAACCTTTTTCCATCCAACCATATTTCGTTTTCACCTTTATCGTTTTGAGATAAATGTAAAATCATTTTGTTTTCTTCGCTCATCTTTCTATTACCTTTCTTGCATACCTGTCACTTCTAATCGTTTTCATTGCAGCCTTTACGGCCACACCTGCCTTTTCCGCATCTTTTTCTTGTATTACGTTATTTCTCAACAATGCATCAACGATTATGTACACCTCTCTGTTTCTTTCCATTCTTCCTGTCCTTTCTTGCTTTTCTCCGTCCTTTCCTTATAATGTAATTACAACCCCGCTACGGTTGAATACGTATAGGAAGGAGGACTTTTATGGACGACCTTACTAAGGAACAACACCATTTCATCACCTCTTTATACAAAGAGTTCTTATGTAGACAGCCCGCATTGCCATCTGATAAAGCGCGAGTCTTCTCCAATGCCTCTTTTATTCAAGAAAATATTTTTCCAGAATACAGTCTTGATAAAATTGTTTCATTGTGTTGTTCACTGAAAAATGCCGGTTATCTATCTTGTATGAACTACGACAACACTGTCTATAATGTCACCATTACCGACAAAACCATCATACATATGGAACAGCGTTTCTCTAATGGATTAAAGGATGTTGTTAGTTTTCTATCAAAACTAATCCCTTAATTTTTTTCGCGGTGTGTGGATACTCCTAATTCATACACCGCTTTTCTCATCCCTAATCAATTTCACCAGCCGTATTTTTCTCTCCGGCTGCTCCGGGTTTGCCAGTTTTATAAAGTACATCAGCATTTCTTCCGGGATTACGATTTCATTCGTTTTCCTGTCATAATACATGCTGTAATCCGAATATCCTTGCCATCGGAATCCTTCATACATTTCCATTGCCTTGTTTAATTCTCTGCATCGTTTGCACTTTTTTCTTCTCGCTTTTTCAACGATATTATCAATGATTTCCAGTTCTTTTCGCGAGAGCCTCGACAAAAATGCTCTTGCTCGCATTTTGGGGTCGTCTCTTGTTATACTGTTAATGAGGGTGTTTTTTTCTTCCTCTTGATTCATTCTCAACATTTATCCTCACTCCTTTCTTGCTAAATCCTGCCGCGCTTTTAATGCGCCGGCGTTTGATAAAAGAATCGCTCTATCTTCTTTACTTAATACAAGCAAGATAGAAACAAATTCTTTGATATCTTTCCGTTCCTCTGGTGTCATTACTTCTCTTTTCATCGCGTTCACCTCCTTTTTAATATGAGAATCACAGCATAGATGCTTGCCATCATTGAAATGACATCCAATGCAATTTCGATTTTTTCCATCTTCTTGCTCCTTTCTTTATTGACAACGAGTGCAAAAAAGCCTATTCTAGGAGTAGGTGGGGCTTTCGCCCCTTCCTTCTACTCCAACAGTTTTCTTAACAAGTCTAGCAGCGAGTTTAGAAACTGTACTATGGCGGTGATTAAGACTATTATGTATACGTCTTTTTTGCCGTCTTTTTTTGACTTCTTTTTACTCATGTTGTTTCTCCTTTCTTGTTGGTATATTACAATTATATGTTGGTCAATATCATTTGTCAATACCTTTTTTGTAATTTGCCAACAATTTAAGATTGATTTTTGTTGTTCAATATGATAATATACAGTCAAAAGGAGGCTTTATAATGGATACAAGAATTAAAGAATTGCGAGCAGCCCTCGGATTATCACAGCAAAAATTCGCGGACAAAATAGGAATCGCACGTGGTAACATAGGTGCGTACGAAGTAGGCAAAAACAAGCCTAGCGATGCAGTTATATCCCTTATTTGCAAAGAATTTAATGTCAACGAGGACTGGCTTCGGAACGGTGTCGGTGATATGTTCAAACAAAGAGACGGGTCCTTTAGCGAGATGCTTTCCGAACTGGACGACTCTGACGATGATTTTATCAAATCTTTTGTTGCTGTTTACATGGAACTTGACGAAGACAGTAAGGAAGTGCTTAGAAAAACCGCCCGCAAAATGGCAGAAAAAAGAAAGAAGCCGGACTAGTTGCCGGCTTCTTTGTTTTCTTTGTTGAATTTAGGAATTATGTAGTGGTATATTTTGAATAAATAATCCTCGTTATTCATTTTTTGAACCATTTCTATAATTTTCTCCTTGTACCCTATATTTGTACTTTTGCTTTGTTCCAAAGCATAACTTCTCTCCCTTCTTATTCGTAAAATTCAAATAGTTCCAAAATCTCACACTCAAGAGCTTTTGATAGCCGATATGCCACTTCAAGCGATGGCTGTTCCTGCCCCCTCTCTAACTGGCTAATATGTGAATCTGACACTCCAGACAGTTTTTCAAGTCTAGCCAGTGTATACCCCCTCCCCTTTCGCTTGTTTTTGATATGGTTCTCGCAGCGCATCCTAGCCACCTCCACGAGTAGTATACCCACTTTGAGCGAGATTCTTTCGCTATAGTAGCACATATCTCATCCACTATGGTGGATTTTTATAAAAAATATAAATTTTGTTTACTTTTACCTAAAGCTATGATAAAATTATGGCATAAAATACCAATAGAAAGGGAGACGGAAATGAAAAAAATAATTGCTTTGTTGGTTGCTTGCGTTCTGTTGGCTGGTTGCGGTCAGGCAGATAAGAAAATTCCAGAAGACATGAGCGAAGAGGCTTATGATACCGGGTGCAAAATGATAGAAGTTATGGATAAGTATCACGTAGGAGATATATCAAAAGAAGATTGCTATGATACGCTTAATAATTTGTGTTCGCATGTAGATTCTCTTGACCACTCTGGAGAAGAAGAACCAAAATGCGACTATAGCGGAGAAAACGCTATCTGTATATATTGCACGGCATTCACAAGCGCTCTAGTTAGTGGTGGAGATACCTTAACAGAAGAGAAAAACCTAAAAGAAACTCTTGAATTAGGAGAATAAAACACCCCCCGGTCAGTAACCGGGGGATTTTAATTATACCGTTATTTCCTCGATGTTCTTTGCTACAACAAGTCGCCCCCCTCATGGTGGCAGCGCTCAATATAATCTCTCTCCCAGATTCATTGAGCGACACACATACATGATTATTCTATCCACTATAGTGGATTTTCAAAGAAATATAGTATTTTATTTACTTTTATTCGAAATCGTGCTAAGATTTTGCCATAAAATAACAATAGAAAAAGATGGAAATAAATAAAAGGAATACTTGACAAGCGTTTTGAATATGCTACAATATAGTCAATTAGCAAATGACTGGTGTCCAGTCACATAAGAGCCTTGGAGATTTATTCCTTGGCTCTTTTTGTTTACTTTTATCTAAAATCGTGATAGTATTTTGTCATAAAATACCAATAAAAGGAGGGAGATATATGGCAGGTTATTATAGCAAACGTCAAAAAAAATACATTGGGTTTCATTCCTATTTTTATTGTGGTATTGGTTTTATACTCGGGACTTTAATTCATTCGCTGTTTACATGGCGTTTTGGTGTAACACATTTCATTTTCTTTTTTATTGCAATGCTTGAGATTGTATATGCTTTGATTCAAATGCATCGGTACCGGTCATATGCCCCACTGAAAGTCAGGAAAACGGCCGGCAAGAAAAAGATACGCGGTTCTGATTTATTTACTGTTGTTCTTTGTATAGCGATTGCAATTCTTGCGATTTACAAATTTGGATTCTACTAAAAAAGAGGGGAAGCCCCTCTTTTTTAGTACGTCAATTTTTGCTCCTTGTTCAGTAGCATATAACTTATTTTAAGCGCTGACAATCTGATTTTGTTTCCTGTCGTACTTCCCTCATGTGTAATTAATCCGAAGTACGTTCTGTTGTCGGAATTGTCTACTGCAGGGCCTATATAATTAACCTGACCGTCTCCATTTCCGTATATATGTACCACCGTGGCAAATCTCGGAATTTGATATAATTCACCACTTGGCATCAGAGGTTTGATTTCATAAGCTTTTCCCTTTTCCATCCATATATCAATGTTTTGCGCCGTTACATCAACAAGTTTATTTCCATTCAACTCCAATACTCTAACTGTCACCTTACTGTCCGGTACTTGGTAGAATTTTGGCGTATCGCCTTCTGCTTCCTGTGACGCAAACACCGCCCCTTTACTTTCATACTCTGTTACTGAATTCTGTAAGTTGGTTATTGTTGCAAATTTGCGGTAATCATGGATGTTTTCCGTCTTAATTTTTGTAGCTGCTGCCGGAATTGATAGCATCGCCAGTGGTATCTCCTTAATTGTTGATGTGTCCACCGGTTTCGGCAGGCTTCCAATATCATCGCCCTTGACTACCTCGAAAGATACTTTTCGGTTCACAAAGTCCGCACGTGCCACAATCAGGTCAAGACGTACACTGCTTTCGTTTGCTGGTGGAATAGTGAGCGCTAACTGCTCCGTGTTCCATATCCACTTTCTTCCGACAATAGCTTTGCCGGTGCCGATGAGTACCTGCATTTTGTCGCACGCCGTCACCTCCAACTGCGCACCCAAACCGCGGATTACTCCGTCCGATACAAGACCATCGTACATACACGCCAAATCTTCCGCGCTATATACACGGTCACCTTCCTTTGAATCAAAAAAACCATATTTAACCATCTTGTTGCCTCCTTTATATTTTTTCACAACTGAGAACAAAATTATTTCCGTTCTCGTCGTTGTTTTCCGTGATTTGTGACACACGCACAGCCGTTTTATTTCCGTACTGGTCAATGGCTGTTACAATATCCCCCAGGATGAAATCTGTTCCATATTGAAATATTCCGTCCTGGTCAATCTCCACCGTCACCGTTTCCACCGTCTTTTTTTCTGCCAGTGCTGTATCACCTTCTCCTTGAAGTGTTTTTTGATACGCCTCTTCCGTTATCTCTCCATCGTTTGTACTGCTAGAGCTTTTGTCGAGATACATTTCACGCCGTTTCAGTGTTGCGCCGGCGCAAATGGACATTGTTTTTTGAGCCGTTCCCTCACCTTCTCCGACCACCAGCACCGTATTTCTGCAATCTGCGTTGTCTGCTGTATAATCCATCTGATATAGATTGTCAAATTCTCGGCTGAATACAACCTCTTTTGCTTTTCCTTTGTATAAATCCATGTACAAGATTCTGCCGGAACGTCTAACGCGGAAGCCCATCTTTGCCAAATCCATCATTTCTTTTACCACATCAAAGATATACTCACCCCGGAGCTGTCTTTGCGTGGTCTGTCCTGCTGCCTCGATACTTCCAATCTGTAGCAATGAGATATTCCTGTTTGCGTCTGCTGCATTTGTCACATTCTGCTCAATCAGTAAGCGCACCGCTGCCCCTATGTCACTGTCAATGTTTGTCTGTTCCCACACGATACGACGGTTTAATAGGGCTTCTGCGCTTCTCCCTGTCACCACAAGATAATCTCCGGATTCAATGTTTGTCTTTATTTGTATTTTCTCGATAATCATCACACTGTCATCCTCTTCGCGATAAACAAAAACTCCGGAACGAAAAAGCCGCAGAAGTTCAAGCGTCGCCGGTACCGTAATCTCAAACTCTCCCATGTCGTTATATTTTTTTGTCCATATAACGCTTCCGTGGTCTATCATCCCAATTTCCGTCAGTGCTTCGTCTGCTATATATACAATCATGCTATACCCCCTCATATAATACCCGATAGGTTACATCCATGATGTAGCCGGTCGGTGTGTCTACTTTAACGCGGTAATGGTTGGTTCCCGGTTCTACCTGTGCCCATGTCATACCGGAGATGTGTTTCGATAAAAGATTCGTCACCGTTCCGCCTCGCTCCAGCCATATTCCTTTTTCCTTTGTTGTCGTCCGAATGTATACGTTATCAAACGGTTGTAAGTGTTCTTTGATTCCCATGCTTCCGGCGTCTGTTTTTATAATAAGGTGCTCCGTCGGTTTTGTAATCGATACGTGGAAAAGTGCTCCGGATGATACCGTTCCCGGATTATTCAGTACGTAGCCCCCCGTCATAATTTCAGACATTTCCATATTTTCGACCGAGTATGGAAATTCCAGCAGCGGTATCACAGGAACGCATGAAAACGCTCCGGATTCCTGCGCATCGACAAAATACGGATTCGGACAAAGAACCGAAATTTGAAACGACTGCTTTTTTGTAAACAAATCCGATTCCATGCTTTCTACATAGCCGTCAATGTATACATTTCTGGTATCGTTTTCGTAGAACAAGCGGATTTTCTTTTTTTCCGGAAAATATCGATACAACATGTTACGATTCTGCTCGATTGGGTACTCCGGAATAATCGTAATTGTTATATTCCTCTTGTTGATGCGGGCTGAATTAAACGTTTCCCCATCCATACCGGCTACTGCTGCCGTGTTGATAGTACATCCCGCCGGTGTCAGCCCGGTAATTTGCGTTACGTTATAGTTTGGGTTTTCGGTAAGTTTCAAAATCTCTCCTTTATCATTTTGTACACTAAACTCAAACATTGCTTACACCTCCCAACAAGTTTCTTGATTGTCTGTAAATGTCCCAGCGGCTTAACGCTTTCGGACTGTTGTTCGTCTGATAGAAGTTGTACGTATTCGTCGTGGCTGCTGCCGCTTTCTCAATACTCCTTGCTCCTCTTGCGGCCACATCCAAGTTTGCCGTAGTAGCGGCGTTCTTCATCGGATTTACCACGTTCTCTCGCACTCTCTGCATCATCTGCCGGAGCGCCGGGAGTTTCCTTTCAATACCTTTTGTCAATCCCGGTATAATGAATACACCTGCTTCTCTGTCCATTACTTTGGACGGGGAATGGATTCCTAATTCTTTTTTGATACTGCTCACCAGTGTCTTTTTTAACTGCTTCGCCGACTTATTCAGTTCTGCACTCTTTGAATTGAATCCTTTTACAAATCCTTTCATTGCATTTTCCCCGATGTTTTCAAGCTGCTTTTCCAGTCCTGCCATCACAGTTTTAACCTGTTTTGTATAATTGTCCTTGATTTGTTTCACCCGCTCCGCATAGTAAGTGTTTGCCACTTTTTTCGATGCATTGATTTTATCCGTGTACGCTTTGTTGTATGCCGCGAGTTCTTGTCCGTTTAACGACAGCAGCTTCGTCGTCAAATCAAGTCCGTCTGATGTATCAAGGGCGGCAATTTCCGTCATCAGTTCGGAAGAAAGCGTTTTCTTTAATGCTTCCATGTTTTTGCCGTACTGGATAATCTTCGCCGTCTCTGATTTGAAGTCAGCAAGCGTAATCTTTCCGTCATCATCTTTTGTGAATAAATCACCGCTTGATAATCTGCTCTGCAAGTCATCCTGCAGGTCTTTTACAGCGTCGTACTTTTCTTGTACGGATGAGGTCATGGATTCTATCTTTTTCTGTACCTTTTCCGTTGCTTTTTCTGCTGCCTTCGAGAAAGCTGTTGAGAAAGATTCCACCAGATTCTCACCCAGTTTTTTAAAACTTTCCTTTGACTTTTTGTTTTTCGTCTCCTTCTGTGCTTTTTTCACTGCCCGGTCAACGAGTTTCTTAACCGCTTTCTCTGCTTTCTGCTCCTGCTTCGTGATGCCATTCGCATACGCTTCCGATACCTTTGTGCCGATGTCGGAATACTTCCCGGTTTTGTTTGCCGCTTTTAACTGTGATAAAGATTTCTTTGCTAATTTGCTTACTGCTTTACCAACCGTTTCGTATGCCTTTTCAATTCCTTCCGCAAGTCCGGATGTAAAGAAGCGTCCTATCTTTGCCGTTTCTTTCGATGGTGAGTGGATGTCTAATTTCTTTTTTAAGGCAGTCAGCGCATCGCCTGCTATCTTTGTGACTGTCGTTATCAAGCCGCTGCTCTGTTTGCCTTTCTCCATGCCGTCTTTTAATCCTTGTACAAAGTTCTCTCCAGCTTCTTTGGTTTTGGTCTCTTTTAATTTCTTTGTAACAAGTTTTCCAATTTCACTCGCTTTCTTTCCGGCTTTGTTTTTTCCAAGTTCCAGACCTTCTTTGTATTCATCCGTTGCTTTTTGTCCGGACTTTTTGGCTTTTTTCTCTGACTTTTTAAGTTCTTTCTCCGCTTTTGTAACCATTTGTTTCGCCCCGTCAACCATTTTTTGTGTGACACCTGGCGTACCATTTTCTACTGCCGCTTTCAAATCAGAATAATGCTTTTTCATGTCCTTAACTTGTTGCTTGAGAATGCGTTCGTTTCCTTGTTCCGCCGTCACAAAGTTGTTTGTCATATTCCCGACAGCTTTATTTATCTTCTTTGTATCTCCTGAAATAATCGCGGCAGAAAGTCCTTCGTAATTTTGAATCGTCGCATTATAACCTACCCATGTATCCTCTGCTTTTTCCACGGTTTTATTTTGTTCATATTGCTTATCCATCAATGACTGTACTTTTTCAGATGCTTTGTACACTTCTTGCTTATACGTTTCAACTGTTCCGCCAGCTCTTACATACTCATCTATAGACATGTCATTGATTTTGTTATATTCTTTTTGGGCATTGGCCAAGTCATCTGTCGTCTTTTTGTAGTTTTTTTGGGCGGCGGTCAATTCCTCAAATGCTTTTTTTTGTTCTTTAGTCGCATTATCATGATCTGCTTTGTTTGCTTCCAGGATTGCTTGAGCTTCCTTGGCGATAAGCAATTGGTCGAGTACTTTCTTTTCTGACTTGTAATTTTCAACGACGCCTTTTGTCATTTTTATTTCAGAGCCAAGCGCATCATTGAGGGTGTTTACGATAAATTTTGCTCTATCTTCCTGCCCTTTTTTGACTTTCCCGTTTTTGTCAACAATGTTGTCAAGTTCCGTCTTTAACTGATCGTAGTAACCGAATTGACTTTGAATATCTTCCATAGATTCTTCGGTAGCTTTTTTCATATCACGATAAGATTTTGCCGATTCATCTACTGCTTTGCTTACTTTGTCCGTTTCGTCAGTCGCTGCTTTGGTTGCTGCCGCATATAACGCCAATCCCCCCACCACGGCTCCAATTCCAGCCACAAGCAGTCCCATCGGACTGGCCGCTTGAATTAGATTTAATACTTTCTGCGCTGCCGCGGTCGATGCTATGGCCGTCTTCAATGTAATAAAAGCCTTGTATATGGTCTGTAACGTCTGATATAGCTTTACAAATTTAGCCGTCGCAAATACCAATCCCATCGTGCCGCCCAATATCGCGATTGCGCGCTCTGTTCCGTCAATGTGTTTGATTGCATAATCTGCTAACTGTTCAATTTTAGGGAGTAATTTTTCTGCCAGAGGGACAAACAAGTCAAGCTGAACCGTACGCCCTATATTTTTAAATTTTGTCGCCACATCGTCATACTTTACTTCTTTTAACTTTTCCGCAGAGCCTTGTACCTTTTTGAACGTTTTGCCGGTACTCTTTAATGACTTAACCACCTTCAAGTTGGCGTCCTCTCCCATAGTTCCAAATGCTGTGGACGCCATCGTCAACGCTTTCTGTTCATTTTTACAGCCATTAATATCTTTTACGATCGAATCAATCACCTTTTTCATGGTGCCTTTTCCGTCTTTCCATGCTTTGAAAGATTTTTTTGTATCCTTGCTGAATATACCGATATTTTTTTCAATGCTTCCGTCTCCGAGCTTGTTCTTGACCTCGTTGATAGAATCATTTACTTTATCAAGGTTATAGGCGCCGTTCTTCGTGCCGTTTGCAAGTAACTGGAAGTATTCTTCGGCAGTATCCCCAGCTTGTTTAAAGTTGCCGCCGTACTCTGCCACGTTATCCCCTAATTCGTTCGTATAGTCCAATCCCTTTTGTGAACCCTTTGCAAACAAATCAAACGCTTTCGTTGAATCCGTACCAAAGTGCGTCATTAATCCATTTACGCCTCGGATGGTCTCCTGAAAATCCGAACCAAAGGTATCCTCTAGGGCTATTGCGTTCTCTGTCAGTTCTTTGACCTTTGACGGATCTGTCTCTTTTGTAACCTGTTTGACATATGCCATTTTGTCGCCGATGTCTTTTAATGATTCACCATAGCCATCTTTATACATTTCTTTCATTTTATCAGAAAATTTTTGTGTGACGGCATCGGTTTCCCCCGTAATGGCCTGAAACGAATTCGAAGCCGTCTGGGTTTCTTCTGTTATTCTTTTTAAGGCGTCTACTGCCTCCTGCGTCATCTTTTTAATACCCTCGGATATCAAATTACCGATTGCTACTTTTACCGAACTGAATCCATCTTCGCTTTTTTCTGCTGCCTGTTTTGTTTTTTCAAAACTTTCGTCCAAGTTATTCGTACTCGTACGCAACTGTTCCGCTTTGCTTTTGTTGTCTGCAAGTTCTCCGGAAAGTTTTTTGATGTCCTCTCGGAACGCATTGGCTTCTTTTGACGTTTCTCCGAACTCAAGGGCAGCATCTTTATATCCATCTTTCAGGCGGTCAAGTTCTTTTTCCTGATTCGAAATCTCCTCTTCTAAAGAAGCAAACGCTCCCTTGCTTTTTTGTTCTTTTTCCGTTGTCTCGTTTAATTTTTCCGTATATTTTTTTAAAGAGGCTGACGCTCTTCCGACTGCTGCCTCTTGATTTTTCATTTTGATATAAAGTTCCTCTGCGGCTTTTGAATCTTTTCCCTGCGTTTCCGCAATCTGCTTGTACTGTTCTTCCAATGCCGACAGTTTAATCTTTTCCTGCTCCACAATTCCGGTCATCTGCTCAACTTTTTTCGCCAGTCCGTCCGTGGAATCGCTCCAGCTGTCCATCCCCGCCGTTGCGCTCTTAAACTCCGCATTGAGTGACCGGATGCGGCGGTTTGCTTCGGTGATATTCTTTTTTAACTCGGATATATCAATTCCAATTTTCGTTGTTACGTTTTCCTCTGCCATACTATCTTCCTTTCAAAAAAAGCTGCCGAGCATCGCCCGGCAGCCTCTAAAACCAGCTCGTCGCTTTCCGGCGATATACTTTTTGCTTTGGCTTTCCATCCTCTGTATAATTTCTCACGTTGTACTGGTGCAACCGGCGCATTAAGAGAAAGACTTCTTTCCCCGTGTAAGTCCTTAGCCGGATTGGGTCAAGTGCCCCAAACACCCGGCAAAGGCTTACGTCCATCTCAAACATAGATTCGTAGATTGTAACGTCGTCGCACCGCTCTAGTTTCCCTCTGTGTCTGCTCCAATGTTCAACATTTCATCCGCTGTGTAAAGCGTCACATCAATGATAAGGCTGATTACCTCTTCGAGCCTTGTACGCCGCAGCTCCTCCCGTGTCAAACCGTCGAACATCGTCAACAGTAAATCGTTAATGACCGGCATCGCCTGGACAACTGTCTTGCCGATGGCAATGGCGTTGTTCTTTTCGGCAATATCGCAGTTTACCACAGCAGCAATATCTTCAAGCGTGCCGTACATCACATGGATTTCTTCCGTTTCGTACGTCTTTTCGATTTCTTTTGGAGAATGTTCTTTGTAAATGTTTAACTTAAACATGCGCTACCTCCTTAGCCTGCCGGATTTTCCTCTGCGTTCTGGGTCTGTTCGCCGCTCGGTGTCGTTTTGATGATGTCATCAGGTGTCTGTACTTTGGAAAAGAATTCCTCCTCAGACATACCACAAGAGTCAGCCGGAACAACCGTTGCTTTTGCCGATTTGTTGTCGTTTGCAACGAATTTCTTCTGTGTGTTTACACCAGTGTAGGCAAGTTCCTGACCGTTTGCGTCTGTGCCATTATCTTTCGACTTGTGTGAATCGGATGGGTTTCCGAATCTGCCTTTTAAGCGCCATACATAGTATTCTCTGCCGTCTGTATCTTCTGTGATATAGCCCATAGCCATGTATGGCGGTGTTGCCGTTCCTTCAATCAGTGCACCGGTTTTCTCGTCGAATTTCTGCCCGGTGATTGCTGATGTATTTTTCAGTGATACCGCCGATACATTGACATTGACCGTATCTGCTCCGGTTGTGTTAATAACAATCGCTGCTTCGTTGTCATAGTAGTGAGTATCACTTGATGATTCGGTTTCCTTTGACAGTTCCGAAGTACCTGCAAGAGCAAACGGTGTATCATAAGTGAGCTCGTCTTTCGTGTCTTTTTTTAACGGTGCCACCACGAGGTTTCTGATACCACGATATTCTACGATTTTTTCATCACTCATTTTTTTGTTCCTCCTAATTTCTTTTTTTATAAATTACATGGATACCGCGCCCGGTATGTGTAGGCTCGTCGCTTGCGACTGAGTAGCCCGTTCCCGGCACGATAAAACCATTCTTAACAAGTTCCTGCTTGACCGTCACCGGCATTTTATATACCAGTGCAGCGTCCGTACTGTAAAAGTTGACATCATAGTCGTAAAGTTCACAATGCGCTTTGTTATCGTAAAAGCTGGAGTCGTCTCCCGGATTCTGCCAGTATGTAAAAAAATGTTCCGGATACTCTTCCCCTTGTGCAAGGGAACCCTGCAATATCACCGGATAATCATATTGCGATAATATTTCAATCAGTTTATCTTCCATTTTCAGCCTCCTAGCAGTTTTTTAATCCCTTTTTGGAACGTCTCCTCTTGTGCTTTTTTGATTCGTCCCTGCGCTTTCTTTCCGTACACATCAGCGTACAGCTTTGTGTCCTTTTTCATCCTCGGCGTGCCGTACATCAAAAAGATAGATGGTAATCCACCTTGTTTGATGTCAAATCCGACCGGGATAGTGGCTTTGGTGCCATCCCATTTCACGTCGGCTTTTGTGACGATGGACTCCTGCGTGCTTCCGGTTCGGTGGTGCTTCGTCATGTCCTGCACGATAGGCGGCGTCACCGCTTCGTGTGCCGCTTTCAGACAACTTTCTGCAAGCTGTTCAACCTTTCCTCCTGCTTTCTCCCACTTTTCCGCTAAATCTTCCAACTGGGAGAAGTCAATCATGCCTTTCCTTGCCATCATGCGCCCCCTTTAACGGCTCTGACCTTTGCTACAAGGTACTGGTTTCGCATCGCGATGTTTTCCGGAGTACCTAATGTCTCATATGTTGTCCCGTCAATCTCGAAACGGCTCGCCGGAGTAATGTCCGGTCTGAACCACGTCTCAAGCGTTGCGGTATTTTCAACAACAATCTGTCCGTTTGATGTCTTTTCTGTGCCTCCAAAAGTGCGGAAAGACACATAGACGCGTTCGCCTTCGCCGTACTGCTTTTGTTTCACGCCTTTTATCAATGTTTCGCTGATTGGATTCAAAAGTTTCGCCGGCGTTACATATGGTAAATTCGGTTGCCATGCCATACTGTCACCTCCTAGTAACTCAACTGGATTACTCTTTCTTTGAAGTAGGCCGACAGTTCGCCGCTGTACAAAAGGTCGTTGACACCTCTTGAAAGAACACCCATCACGGCAGACGACGAAAGATTTTCTTTCGGAACTCCGGCATCCGTCAGATATTGTTTGATTTCTCTCAGATACCCAAGCAATCTCGCATCCTGATAGTCACCAGTTACTCCAAGCGAATCTTTAACCTCTTCAAGCTGTTCCTTTTCTGTCATTTCTGCCATGATAGTCTCCTTTCGTCAATCAGCCTGTCGGTTCTTCGCTTTTATCGGGTGTTGTGCTTGAGCTTGTTTTGCTCTTACCTTTTTTAATAAGGATAAAGCCGTTTGCATCTGCAATCTTTCCGTCCACGATCATGATAACTTTGTTCTTGACTTCGTTTGTGTCGTGATCAATCCACTTCACTACCTGCATCTCAAGATTCGAGTTCACGACGTAGTCTTTGAGGTCGCCGAAGATGGCGAACACATCACCAACAGCTGCGTCCTCGTAGTAAGGGAGTAATTCCTCCTCGACGGTCTCAACATCCTTACCCATAAAGCGGTAGGTTTCCTCGCCATTGACGCCGTAGTTGGTACGTCCAACCGGCTGACCGTTCTTATCCTCCATACCATCGATTTTCTCATCGAACGTCGACTGTGCCATGATGAAGCATCCTTTGCGATAGCTCTTCTTGATTTTGGCTTTCATTCTATGCCAGCCGCTCCACGTCATATCTTCCGGTGCCATGGTGACAACGGTTTTTACACGTGTATCCGTCAGGATTCCAAGCGGCTGTGTTGTGCCATCACCTTTGATGATTGCCTTCTCAAGAGCTTTCATGATTGCTTCTGTAGCAAGCGGCACAAAGAGCTTCTGAAACTCCTCGATTGTCACTACAGACGCCAATAAGGTCTGTGCAATCTTGCACTCGACACCGTAATAGCTGAATGTAACCTTTTCGTCCGCGCTCAACTTCTGGCTGTCTGATGCCTTTTCGCCGACCCATGCCGCCTCCGGCTTAATTGAGAGGATTGGGATGGCTACGCCGCCCTGGATATTGGTCTTGGTAACTTTGGCATAAATGTTTCCATAGCTTTCCAGCTTCTGGATAATCTCACGCACCAAAGTGGTCGGAATTACAGCCCCGGCATCTGCCGTTCCTGTGACTGCTGCCGCTCTTTTAATCGGCACACGTAACTCCGTAGGAATCGGTGTACTACGGCACACATATTCAAGAAACGCTTTTTTATAGTCACTTCTTTCTGTTGGGTCGTCCGTTTTCAATTGAGTTTCCGGACGTTTTGAACGAAACGCTCCAACGATACCCGCGTTTCTCATCTCTCCGGTCTGAATGTTGCTTCTCTGACCGTCTTCATTCTGGGCTGTGCCCTTTGGATTTTCTTCTCCTTCGTCTTTGTTGTTTCCTTCGCCTTCGGATTCCAAGTCCTTGATTTCCTCAGCGATGTCTTTTAAGTCATCCGCCGTTTCCGTCAAGCGTTCGTAAATGCTCCGTACTTCGGCTACATCTTTCGATTCCTCGGCGCGTTTCATTAAGTCTTCTTTGCGCTCCATCAATTTCTGCTGACGTGCTTTCAGTTTTTCAAGTCTGCTCATTTTTAAAATGCTCCTTTCAATTTTACTTTTTCTTTCCACAGTTCCAACTCGTCACTCTCCAGTGATTTTCCCCGGACACTCTCCAGCGCCCTCTGCGCACTTTCCAGTGCTTTTTTATCTCTAGCCATTATTTCCGTATCTTCATAGGCGGGAAAAGTCACCGCCGATACTTCTATTATGGTGGATATCTTTTCAATAAAGCGCTTTGGGTAGTCCGTGTCGAGGTCTTCCCAACGCTCTTCCTCAATCCAAAACATGAAACTCATGCCCGTAATGTCGCCACGTTCGATGGCGCTATAAAGTGCCCTTGCGTCGGCATTATTTTCTGTGTCGAGGTAGGCTCGAATCTTAAGCCCCTCCTTGTCGACCGTAAGCTGTAGCGTCGAATTTTTGTTGTTGTTTCGACTTCTCGCCAGTGGGATTCTGTTCAGGTCGTGATTTGTTAAAAAACAAACGTCGTGCAGGTCTGTTTTGTCCAGTGCCCCCGGTACAATTTCCTCGCGGAAGATGCCGCCGATATCTGCCTCTTTGCCATACACAACCGGACGCCCTTCTATGTAATTCCCTCGCTCGTCCTGCTCTGCCCGAACATCAAACATAAACGCCCGGCGTTCTGCCTTGTCACTCTTGCTCATTTTTTGTCCCTCCTTTTGCTTTTGCAAGCTGATAATCAATTGCTATATCTGTGTCTATATAATTTAATGACTGTTTTCGTTTACCTTCTAACTCTTTCATTGGCTTAAGACCAAACGCTACCCTTTTCTCATTTTCGTAGAGTGTTCCGGTGTCTCCTAAATACTTCACCATTTCAACCTTTTGCTCTATGCTCATAAAAATGAGCTCGTGCGTGAAAAATGCTATCTTCAAGTTTCTCGCTCTCATGTTTTGTGTACAGAGTGCTTTTGTAAACGCTTCCTGATATCTTCCTACTAATTTCTCAATCGTCTTCTGGTAAAAAGCCTCATACTGTCCTTTGGTATAATCGCCTGTCAGTATCGATAGCGGAACACCAAACGTTCTCAGGATTTTTTCATCTATAAAGCGAATGGTGTCAGGGTCCACCAGTTTAATGTCACGAGTAATTTTTGCGTAATCGCTTTTTGCATCTAAGTGTAAAATGCCGTTTTCCGCATTGTTTAGCTTTCTTTCAAATTCTTTGATGCTCTTTTCAGCTTTTTCTTCACTCATGAATGTTTGTGTTTTTACAACACCGTTTATTGCAAAACTACTTTTTACCGCTCCCGATATTCCCTGCATAATATCCTCGTTTAGCTGCAGTGTCTTTAAAAGTGCTCGTCTGTCCGGATTTCCCGATGCATCACCGCCCATGTAGTCGTTTGCAAAGTAGTTGATCCGAATGTGTATCACATCGCTGTATGCAAGTTGTGTTTTATATCCGTTTTCAAATTCAAACTCCACAATCAAATCACCGGTCGGTGTTTCAAGAAAGGTTGTCATCAGAGGGTCAACCGGGTAAATTGCACTATATCTTTTGTAACTGCTGCCGTCTGACCGCTTAACCACTTCATACACCGGCACCGCGAAAGCGTTTTGTCGTAAGTACAATCCATAGGTAAGTTTTTCGATAAACTCCGATTTTGTCATAATCGGATTCGGATTGTCCAAAAGATTTTGGATTTGATAAACGTCGTTCTCCGGCGTCTGATAATCATTTCCAACGCCACGAATAAAACATGGCTCCAGTTTCGACATCTCATTCGCAATACATTCTATTGCCTGCTGCACTACATCCGACACGTAGATATCTCGCCCGAACTGGCTGAATATCGGAACCTGTCCGGTCATCACATCCGCATATTTTGTGTTTTTAACTTTCGAGATTATCTTCCCCAGCCATCCCATCAGCTTGCCTCCATTCTTTGACCATTCTTTTTAAGTCAGCGCGGTATCGCCTATATGTTTCGTATAAAATCACTGTTGTAACCGCTCCGTCTATTTTTTTGTTTCTGGCTGTTTTTACAACCAAACATTTTCCTTTATTGTCAACCGAAAGTCCGGCATTTCCAAAGCACCACCGGTCTACCGGGTTATTGTTATAGTTTATATTTCTTTTCTTCAAATCCGTCTCTACGAACTTGTTGGCCGTATCGAGTGTCATAGCATTCTGTAAAATCAATTCCAGCTCGCCGCCCTCTTTCGTCCAGCCGTATTCCGACATTTGCCGAAGAAAGTCCTTCGCAAATTTCTGGTCGTAACCACAGCACATCAGACGGATTCCGTATTCTTTGTATAAACTCCAAAACCAATCTGCCACGACCGTCAAATCAATGTCACTGCCTTCCGTTACGGTGATGTATCCATCCCGCGCCCAGTCGGCGTATTTTGCGCCGGCTTGGCTGTCGTCATCGTCCTCTATTTTTCTTTCCGGAATGAAGTACATGGTGTGTATGTATTTTTTCCCATCGTCCTTCATCAAGAGAACTTTCGCACAACACAAATCCATTGTCTCGGCCAAGTCAACCGCTCCCAAACACGGAGCTCCGCGAAATTCTTCCAAATCGTAAGTCGCATCGAAGTTGTAATCTTCGAGATTGAGCCACATTTCTACCGAGTTTTGTTTGATGTTAAAATCTTTCGCTAGTACAAAAATTCTGTCGCCCTTTGACTTTTTCGCAAGTTCCACCTGCTCCTCTAGGTAGGATACTTTCTTGATAACGCCCAGTGTCGGATTCGATTTCATCCACGATTTCGGATTCGTAAAAACTTCCTGCTCGCTGTCCTGTGTGTATAGCCACGGCAGTAATCTTTTTCCCGCTTTCGTGTCATCTTCGCCGTTTATCACCCCGCGTCCCTTTTCAAGCTCATCATCCAGGTAACCTTCCTGCACAAACCCCTCGGTTGTTATGTCTACAAACTTTGGATTGTCTTTCAAAGACTGCGATTGCTCGATTGACTTGCCGATAACATTTGTTTTCATCTCGTGTGTCTCGTCGACTATTGCAAAGTCAATGTTGCGCCCCTCTTTGTTTTTGGTTCTGTCCGACAATTTGAAAACTTTCGAGTTGGTGCTTTTGTTTCGGATGAATCTTTGATTTTTCTTTGAATCGAGGTCGCGTGGGTCGATCAGCTGACGCATGGTATCTATTGCGTCATATGTGATAGATGCCTGATTGTCGTCGTTCGAGGAGCATACAATATCGGCACCCTCGTTCCCGACAAACAACTCTGTCACTGCAATCGCCGAACACGTTTCGCTTTTGGTGTTCTTTCTGGCGATCAGCAGCAGAATTTTTTTGAAACGGTCAATCATCATTCCTCTCTCGAGTGACTCTTCTGACATTTTGAACGAGTACACGGCTTCTATAAAAGCCTTTTGCCACAGCATCAACACCATCGGCTGACCGTAAAAAGGTGATTTCGTCAGTTTTACACAGTTCTCCATAAAATCCATCCGAAGCAGTGCAGCGTCTGTGTTGTAAAAGTACTCATCGTTTGAGAAGTCTTCTTTTAGATTGGTTAGTTCCTGACGGAGTTCCCATCCGGCTATGATTTTCCCACTCTCAATTTCTTCCCGATACTTTAGTAAAAAAGAATCATCTGGTGTCCATATTTTCCTCTCCTTTATTAACAAATTTCTTGCCCCTTTCCGCTATCCATTTTCGCAGTGGTGACTCTTCATCGGTATTTGCATCATCTACGAAGTTCAGGAGCAGTTTTAGACAATTTGTATACTGCTGGAGCATTTCCTTATAGAGTTTTGCCGCCGGAAGTACTTTTTGTTTGCAGTTGTCAGTTGGGTGTACTTTGTAAAACGGGAGTTTTTTCAACTCCGTCAATTTTGACTCCAGAAAAAGTATTTCCTCAACAAGGTCGGCTGCTTCCGCTCTGTCCTTGCACAGTTCGGCAATCTCTTCTTTTCTCTCCATAGCAATTACTCCTTGGTATCGTCTTCCCCGACATCATCCGCGATTGTCGGCGAATCTCCCCAAATGGCAAATACCGCCTGTGTGACATCTTCCGGCTCGTTTTCCTGAATTTCCTTTCGTCCGGATAACGAATTAGCATACGCCCGGCGATGTGGGTCGCCAATCTGTACCATCTCGCCGTCAAGCGATACAAGCTGTGATGTCATGATGCTGACTCCGTCCGGCGTCAGCATATCTACCGTCTTCTTTTCTTTGACTTCCATATTCATCCTCCTTTTCTATACGTGATACCAGCCCCACAGTTCGACACCTCCCATACCTGACACATCATCCGCATTAAGTATTACCTCGTCGGTTTTGGAGGTTTGCGTCGCTCTTGCTATTTTTTCCTTCGTCGCGTCATAAATAAGCAACTCGGATTTGTTACTTATCGACAGTGGTCCCGCCGTAACAAATGGTAGGCCTCTGAGTTTGTTTGGTACTTTTCCTGTCATATTTGTTATCGCGACGTAAATATATACTAAGCTTTCTATCTTTTTGTATATTCCCTTTGCGCTAGCTATATTTGAATTACTGCTATTACTCAGTATCCCGGTAAAAGTGCCGGCTTCATAACTTGCTCCGCTTTCTCCAGCCGGTCCCGGTGGTCCTTGAATGCCCTGCACGCCCTCCGGACCTTCGTCTCCAGTGTCACCTTTTGGGCCTTTGAAGTTTCCAATCAAAACTTTTGCCATCGTTTTCACCTTCTTTCTTACTCATCCGGCAGGATAACATAAACATTTCCTTCGTCATCCGTCTCGAACTGCGGCGGGTTGTCATTGTCTGCGCATAATGCGTACAAATTGCCGTCTTTGTCTCCGGTCAATGCATAAAAACCGTTTATTGTCGTTATAATCCCGCTGTCTCCTCGTTCTCCTTGCTTTCCCGGCGGTCCTTGGATGCCCGGTACTCCTTGTGGCCCCTGAACACCTTCGACTCCTTGTAGTCCTCGTTCTCCTTGGATACCCCTTTCTCCTTTGTACTCTCCAGAAGCAAGTTTTTTTACGAATTCATCATTTAATGCTTTGGTATCGTTTCTCAACTGTTCGCATCGTTCGACATCTGTCTCCGTTTTGCTTTTTATATCAATAAGGGCTGTCTGTACCTCCGATATTGCCGCTGTGATTGCCGCATTTGTTACCGGATTCTTGCTCAACACGTCCAGATATTCGTCCAGAGTGATTTCTTTCACTTTCAGCTCTGTCTTTTTTGCGCCGGCGCAACTGTAAAGGTACGTCGTTCTTTTTTCAAGTTTCAATTCCTTGTACAAGTTTTCATTTCCTAAGATGTGTACAAATTTTGATTCTGTCACAGCATCTACATACCTGACATGTATCATCCCAGCGTCCGATACATACTCGGTTGGTATCTGGATATCTTTTGTTGTGACCAGCAAAGTCTTTTTGTAGTCGCATCCATAATATACTTCTAACTTTGCCGACGTTCCCGGATTGTATATGCGAAAATAAATAGCATTTTCCGCCGTCGATATCACATTCAGCTCCGGAACCAGCCCCTCCTCTGTATCTAATGTGATTACATTTTTCAACTTGTCATCACCTCAAATTTCATTTTTCAAAAATCTCAAAAATTGGCTTTCTGTGAAAGGAGTGTCCCCCTTCACAGTTGCCCCGCGACCTCTAAGTTTCATCAAGAGGGGGGGCATATCTTTCAAACCATTCTTCAATAAATCGTGTCCAATCAGTCTTGTTTCTCGCGTCCTCCGACACTTCTAAGCGATTGAGGCACTCTTCCTTTGTAGCCCTTACAAGTATCTCTCGCGCCCCTAACTCTTTCGCAAGGCGCTCTCTTTCACCTTGCAGAGGATAGCCGCCGATAATGTATGCATTCGACCACTTTCCTTGACGGTACCGCACAGATTCAACTAGTGCTTTATGCATTGCAAATACAACCGCTTTTAGTCTTGGTGGTTTCTCATATCGCGAAAGTCCTGAGACGCACTCCCAAATCGAATCAATATCGACTATCAAGTCTCCTTTGTTCATCGCCTTATCAACATACGTCCTTTTTCCTGCAAGCGGCGGGCCATACACGAGATAGACCTGACGTTCCTTCGAGCCCAACTTCTCATGTATTCGATTGTGACAAACATGATGCACAAGCTGAATGTTGTCCGGATTCAGTGACACCATGACATCGTTTACGTTCTCCTCCGTCAGATGCTCCATGTGATGTCCGATGCAGTCATAGTCTTTTACGATTGGCTTGCCGCAGTACTCACATATCGTCTGACCGTTTTCATTCAACCTTTGCAATCGTATCAAGCGGACTGTCTTCCGCCATTCCCTCGACTGATAAAAGTTGGATAATGTTCTCACCAGTCATCCTCCTTTTTGAATTGTCCTTGTGCTTTCGCTAATAGTTCCGACGCTCTCAACCTGTCACGCATCCGCTGCGCTTTGTCATTCATCGTCGCAGTCCAAAACGCTTGCGTCTCCTTGACGTCCGCAATGTGTACCTCCGGGTCATTCATTGCTTCGTTCAGCAGATACTCCATGTAAGTTTGTACTGCCGGATGTGCCACTACTTTGTAGGCGTGGCCGCGAGCGTACTTTTTTGAGTAGCCTGCCATAAGTACCGCTCTTTCGGCGTTTCCTGCCGCTGCTCCTAAAAAGTATTTTGCCACTAATTTGTGCTGAGGCTTAACCTTTGGCTCTTCCATATGTCTCACCTCATCTCTGTCTCTAAATCTTTTTCGTGTACTCCAGTTTCACCCAGCCTTTGGATGTCTTTCCCCATCCATTGGTTTCTTCTGTAATCTTAAGCGTAGAGCCATACGGATACGCCATCACTGTGCCGTACTTTGTACCCGGTCCTTTTCGACAGTTCAGTCCGCTCTTCGCTGTTACTTTTACTGTTTTGCTGGAATCCTTTTTCTTCGTCGCCGTCTTTGTTTCTGTTTTTGTTTCTGTTTTATGCGCCGGCGCAACTGTGCTTTTTCCGGTAAGACCGGCAACAATCGCCTTCGCCATCTTTCCGGCATCAAACAGCTTCGCATCGTCCTTGTCGTCCACAAAGCAGCACTCCACCAAGAGAGCCGGCGCCTTAGTGTGATTCAGCACATAGAGGTCTTTTCTAACCTTTACGCCCCGGTTTTTGAAACCGAGCTTTGCAATTTCTTTACAGATACGAGTTGCTTTTTCCTTTGCTTTACTGTTTTCACTGGCGATATAAACTTCCACACCTGTGGTCTTTCCATTGCCTTTCTTGTCGCCTGCTCCACAGTTGAGATGTATCGACACGTCCACATCCACGGTGTGTACATTACACTTTGCAACGATTTTCCTCAGGATGTCTCCCTGCGATGTTCCATTGTTCACCGTACAGTCGTACGCTGTGTGTCCTGCTGCCTTTAATGATTTGATGGCTGCATTCTTTACGTTCCGGGCTTCTGTCGACTCTTTCAAAAAGCCAGTCGCCCCACATGCTACTTTTCCATCCGGATTATGTCCGGCGTGCATATTAATTTTCATGTTCAAACCTCCTATTTTCCTTTTCTGACATTTCCAAGTCCTCAATGCGATGCTCGTATACTTTCATTTTTTCTTCCACGACTGGCATACGCTCCGCAAAATTGTTATGCTTATCCACCTTTTTTTCCAACTGTTCGATCCGGTACGACATCAACCTCATACCACTAAAGGAGCCGATTACCGTTCCCGCTAAACTGAGGACACCAACAATCACCGACTCAAGCATCCACATCGTCCTCCTGATAGTTTTTCTTGCTCAACCCCAACAGACCTGCAAGAGCTGTGTCTGCTGCCGTGATAGTTCCTACAATCTGCTCTACATATGGGATGTTCCATATCGTCCCCAGTGCAAATATAAACGTCCCCAGCGTAGGCAGTCCATACATCGCCCACCACTTAAGCCTGTCGTATGTTTCGTCTTTCAATTTGAATTTTCTCATGTTCCGCACTCCTTTCCTTGACTTTTTCATACCATAGCACGAAAACAAGTTCCGTGAGTCCTAAAGTTTTGCATAAAAAAATAGGCAACCGAAGTCACCTATGCAATGCCCTTTTCTCGTTATTCAGTTCAATTTGAAGTAAATTTGAAGTAAAACCGGTTTTCGACAGCCGCAAATGTACCGATTTATCGGTATTTTTCTTTGTTCTTTGCACTCATTTAAGTTGAGTGCTAACAATTTCATGTTTCTTTATAAATTGCAGACAATTGTCATCCCACGCCTGCTGCCCTTTTTTATCCAGAGAAAACTCCTTTTGCATATATCCGGTCACAAACTGAAGTTTTTCCTTTTCATAGCGGATTTGAATCGATCCGACATCTCCATTTGGCATGTAATGACAAAAATCAAACAACATCTTCTGTGGCACTTTATTTCCTTTTATCCACGAAAAAACAAATGTTTTCATCATATTCCATGTAACCAGACCGGTTTCATCTGTCCGTTTTTCATCACTGTCAAACCAATCATCAAAACATCTGCCGTCAATATGAAACGTGGCAAATGTTGTCGCCTCGCAAGAACGCAGATGAAACCGGTCAAACATACTGCCCTGAAACATATGCTGCATAAATTCTTTTACGCTGTCAATTTCCAATACAATCATTTCGTATATTATCCTTCCTAACTGCTCATACTAGCATTGTTACAAAGTAACCTAAATTCACCGATATGGTGAAAGAATGGAGGCAGATTATGCGTGCAGATGAGCAAACTTACCGCGATGTAGCCAAAAACTGTAGTGCCTATGAAGTCAAGGACTGCTGTAGCTGCAGCAACAAATCCGGCAATGTCAATGTTTCCTGCGTAACATGTAAACATTTTACGTCTGACAAACATTGTTCTTTGGACTTGTTCGATCCAATCGTGGAAAACCACAATCTTTAGGCATTTTTATGCCCTTTTGCCGGGATTTTCTTCTTATCGGAAGTCCCGGCAGTTTTTTTAACCGGTACATTCTCAAAAACAGCAATTGAGCGCGGTGCCAGCTCATATTTCTTTCCATCCACTGCCATTTCCATAGTATTTGAAGTATCAAATACCTGTTTCCATTCTTTATTTTTTTCAATTTCCGGGAGATAAAATACATGTGGCTCCCAGTGAAAATTAAATGCAAAATACAAGGAATTTCCGCCATAATAGCCACCGAAAAACAAAACACCAAGTTCCCTGCTATAATAAGAAAACCTCGCATTCCACGGCTCTACTCCGTGACAGGATACATCCGGCGCACCAAGCCCCTCAGAATCCATACCGGTCAGATACCGTCTGCTCTGATAGAGAGGATGATTCCTACGAAACTCAATCAACTTTTTTACATAGGAAAATAATTCTTTATTTTTCTCTAGCAAACTCCAGTCAAGCCATGTAATCGCATTATCCTGACAATATGCATTATTATTTCCTTTTTGTGTATTTCCAAATTCATCTCCCGAAAGAATTCTCGGTGATGCCATACCAAGCATAAGCATAAGAAATGCATTTCGTTCCTGACTGGAGCGCTTTTCACGGACTTCTTTTTTTCTCGAAGGTCCTTCTGCCCCACAATTCCAGCTGTAATTATACTCTGTTCCATCGAGATTCTTTTCTCCGTTTGCCTCGTTATGCTTCACATCATAAGACACCAAATCCCGCAGAGTAAATCCGTTATGCCCGGTAATCGAGTGAACCATGGCAACTCCTTTTTTCTGCTCGCGGAATTGATAATAAAAATCCTCAACCTGTCCTTCATCACTTTTCAGAAAACGTCTTGCCGTCACCAAAAAACGGTCATTCATCTCGCAGAACATTTCCTGACCGGCTTCATAGCCACATTCATCCCAGTGATAACCAAATAATTTCAAATGAGATAGAACCGGGTCCTGTCGCAGCCATTCAACAGACACACACTCCTGATTAAACCGAAAACCATCGATATGAAAACGCAGTGCATAATACCGCATACAAGTCAGCATAAATTCAGGCGACACATCCTTAAAATAAAAATCCATCACCGCGTTCATCCCCTGTGAATGAACTGCTTTAATCAGCTTCTGAAACTCCTTTACCTGTTCACCCTTTTTTGCTGCATAACCGGCCTTCGGAGCAAAATAAAACGCATCCTCTGTATAGCCCCAGTAATTAACTTTCTTTAAATCCACGCCATTTTCATCATGCATACATTCATTAAAATCATATGCCGGCATGAGTAACAGCGTATTTACCCCTAAATCTTTCAAATAAGAAAGCTTTTCCTCCATACCGGAAAATGTACCCGGATTTTTTACATTTGACGACTTATGTTTCGTAAATCCACGGACGTGGCATTGATATAAAATCATATCACGCGCCGGAATCTTTTTCCAATTTTCTCCTGTCCAGTCAAAATCCTGAAAATCAAAACAAGCTCTCACTTTTCCCTGACGTCTGCCAAAGTACTCTCTTCCGGTAATCATTCTGGCATAAGAATCGCAAAAACTTTCACCATCTGCTACAAAAAAATAAGGCATTCCCTGAAGCCTGTCTGCCAAATTCTCCGCTTGTAAGACAACTGTAAAATAATCTTCCATCCCGCACATTTTCGCCGGATACATCGGAAACAGTTTCCGCTTTCCCTCTGCTATGACTGCCAACTGACATTTCTTCGCTTTCGGCCGCCAGACAGAAACCAAAACCTCATTTTCATTCTGTTTTCTGACACCGCATGAAAACTCCTGCTGCATCTCATATGGTCTTGTCTTTATCATCTCGAATAATGTCATGCAATCCTTCCTCCATAATTTCTAAAACAATTCGTCCAATTCAAGAACTTTTCTTTTATTATACCGAAAAAGAGTGGAAGTAACAAGAAAAATATGATAAAATAGAAGTCGACACAAATAATCTACAAACTTGGGAAAGGAGATTTTTTATGTTATTAGACAGAGAATACAAAGTACCTTCCAAAACGAACAGCAAAATTAATTTAAAAGTCGTTCCGGGACATTTTGCAACGACATCTTCACACATTAATTTTTATATGGATATGACTACCTTAAAAGTTCGCCAAAAGGAAGCTTATGAAGTAGCAAGAGAAATGGCAAAAGAATACCAGTACAGCAAACCGATTGACACCATCGTATGTATGGACGGCTGTGAAATCATCGGTGCCTGCTTAGCAGAAGAACTGAACAAAAACGGTATTATGTCATTAAACCAGCATGACAGTCTGTATGTCATTACACCGGAGTTTGACGGAAACGGACAGATGATTTTCCGCGACAACTTACAGCCGATGGTAAGAGGAAAGAACATACTTCTTCTTTTAGCATCCGCAACAACCGGACGTACCATCGCCAGAAGCCTGGAGTGTATTCAGTACTACGGCGGTATCATTCAAGGCATTTCAGCGATTTTCAGCGCAGCAAAAGAAATTTACGGTGAACCTGTCCACTGCATCTTCTCAACAGAGGATTTGCCGGACTATAACACCTTTACACCAAGTGAATGTCCACACTGCAAAAACAAAGAAAAAATTGATGCGATTGTAAATGGATTCGGATATTCCGAATTGTAAATCGTACATAATAAAAAACGGTAAATCAACGGAACTGTATGGTTTCGATGATTTACCGTTTTTTTGCTATTTCAACTGTTTCAATATTTCAAGCAAATATTCCCACGTTCGTTTCACACTTTCCACATCCATACTCTCTTTCGGCGTGTGGATATCTTTCATATCCGGTCCAAACGAGACACAGTCAAGTTCCGGTATCTTTCCGGCAAAAATACCACATTCTACACCTGCGTGAAGTGCCTCCACAATAGGTTTTCTACCATATTGCTCTTCAAATACCCGGCACATCAAATCACGCAGCGGCGAATTTTCCAGATACTCCCATGCCGGATAATCTCCATTTGTGGTAACCGTGCCGCCTAATGTCTTTGTCAGACAGGCCATCTTGTCAAGCAGCGCCCGCTTTTCCGATTCCACACTGCTTCGCACCGAGAATGACAGCGAAACATGGTCTTTCTCCGTCTTCATAATTCCTAAATTTAACGAAGTCTGAACAAGTCCTTTCATTTGAAAACTCATCTTCTGAATCCCCCCCGGCAGACAAAGAAGGGCGGCAATCACCTTATCCGCGGAATCCTTCGTCATTGCCAACTCTTTTTCTACAAGTGTAGTTTTCTTTGCTTCCACCAAAATCATAGGGTCTGTTTCCAAAAACTCATGTTTTATTTCAGAGGAAATCATAGCAATCTTTGTATTGATTTCAGACTGCTGTTTTTCCGGACATACAATAACTGCTTCTGCCTGTCTCGGAATGGCATTATCTTTCAATCCACCATTTAAGAAGCACAGAGAAAATGGAATTTCTTTATGCAGTTCATAGAGAACCCTTCCCATTATCTGACAGGCATTGGCGCGCCCCTTATCAATTTCAACACCGGAATGGCCTCCCATTAAACCACTGACAGAAATAACGTATTTCTCCCCATCGCCTGTCTCAAAGGAAAGTGGAAGTTCCACCTGCGCTGTCACACCGCCGGCACAGCTGACTAACAAATGCCCCTCATCTTCGGAATCCAAATTCAACATCGTTTTTGCACGAAGAGGTGAAGTATCCAAAGCTGTGGCACCTAACATTCCGATTTCTTCATCTACCGTAAGCACAATCTCCAACGGCGGGTGTGGATATTCATCCGTCTCCAATAAAGCAAGAGCATACGCAACGGCAATACCGTCATCTCCCCCAAGCGTTGTTTTTTCTGCTGTCACAATGCCATCTTCCACCTGCAGACAAAGTCCATCCGTCTCAAAATCAATGTCACAGCCCTCTTCTTTTTCACAGACCATATCCAAATGCCCCTGCAGCATAACCGGAGCCGAATTCTCATATCCTTTTATGCCGTCTTTCCATATTATCACATTGTTATATTCATCCTGCAAATAAGTAAGGTGATGCTCTTTTGCAAAAGAAACACAATAATCACTGATTTTTTTCGTATTTCCCGAACCATGCGGTATGCCACAGATTTCTTCAAAATAATGCATCACACGTGCCGGTTCTAATGCTCCCAAAACACTCATTGTCAATTCCTCCTTGCTCTGTGTAAACTTTTTTCACTTCTATTGTATGAATCCACATTCTCTGTGTCAAGCAATTGTAATTTACCCAAAAAGGTGCTAAACTATGTTTATTAACTTTGCAAAGAATGGAGATTATTATGCTATGAAACATTTAGAACTTGGCTTTGTCGGATTTGGACTCATTGGCGGTTCCATCGCAAGATCACTCAAAAAACAAAATGAGGATGTGTCCGTACACGTCTATTCCAGAAGAAAAAATCCGGCACTTGATGAGGGCATGGCGGAAGGAATTATTGATTCTATCTGGTATGAAATTGATGAGCGTTTTTCCACCTGCGACATCATTTTTCTCTGTGCGCCGGTTCTAAAAAATACAGACTATCTGTCCGTCTTAAAACCGCTGTTGAAACCTGGCTGCATTCTTACCGATGTTGGAAGTGTAAAGGGAAATATCTGTAAAAAGGCAGCCGAACTTGGACTTAGCCGCCAGTTTATCGGCGGACACCCAATGGCCGGTTCCGAAAAAACGGGGTTCGAAAATTCCACTGATATTTTGTTGGAAAATGCATACTATTTATTGACACCATTTGAGGAGACGCCGTTAGAAAACTTGTCCCTGTTAAAAGAATTGGTAGCAAAAACCGGTGCAAACTGTGTCGTTTTATCACCATCGGAACATGATAAAATCACTGCCGCCATCAGCCATGTGCCACACATTATCGCCGTTTCCCTGGTTAATATGGTTCGCACAAGTGACAACGAGGAGCAGAATATGAAAGCGTTTGCCGCCGGCGGTTTCAAAGATATTACAAGAATTGCCTCGTCCTCTCCACAAATGTGGCAGGATATTTGCTTAGCAAACAGCGAAAGCATTGATTATTTTCTCTCCCATTTTGAAAAGCAGATTGAAGATTTCCGCCACATGATAGCAAAAAAAGACGGTGCTTCCATTCAGGATGAATTTCACACAGCAGGCGACTACAGGGATTCCATCCCGGCAAAGAAAAGCAGTGTAATTGCCCGTTCGTATGATTTATTCATAAACATCGATGACCGTGCCGGCGCCATTGCCACAATCGCCACGATTCTGTCCGTGAACGGCATCAGCATCAAAAATATCGGCATCATTCATAACCGTGAATATGTAGATGGTGTTATGAAACTGGAACTTTACAAAGAAGATGATGAGAAAAAAGCAAGAGAGCTTTTAATCCAGAATCGATATGATATTGTGGATAGGGATTAACACCTATCCACAAAAATAAGTAATTGCCTGCGGATGATTTTGAATCACCGCTTTTTTATGTTTTCCACCATTTTCCCCATCCAGCGTATACGCTAACGCTTCCTTACAACTGATTTCCACATGGGAACTGTGTATCACCTTCACATGCGAATTTGCTTTTCCGTGCAGTAAAAATGCCATTACCTGATTCAACTCAATCGGATTTTTCGGTGTTTTCACAAAAATCCCATCAAGCAGACCATCTTTTAAACTGACACTGTTTTTCTTATATAATTTTAATCCTGCTACCGATTTTGCATTTGTCACCATACCAAGAATACAATCCTGCTCCCAAGTTTCCAAATCTGTCTGCACCTTTATATGATAACTTTTGGTTTTTCCCAACTTTACCGCACCATCTAAAATATAAGCCGTCCTTCCAAACAAGTTTTTCGTCGCCTGCGGTGTTTCATAAGAAACCGAGGTAAAAGCTCCAAATGCCGCTACATAGGAAAAGAAATTACCGTTCATGTCCCCGACATCATAAGCATCCTTTTTGTCCCCCACCGCAATCTGTGCACAGGGAATCACTCGTTTTGGCAGCCTGATACTATTTGCAAAATCATTCACCGTTCCGGTTGGAATATAACCACAGGCCGGACGCATATCGGGTGGCAGAGTCATCAATCCATGAATCACCTCATGCAGTGTACCATCGCCGCCGCTGCATATCACACGGTCACAACCGATTCCCTTTTGTATGATATATTCGGCTGCATCTCCAGCCTTCTGTGTTGCCGCAATCGAAACATCCCACTGTCTTTTCATCATCAAATCTATGATATCGGCAAGTTTGTTCCGCAAAGTCCCCTTTCCGGCACGCGGATTATAAACGAATAATACCTTTTCTTTTTCCATAAAAACCCCTCACTAGTCGTCTAATATAATCATCGCATCTCCAAACGAGAAGAACCGGTATCTCTCCCGCACTGCTTCTTCGTACACACGCATAACCTGCTCTTTTCCTGCAAGTGCAGAAACAAGCATTAAAAGCGTTGATTCCGGCAAATGAAAATTCGTAATCAGCACATCCATCATTTTGAAAGAATAGCCCGGATAGATGAAAATATCGGTATCGCCCTGTCCCGGCTTAAGCACACCATTTTCATCGGCAGCCGACTCAATCGTCCGGCAGCTTGTTGTTCCCACGCAGACAATCCGTCCACCGGCTTGTTTTGCCTTGTTGATTCTATCTGCCTCTTCTTTTGTTACCTGATAAAATTCAGTATGCATATGATGCTTTGACACATCATCCACTTTTACCGGTCTGAAAGTACCAAGCCCGACATGCAGCGTAACATTTGCTACAAGTACTCCTTTTTCCTCTAATTTTTGAAAAAGTTCCTCCGTAAAATGAAGCCCTGCCGTTGGGGCTGCTGCCGACCCTTCGTATTTTGCATAAACGGTCTGATAACGGTTCTTATCTTTCAATGTATGCGTAATATAAGGCGGAAGCGGCATCTGTCCAAGCTGATCTAAAATCTCCTCAAAAATGCCCTCATAACGAAACTGAATCAAACGGTTTCCATCCTCTTTGACATCGATAATTTCTCCCGTCAAAATTCCATCTCCAAAAGAAATCACGACTCCTTGACGCGCTTTTTTGCCGGGTTTCACAAGAGTTTCCCAGACATCATTCTCCATGCGTTTGAGAAGCAGGAGTTCAATTGTTGCCCCGGTATCCACTCTGGTTCCGTATAATCTTGCCGGAATTACTTTCGTATTATTCCGCACCAGGCAGTCTCCCGGCTTTAAATACTCTACAATATCCGTAAACACTCTATGCTCCACGCGCCCGGATTTCCGATGCAGCACTAAAAGTCTCGATGAACTTCTGTCCTCAAGCGGATCCTGCGCAATCAATTCTTTTGGTAAATCATAATAAAAATCACTTGTTTTCAACCGTCTCATCCTCTCTGTTTTTCTGTTCCCCTATTGTAGCACATGCGATGATGGTTTTCAATTCTCGAATTTTACATAAAATTTACGTAAAAATCAGATAAATACGTCTTTCCATTTTAGCAAATTCATTGTAAAATAGAAACAAAGAAATTGGTTTCAGAATGGAGGTATTTATGGCTTCTACAACTTATGCGGCAGTTCATGTCGGCTCAAATGAATTATGTATGAAAATATATGAAATGTCCCGTCAGAATGGAATTCGTCAGCTCACTTATGTACGCCACCCGCTCAGTCTTGGTGCGGAATCGTACACCGAAGGAGTCATTTCCTATCAGACACTTTCAGAAATCTGCAACACACTAAACGATTTCAAACGGATTATGACAGAATTTCATACTGACAGCTGGGACGTCTGTGCCACCAGCGCAATGCGCGAGGCAAAAAATGTTTTAATTGTCACCGACCAGATAAAAATCCAGACAGGATTCAAAGTAAAACTTTTCAGTAACAGCGAGGCAAGATTCCTTTACTTCAAAGGAATGGTTCACAATGAAAAACAATTTGAACCACTCAGTGAAGAAGGGTGTCTCGTTCTCGATATCGGTGCCGGCAGTGTCCAGCTCTCTCTTTTTCAGAACGGACATCTGCAGCTGACGCAAAACCTTTTACTTGGTTCTTCACGTATTCAGGAACTGCTGTATGCAATGCAGGATGAAGCCTATGATTACGATGCTTTGATTGATGAATACATTGAAAAGGATTTGTCTTTATTTAAACGACTGAATTTAGATAAAAAAGAGATTCACTGTATTTTGGCAGCCGGTGAAATGATTCCGGAAACCTACTACCACATGAAGGAAACAAAAAAAGACTTTGAAGGCTTTTTGCCGGATAAAATATTTACCAAAAAGAAAATGTTAAAATTAATGGGTAATATTCATGCACAATCACTTCTGCCTACTTTGCTTTTAATGCGCAAAATCACACAGCTTACGGATTGCGAGAATATCCTTCTCTCTCCGATTAATCTTTGTGATGGATTGGCCGCTGATTATGCAGAGCGAAAGTTCCGTCTTTCCTGTGGACATGATTTTACAGAGGATATTCTGAGTGCTTCAAGAAATGTGGCACAGAAATACGAAGTTGATTTAAGCCACATCGACACCGTGCAGACCCTGGCACTCCAGATTTTTGACCGAATCAAAAAAATACACGGTCTTGGAAAACGCGAGCGCCTGCTTTTACAGCTCGGTGTCATTCTTCACGGCTGTGGTGCCTATATCAATGCACTGCACGCAAGAGAATGTTCCTATCACATTCTTTTGTCAACGGAGATTATCGGAATCTCTCATAAAGAACGTCTCATCGTTGCCAATATGATTCGCTACAATGATGAATCTTTTCCTTCCTTTGAGGAATTGGACGGTGATTTTTCAAGAGAAGAATATATTACAATCGTAAAATTGAATGCAATTTTAAAAATTGCTAATGTATTAGACAAAAGCAATCGTCAGAAAATTAAAAATGTTGGTGTATCCGAGCGAAATGGAATACTGACAATCACGGCGGACACCATGGCGGATATCACCTTGGAAAAAGGACTCTTCTTACATAAGGCAGATGTCTTTGAAGAAGTTTTTGGTATCCGGCCGGTACTAAAACAAAAACGAACAGGAAAGCGAGGATGATGATATGACCCAAAACGAACGATTTACCAACCGCGAGTTAAGCTGGCTAGCCTTTAACAAGCGTGTTTTGTCCGAGGCGAAAGACAACCATCTTCCGCTGATGGAACGATTAAAATTTTTAAGCATTACCGCCTCCAATCTGGATGAATTTTTCATGGTCCGCGTTGCCTCTCTGAAAGACCAGGTAAATGCCGGTTACACAAAAAAAGATATTGCCGGTATGACCAGTAAAGAACAGATTGATGCGATTTTGAAGGAAACTCACAAATTTACAACAGCTCAGTATAATACCTACAACCGTTCTTTTCTTCCTTCATTAAAGAAGAATGGCTTAAAAATCGTCACAGAATTTGAAAAACTAACGGAAGAACAGGCAGACTACGTTGACAACTATTTTCAGAAAGAAGTTTTCCCGGTCCTCACTCCGATGGCTGTGGATTCCTCCAGACCTTTTCCGTTAATCCGCAACCGCTCACTTAACATCGGTGCGCTGTTGATGGATAAAAAGAAAAAGGGAACCATTGATTTTGCCACTGTGCAGGTTCCATCCGTTCTTCCACGCGTTGTCACAATTCCTACCGATGGTGATAACTGTACGACCGTAATCCTTTTAGAGCAGATTATCGAAAAGAACATTCAAAAACTATTTTTGAATTATAGAGTTCTTTGCCAGGCTCCATTCCGTGTAATGCGAAATGCTGACCTCTCCATTGACGAAGATGAGGCAGCAGACCTTTTAATTGAAATCGAGAAACAGTTGAAGAAACGCCAGTGGGGCGAGGCAATCCGCTTAGAAGTCGAAGATAATATCGATAAGCGGCTGCTGAAAACGCTCCGAAAAGAATTTGATTTAAGTGAAGATGCCATTTTCAAAATCAATGGCCCTCTTGACCTTACTTTTTTAATGAAAGTATATGACATCGAGGGTTTTGACCACTTAAAAGAACCAAAATATATACCACAGCAGCCAAAAATGCTGGATGCCTCAAGAGATTTATTTGAGCAGATACGGGAACATGACATTTTGCTTCATCACCCGTATGAGACTTTTGACCCGGTTGTCAATTTTGTTAAAAAGGCAGCAAGCGACCCAAATGTACTTGCGATTAAGCAGACACTTTACCGTGTCAGCAGCCATTCGCCAATTATTGCTTCTTTAGCGCAGGCAGCAGAAAATGGAAAGCAGGTATCTGTACTCGTCGAATTAAAGGCACGTTTTGATGAGGAAAATAATATTGTGTGGGCGAAGAAATTAGAGAAAGCCGGGTGCCATGTTATCTATGGACTGGTTGGATTAAAAACTCACAGCAAAATCACACTGGTTGTCCGCAAAGAGGAAGACGAAATCCGCCGTTATGTCCATTTGGGAACCGGAAACTATAACGACTCTACCGCCAAACTCTACACCGATATGGGTATGTTTACAAGCAAAACCCGCTATGGGGAAGACGCCACGGCAGTCTTTAATATGCTCTCCGGTTATTCCGAACCGCTTGTATGGAATAAATTATCCTTAGCTCCTCTGTGGCTGCGCGGCAAGTTCTTGTCTTTAATTGAGCGTGAGAAAGAACATGCCAAGAACGGTCGCCCGGCAAGAATTATCGCAAAGATGAATTCCTTGTGTGATCCGGGAATTATTGAAGCACTCTATGATGCCAGCGAGGCAGGCGTGGAAATTGATTTGATTGTACGCGGCATCTGCTGTCTGCGTGCCGGAATCAAAGGCTTAAGTGAACATATCCGTGTGCGCTCCATCGTTGGTACCTTTTTGGAACATTCCCGCATTTTCTACTTTGAGAACAATGGAAATGCCGAATATTATATGGGAAGTGCCGACTGGATGCCAAGAAACTTAGACAAACGTGTAGAAATCTTATTCCCGATTGAAGATCCTATATTGCAGGAAGAGATTTACCACATTTTACACATACAGCTCTCGGATACAAAAAAAGCCCACCTTCTCATGCCGGATGGACACTACGTGAAGGTAGACCAGCGAGGAAAAACTCCTCTGAATTCACAGCTGTATTTCTGCGAAGAAGCAATGGCAAACGCTAAAAAATAACGCTTTTTGCCAGTTCATCCGCAAGGTCATTGTACTCATCTCCGGAATGTCCTTTGACCTTTTGAAAATGAATGATTATTTTATCCTTTAGGGAATCAAAGTATGCTTTATAGGCTTTGGTTCCCTCTTTATTTGTTTTCCATTCTCCGGTACACCACGAGGCAATCCCTTGATAATCATGGACAATCGTAAGACTTTCCGCCCCCTGTTCTACCGCCATCTTCATTGCCACCTGTGCTCCGAGAATTTCGCCTGCCACGTTCCGCATAGCAGCAAGTTCTGAGTCGGTTCCCTTTTCGCAGTACTCTGTTTTCTCCCCTTCAAAAAAGAACACAACACCGCAGCTGTACTCACCGGTCTCGACATTGTAACTTCCATCTACATAGGCAAGTGCTTCATCTTCTATCTTATTCTCTTTCGTATTATTTCCTAAGAAAGCTTCCGCTTCTTCTTTTGTCGGAAAACTTTTAAAAGACGCATTAGCAAATCCATCCACCTGTGCCTTGCACGCATCCCAGTTTGTATAAATTCCCGGCGTTCTTCCGGCTCTCACTGCATAATATTTTTTCTTCGCCATCTTATTCTCCCTCTTTTAATTGGTTGATTTCATTTTCTGTCAATTTCCGGTATTCCCCCGGTTTTAAGGCAGGGTCCAAATTTATTCCGGCAAATGATACCCTTGCTAATTTTGTCACCTTTGCCCCCAAAACAGCAAACATCCGCTTTACCTGGTGAAACTTTCCTTCCGAAATCGTAAGCCTTGCGTGCCCGGATTTCATGAGTTCCAGTTTTGCAGGCAGCGTTTTTTTCCGCTCTCCAATTTCCAATCCTTCCGCAAACAAAACTACTGCATTTTCAGGCAAAGTTCCTTCGTAAATCACATCATAAACTTTTGCCACATGATAAGCCGGCGATAACAAACGGTGTGCAAGCATTCCATCATCCGTCAAAATAAGAAGGCCCACCGTATCTTTGTCCAGACGCCCCATCGGAAATAATTCCCGTTTCATCTCCGGCAGTAAGGAAAGGACGGTACGCTCCTTCTCATCTTTTGTTGCCGAAACCACACCTGCCGGCTTATTTAACATATAATAAACGAACTCTTCTGCCCTAATCTCTTTTCCGCAGTAAGTCACATCTTCTTCACTGTCAATTTTACAATTCGCCTGTTTTACGACTGTTCCAGCCACGCAGACAAGTCCGCGCCGAATCGCCTCTTTTGCCTCTTTTCTCGTTAATTCTACATAAGTAGAAATATACTGGTCTAACCTCATCTGCCTCCCCATTTTCACCGCACCTTTCTAACTGCATATATTAATAGCAAACTCTTTTACCGGATAAGGAGCAAACTTATGCCCATTCGTATTTATATCGACCAGGGACACAATCCCTATGGTTTTAACGCCGGTGCCGAAGGATTTGGATTACGGGAACAGGATATCACCTATTTAGTTGGTGCTTATCTTGCAAACATTTTAAATGCGGATTCCCGCTTCACTGCTATCACATCCCGCACATCACCGGATGAAATTTTAGGTTACGACACCAACTCAAGTCTCAGAACCCGCACCGAGCAGGCAAATCAATGGGGGGCTGACTACTTTTTAAGCATTCACACAAATGCCAATGTAAATCCCGCCATCAACGGTACGGAAGCATACGTCTATGCCGTCAACACGCCTTCTTATGAACTCGCCGTCAATATCGTAAATGAAATTGTAAGACGTTTAGGTACAAAAAACAACGGTATCTATGCCCGTCCTTCCCTCTACGTATTACGGCGGACCAATATGCCCGCCGTCCTCATTGAACTGGCTTATCTCTCAAATGAAGGCGACGCTGCCCTCTTAGCCGATAAACCATATGAATTTGCTTATGCCATTTATGTTGGTCTTCTGAATTACCTTGGTCTTCCTCAAATCCCTTTATTTGAATAGGAAGAAGTAAACAAGGACAACAACACCTAACACAATTCGATAATAACCAAATGCCTTAAAGTCGTGTTTACGGATATAACTCATGAGGTATCGGATTACAAACAGAGACACCACAAAGGCAACTAACATACCAACGAGTAAAGTCACATAACCCATGGCACCAAAGCTTAATCCACTCTTTATAATCTTTAAGACACTTGCACCAAACATAACCGGAATTGCCAGATAAAAAGTAAATTCTGCTGCTGCACCACGAGCCACACCAAGAAGCAAGGCACCAATGATGGTAGCACCGGAACGAGAAGTTCCCGGCACAACAGCCGCTAATAACTGAAAAATACCAATGATAAGCGCAGTGTCATATCCGATTTCCGTTACCGAAGTAATTGCCGGTTTTCTTCCCTTATTCCAATTCTCTACAATAATAAATAAAACACCATAAACAATCAAAGCACCTGCCACAACATACGCATTGTAGAACACCTCGTCAATCCAGTCATCAAACAAAATGCCTACAATTGCTGCCGGAAGACATGCCACGATAATCTTAAACCACATCTGCATAATCTTCCAGTCAATAATGGATTCGCCCCGCTCTCTCTTTGTAAAACGGAATGGCCATATCCTGCTCCAAAACAAAAGAACAACGGCTAAGATAGCACCTAACTGCACAACAACCAGAAACATTTGAGAAAACTGTTCATCCTGAAATTTCAAAAATTCTTCCACTAATATCATGTGTCCGGTACTGCTTACCGGCAGCCACTCGGTGATTCCTTCCACAATACCCCAGATCACCGCAACGAAAACATCGAAAATTCCCATTTTTATCCTCCATTTGCTAAGCAATATATTTTCTACTGTCCCATATTTTAGCACATCCCCTGCCTCAAAACAATCATAAGTTGCAAAAAGAAAAAAAATATTGTAGAATAAGAAGAGTATGTTTTCAAAATGAACAAAAAAAGAGGATATGATTATGTATCAATGGATGAAAAAGTATCTTGATCCAATTTGTCCGCTTTTTGCCATCCTGCCACTGTTATCCTGTTTTGGATTAAATATGCTTATTTACAGTGGAACGATGGTAATGTGTGCAGACTGGTATCATTATGACCTTACCACTTCTTTGGATCAGGCAATACCACTTGTTCCGGGTTGGATGTACATCTACTTTGGATGTTTTCTGTTCTGGACTGTGAATTATATTATGGTTGCCAGAATTAACCGGAATGACCCGGACACGTTTTATCGTTTTGTTGCAGCCGATATGATTTCCCGTCTTGTCTGCGGAATCATTTTTATGGTATTTCCAACGACAAATGTACGGCCGGAAGTAACAGGCACAGGATTTAGTGTCTTTCTGCTTCAGTTTTTATACGGATTGGATCAGCCGACAAACCTGTTTCCATCCATTCACTGTCTGGTAAGCTGGTTTTGTTACACCGGCATCCGGGGACGCAAAGAGGTACCTGCCTGGTACCGTGCATTTTCCTGCATCTTTGCTCTGCTGGTTGTCCTTTCAACACAGTTCACCAAACAGCATTATATTGCCGATGCCATTGCCGGTGTCCTGCTCGCAGAAGTTCTTTCACTTCTCACACGCAGAGTTAGCTGGTATCGCGCACCAAAGTTAATCTTCACCTGGGTAAACCGGCGGTTGCTATATGTATTGATTCGAACAAAAGGAGTAGCACGTGAGCAAAAAAACTAAACGAAATTTATTTAACGCTCTATTTTTGGTAGCTTTGCTTGGTTTAACCATCTGGGCTGTTTTTAAAGACCAGGACTTTGGCGTTATTTTACACACACTCTCCCAGATTGCACCGGGATTTTTGTTAGCCGGCTTTATTTTGGTAATTGTGTATGTGTGCAGTGAGTCTGTTATTATTAAATACCTATTAAGTACCGTGCAGATTAAAGTTCCATTATTTAACTGCATCCGTTATTCTTTTGTAGGTTTTTTCTACAGTTGTATCACCCCGTCAGCAACGGGCGGACAGCCGATGCAGATTTACTATATGAAAAAACAAAACATTGATATTCCAACGGCTACTATCATATTAATGTTAGTAACGATTGAATATAAATTTGTACTTGTTTTCGTCGGATTAGCAGTTGCCATATTCGGACAGGATCTTATCACAACGCTGAGTGTTGACGTTCAGTTTTTCCTTTATTTAGGAATTGCGCTCAACGTATTCTGCGTATTATTTATGAGTTTACTGGTATTCCTGCCCGGCACGGCAAAATATTTAATCACCAAGGGATTTGCTCTCTTAAAGAAAATTCACTTGATGAAAGAGAAAAATAACCGCACCGAGCGCTTAGAGCAGTCGATGGAAACTTATAAGGGAGCCTCTCGCTTCTTAAAGGAAAATAAACTTGCGATTTTTAACACAACGATTATTTCTTTTATCCAGCGCTTCTTCCTTTTTGCGATTACTTATGTTGTATACCGAAGCTTTGGGCTGAATACGGAGACTTTCTTCACTATTACAATTTTACAGGCAGTCATATCCATTTCTGTTGATATGTTACCACTGCCGGGTGGAATGGGAATCAGCGAGGGACTTTACCTGCGTATCTTTACCCCGATTTTCCACGGAACGGCTATGACAACCGCTTCGCTGCTTGTCAGCCGCGGATTCAGTTATTACATCCTTGTAATTGTTAGTGGTATTGTTTCCTTTATCACACATTTGACTGTCACAGATAAAAGTAAAAAAACAGAGTAAAAGAAAAGAGGATATTTATGATTGGATTTTATAATTATTCAGTAATTGTTACCTACATAGGTGTAGCGCTTTCCGTAAGCGGTATGGCACTTGCCAGCACCGGTCAGTTTAAGTTTGCCATTTTATGTCTGGCACTTGCCGGCGCCTGTGATACTTTCGATGGAAAAATCGCACGTGCTATGAAAAACCGGACAAAAGAAATGGAAATTTTTGGCATTCAAATTGACTCGCTCTGCGACATGGTGTGCTTTGGAGTAACTCCGGTTATCATTTCCTATCAGATGGGTCTGAATTCTGTCTGTGGTATTGCAATTGAAATTTTGTTTGTTCTATGTGGTGTAATCCGCCTTGCTTATTTTAATGTATTGGAAGAATTAAAACATACCAATCCCGAAACCGACCAGGCAAAAGGCTATCGTGGTCTGCCAATTACAACAATTACAATTATTTATCCAATTGTATATTTGTTTCACCCATTGGTCAGCCATGAAACATTTCTTTTATTCCTTGCCATCATGCACATCGTAGTTGCTTTCCTGTACGTTCTTGATTTTAAACTCAAAAAACCGGGCAACAGTGTAATTGCAGCCATGATGGTACTTGTGACCGCTGTGATGGTTTGCATTTTATTTGTCGAATAATAAGGAGGACTTATGGATTACATTGATTTACAAGGGAAAAAAGTAAGTAATATAACAAACCAGGATAAATTATTATCCTTTTTATATACCAACATTTTCGGGCGTATGCTCTTAAAACCATTGATTCAGCCGCAGGTTTCCAAACTTGCCGGACGCTATCTTTCATCTGCTCACTCAAAATGGCTGATTTCTAAATTTATTGAGCGCAATGAAATTAACATGGATATTTATGAAGAGTGTGACTACTCTTCTTTTAATGATTTTTTCACCAGAAAAATCAAGCCGAACTGCCGGCCTGTTCCGGAGGACCTTGATGTCCTTATCAGTCCATGTGACTGTCTGGCAACGGTTTATCCAATTCAGAAGAACACAACATTTTCCATTAAAAATACAGAATACACCTTGCGTTCTCTGCTTCGCAGTCCACGCTTAGCAAAACGTTTCCGTGGTGGGTATGCCTACGTACTCCGCTTAACCGTGGAAGATTATCACCGCTATCTTTACTCTGTGTCCGGGAAACAGTCGAAAAATTATCACATCGACGGAACTTTCCACACGGTAAATCCGATTGCCAACGATTACCTTCCAATTTACAAAGAAAACACGCGCGAATACACAGTAATTCGCTCAAAAGAATTTGGCGATGTACTCCAGATGGAAGTCGGTGCTCTCTTAGTTGGCAAAATTTCAAACCACAAACAAAGCACAGTCGTAACCCGTGGAGAAGAAAAAGGATTCTTTGAATACGGCGGTTCTACAATCGTCGTACTCACTCAAAAAGGCCGTGTTACACCTCGTTCTGACTTACTAACAAACAGTAAAAACGGTTATGAGACAAAGGTCCTCCAGGCACATCCGCTTGGTATTCTTCCTCATTAATGAAGGAAGATTAAATACGCCAAAATCACACTAAAGCCACAAGCTAAAATCAACATATCATGAAATTCATTCAACATAACAATCATCCTCTCACATATTTTATGAGAGGATGATATCACAGACAGGTGTACAATAAAACGTGCACCTTTTTTATTGGATTTTTTCTGTTTAATCTTCAATATTTCTAACTGCTTCTCTGACTTTTAAAACCATCGACGGACTCACGGACAACTCATCAATTCCCATTGAAACAAATGTTTCTGTCAGGGAAGTGTCTGCTCCAAGTTCTCCGCAAATACCAACCCAGCATCCCTCTTTATGTCCATTTTCAACGACCATACGGATCATGCGGAGAACTGCTTCGTGGTGAGAATTATAAAAGTCGTCCAATTTCGGATTCTGCCTGTCAATTGCTAACGTATACTGAGTCAGATCATTGGTTCCAATACTGAAAAAATCAACTTCTTTAGCAAGTAAATCGCTAATCATTACCGCTGCCGGCGTCTCAATCATGATTCCCAGTTCTACTGTTCCATACGGAATTTCCTGCTCATCAAGCTCGCTCTTGACTTCATTTACAATTCGTTTAATCACTCGCACTTCATCGACTGAAATAATCATCGGAAACATAATCGATAATGTACCATAATGGCTCGCACGGTAGATGGCACGAAGCTGTGTACGGAAAATGTCCGGCTGCTTTAAGCAGATGCGGATCGCACGATATCCAAGTGCCGGGTTGTCCTCTTTGTCCAAGCCGAAATAATCTACCTGTTTGTCCGCCCCAATATCCAATGTTCTTACGATTACTTTTTTACCGGCCATCGTTTCTACAACTGTCTTATAGGCCCGAAACTGCTCTTCTTCCGTTGGAAATGTCTCGCTTTGCAGATACAAAAACTCACTGCGGAACAAACCAATTCCATTGGCATCGTTTGCCAGAACCTCGGCAACATCCGATACACCACCAATGTTGGCATACAGATTGATTTTCTTTCCACCCTTTGTAATAGTCTCTTTGCCCTTCAGTTCCAGAAGAAGTTTCTGTTTCCTTTCTTCTTCTTCCTTCTGTTTCTGATAGCGTTCAAGTGTTTCTTCATCCGGTTCAATATAAACCTTTCCGTCAAATCCATCAACAATTGCCATTTTACCGGAAATATCTCCCGGAAAATCCACGCCGATTAATGCCGGAATATTCATTGTGCGGGCTAGAATTGCTGTGTGGGAATTGGTCGAACCGTGTTTTGTAACAAACGAAAGGACAAGACTTTTATCAAGCTGTACCGTCTCACTTGGTGCCAAATCCTCTGCCACAAGAATCACCGGCTCATTTCCGGTTATTCCACCGCTCTGCTTTCCCATTAAAACGCGAATCAAACGATTGGAAATATCTTTTACATCCGCTGCACGCTCTTTCATGTAAGCGTCATCCATACCGGAAAACATCGCAGCAAAATTGTCTCCTGTCGTTGCCACTGCGAACTCTGCATTTACCTTTTGTGTCTCAATCATATTGCGAATGGATTCGATATAATCCAAATCATCCAACATCATCTGATGTACATCAAAAATCATGGCATTGGCTTCTCCTACTTCTAGAAGTGCCTTTTCATACAGTGCCTTTAATTCCTCTTTTGCTTTTTCTTTTGCATTCTCAAAGCGTTTGATTTCTTCATTCGTATCTTCAATTGTCTTACGTTTTACCGGGTCATCGCCCTTTTCAAAAAGGGCGATTTTTCCGATTGCGATTCCACCAAAAACACTTTTTCCATCCAATACAATCATAGTACCTCCAATCTAAGGTATCTAACAATTACCTTAACACATTACAGATTTTCCTGTAAAAATGCGCTCAATTTTTCAATTGCTGCGTCTTCATCATCACCATCTGCTCTCAGTACAATTTCCTGGTCTTTCTTTACGCCAAGTCCCATAACACCAAGAATTCTTTTGGCATCCACTTCTTTGCCATCTTTACTAATTGTTACTTTGCTTGAAAAGGCTGCTGCCTCTTTTACAAACATTCCTGCCGGTCTTGCGTGAATCCCCTGCTCATCTTTAATTACATACTTAAACTCTTTCATTTTCATTTCCTCCTTTTACTTATGCTTTCGCATCTTTTTTGATAAATCCTAACATCACTGCCGTCACAGCGGAACCAACCAGCCATGCGACAATATATAATAACGGCTGTCCAACGGTAGCGAATACGAACACACCACCATGTGGAGCCATTAAGGTACATCCAAAGAGGGCGGATAACAATCCTGCCACACCGGCACCAGCCATTGTACAAGGAATGACATGCAATGGGTCAGATGCCGCAAATGGGATTGCGCCTTCGGTAATAAACGAGCATCCCATTACAATATTCGAAACTGCGGAACCCTGCTCCGCTTTTGTAAATTTCCGAGGGAACAATTTGCAGGCTGCTGCAATACCAACCGGTGGCACCATACCACCTACCATGATGGAAGCCATTGCCATATAACATGCCTGAACTGCCGGGTCCGAAGCCTGTACTCCCTGTGCCATCATCTGCGATGCGGTTGCTAACATACCGGAGCCAAATACATAAGCTGCCTTGTTTATCGGGCCTCCCATATCAATCGCCATCATAGCACCAAGAATCAAACCAAGAACTGTAATCATACCTGCATCGGAAATGCTTGTCAGCATATTGCTAAGTCCTGTATTAATCAAACCAATCAGTGGATTAAATACCATCGTCATCAATATACCAATCAGGAAAATACCAACGAGCGGATAGATCAGTGTCGGTTTAATTCCTTCCAAAGAATCCGGCAATTTACTGCACAATTTCTTTAATCCTAATACGATAAATCCTGCCACAAAGCCGGCTGCAATACCACCAAGGAATCCGGATACGGTATTTCCACCATTTTCTCCAACAAAGGCAAAATTTGAAATGAATTTTGAAAATCCACCAAGACTTTCATTGGCAAATACATATTTCGCCAGTACTGCATTTCCATTTGCTGCTAACAAACCACCGGTAAAACCAACAGCAAGTCCCGGTCTGTCTGCAATTGAATAGGCAATATATCCGGCCAATACCGGAACCATGAGTCCCATGGAAAAATCGCCAATATACTTAAACAGTGCGGATAATGGTGTACATGTACCAAAATTTCCACCACCGGTACCACCATAGCCACAAAGTGTATCAATCAAAAATGCAATAGCTATCATAATACCGCCACCAATTACAAATGGAAGCATGTGTGAAACACCACTCATCAGATGCTTATAGGTCGCATGTCCAATCCCCTCTTTTTCCGCTATTTCTTCTTTCGGAGCAGTTTCTCCGCCACCCTCATATAACGGTGCTTTTCCGTCTACGATTTCACGAAGCAATTCTTCCGGTTTGTTAATTCCATCGGCAACCTTAGTAACAACGGTTGGTTTTCCCTGAAAACGATCCATCGGCACCTGCGTGTCTGCCGCTACAATAATACCATCGGCACGTTCAATTTCATCTGCCGTCAATACATTTTTTGCACCGCCGGCTCCTCTTGTCTCTACCTTAATCGAGTAACCTAATTCTTTCGCCTTTTTCTCAAGTGCCTCTGCCGCCATATAGGTGTGTGCGATTCCTGTCGGACAGCCGGTCACTGCCACGATATAATGTTCGGAATCCGCTCGTTCTACAGCAGTATCACTCTCATTTTCCGAACTTTTTTCTGCATCTTCAATAATCTGTTTGAACTCAGAAACGCTCGCTGCCTGACGGAGTTTATTGGTAAAATCTTCATCCATCAAAAGAACCGACAAACGGCTCAACACATCCAAATGCACATTATCCTCTGTGTTTGGTGCCGCAATCAGGAAAAACAAATGTGCCGGCTGTCCATCTAACGATTCAAATTCAACCCCGTCTTTTACAACCATAGCCGCAAGTCCCGGTTTGATAACCGCATCCGATTTGCAATGCGGAATAGCAATTCCCTCACCAATACCAGTGCTTCCTTCCTGTTCTCTTGCATACACACCTTGACGATACGTTTCCTTGTCTCTCAACTTTCCGCTCGCATCCATCAGTTCCACCATCTGGTCAAGTGCTGCCTTTTTGTCTGCCACTCTGCCATCCAGCAAAATACTTCTGTCATCCAGTAAATCAATAATTTTCATAGTAATTCTCCTTTCTTAAAAATCAAATATATGTGAACGTCGTACCTGCTCCACTTCTTCTCTCGTTGCCAACTGGTCTGAAAATGCGCTTGCACTTCCTGTGCAAAGTCCCATTTTAAAGGCTTCCGCATAATCGCCTTTGGCTAAATACCCGGCAAGGAACCCGGCCACCATCGAATCTCCTGCTCCTACCGAATTTTTCACGACACCTTGCGGTGCCTCACTGGTAAACACACTGCCATCACTGCCAACAAATACAGCGCCTTCTCCTGCCATGGAAACAATGACATTCTGTGCTCCCTTTTTCTGCAATTCCTTTGCATATACAACCGCTTTTTCTTTACTGTCAATCATGATATCAAAAATTTCCGAAAGTTCGTGATTATTTGGCTTTATCACGAATGGATGATACGCAAGCACATTCATCAAAAGATCCTTTGTCGCATCCACAGCAATTTTAATCCGCTTGCTCTGAAGCCTTGACATGATATCTCTGTAAATCGACTGCGGCATTCCAGAAGGTATGCTTCCCGCAAGAACAAGCACATCATCGTCTTTCAATGTATCCAGCTGCTCATACAACAATTCCAAATCTTCCTTCCGAATCACTGGTCCCATTCCATTGATTTCGCTTTCCACATCGGAACGAATCTTAAGGTTAATTCTCGAAGTTCCATTTTCAATATGAATAAATTCGGTTGAGATTCCCTTTTCTTTCAGAAGCCGCTCAATCTCCTGTCCGGTAAATCCGGAAAGGAAACCAAATGCCGTCGTTTCATATCCCAGGTTTTTGAGCACCATAGATACATTAATTCCTTTTCCTCCGGCATAAATATCTTCCTGCACCGTGCGGTTTACTTTGCCGAGTTCAAAATTCTCCACATGAATGGTGTAGTCTAAGGAAGGATTAAATGTTACCGTGTAAATCATTCTTTGTCACCTCACTTTACTTCAATGATATTGTCACATTGTCTATAACTCTCATCCAAAATCTGTGTCGTTATGATACAAGTTTTTGCAAACTCTCCAAATTTTACACAGGAAATCTGCGAAAACTTACTTGAATCACAAAGCACATAACGTTTGGCACAATGTTTCATAGCAACTTCTTTTACTTTTGCCTCTTTGACATCCGGTGTACTAAAACCTAATTTCTGATGTACACCATTTGTTCCCCAAAAGCCTTTTGTAAAATTATATTTTTGTAGACTTTCAATTGCTTCATCGCCAACAATTGCCTCTGTCGTTGCCTTAAACTCTCCGCCAAGAATATACGTTGTATAACCCGCCATCGAAAGTTTCCTAGCATGTGAAACTGCATTTGTCACAAATGTGATATCCTTTTCTGTCAGATAATCAATCATAAGTTCTGTTGTCGTTCCGGCATCCAGATACACAAAATCGTTTGGCTCAATAAGCGATGCCGCATACTTTGCAATTTCCACTTTTTCCTCTAAATTCCGGTCTTTTTTCTGGAGTACAGTATCTTCTTTGGTACTATAAACATCACTGATTATCATCGCACCGCCACGAACTTTTTGGAGCCTTCCCTGCTTATCAAGTAGAGTCAAATCCCGTCTGGCTGTGGATTCTGATATTCCCATCCGTTCCATCAATTCCGGAATCGAAGCACTCCCTTTTTCCTTCACAATACGCTCAATTTCCTGAAGTCTTTCTTCTGTCAGCATCTCATCACTCCATTTCATTTTTTGACTACTTTTGCCCGAAATGGACTTTTTTGTTTTCTTTATCTGTATTATAGCGTCATTTCCCGTCATCGTCAATCACTTTCTTTCATTTTCTTTCACTTTTTGAAAGAAAATAATTTTCACACAAAAATACCGGATAAAATAAACAGCTAAGAATTAGTCCTTTGATTATTTTATCCGGTATCTACTTATGTTATTGGTATTATCCCACCATCTCCTCCACAACCTTCCGCAGTTTTTCCAAACTTCCATCAAACAACCGCTCTGCCAATGCATTTATTTCATAAACCTGTGTCTGCTCCTTTGTCACAAGGGGCTGGCAGACAAACTTTGGTTCAATCCGCCTTATGGCCCCCTTTTCCACACACTTTTTAATAATTGTATAAGTCGTATTGCGGTTCCAGCCAACGCGCGCTGACAAAATCGGAACAATTTCACCCGCGCGGAGTTCACCCTCCTCCCACAGAAGTTCCATCACCTTAAGCTCGGATTCACATAACTTAATGCCCTCTTTTTTATTCATCAGTCTCTTCCTTTCTCATTGTGAAATCCGAAAATGCTGCCTGGCCTCCATGCTCTTTCGTCGCATAACAGAACAGTCCCGGACGCACACCACAAAAATGATCCAGCTTAAAATACAGAGAAAATGGCTCTGCAAGAATCTGCCAATTACCATCCTGCTTCCACTCAAACACTGCCGTATCTTTCATTCTTGTAAAATCAATTTTCACACGAAGTGTAACTTTGGCAGAAGAAAGCGGAATTTTCTCCTGTACTGCCGGCAGACTGTCATCTTCTTTCGAGTTCATCTGTCCATCTGCCACACCGTCTTTTGCCAGTTTCACAAGAAAATACTTTCCATTTTCCTTCGTAATTCCGGCTAATGCATAGTCACTTTGCAGCATACAAAGTCCCGCTATATCTCCATCGGATAACGCCGAACCATCTACGGTTACAGTTACAACACCTCCCGGATACGGCATCCTCTGAGTCAGCGTATTTGGTGCCTGTGTTACATTATTGCATATTTTTCCGGTCTGCAAAATCAACCGGTGATTCAAAAGTTTCCACCTGCTGTCATCGGGCACATGATTCCACTGCCAGTAATTATGAAGAGAAGAAAAATCTTCATCTCCATATAAAGGTGCATATTTGTGAGTCGGTTTTGTATCCTCTAAAAGCAGTTTATCTTCTACTTTTCCATCTACGCCAAATACCGGAAAATCATTTTCAAAATGAACCGGAACAAGAACCGGCAGTCTTCCCACGGCACCGCTGTCACGAAACAGCATAGCATACCATTTTCCACTTGTTGTGCTCACAATTCCTCCCTGTGCAACTCCCTGATTGCAGTAACCGCCGTCGGTATCAAGCACTTCTCCACCGGTATAAGGACCTGCGAGCGAATCACTTACATAACAAGCCTGTGAACGTCTCGTATTGTCCCCCTTACGGTAATGGATAAAAAACAAATAATATTTCCCATTGATTTTGTACCAATGGGTTCCCTCATAACCAAGATACACTTCATCCAGGTCCTCAACCAAAAGTTTATGTAAACCGCCCTCCTTCGGCGCCGTCATTTCTTCATTCAATTCCATCACATAAATCTGGCGGTTTCCGTAGGCAAGGAAGGCACGTCCCTCGTCAAATAAAAGCGAGCAGTCATGGTAAAAGCCCTCGATTTCATTTTTCTGCCATGGACCTTTTAAGTCCGGCGCGCGGAACAAATACGTTTTTCCCGTGTCATTGGCAACAAAGATCAGATAAAACATACCTTTTTCATAGCGGAGTGTGGCAGCCCACATTCCTTGTCCATAAGCATTTTTTCCATTCTTTAAGCACTCTTGATCCGTAAGTTCAAGTGTCTCATACACATAAGAATAAATTTCCCAGTCCGCCAGATTATAGGAGCGTAGAATCACACATCCCGGCATAAAATGCATCGTGGTACTTACCATATAATACGTGTCGTCTACCCGAATTACATCCGGGTCCGGATAATCCAACGGGAGCACCGGATTTACCTTTTTCCATTTTTCTTCCATTTTTGTTCCTCCAATTCATGTAATCTGCGAATTTCTTCCGTCTCAACCGACTCTTTCGCATATCTTGCCTTTTCATATAATTGAGTCAAATATTCATCCGCTTTTTCCCCGGATAAATAAGTCTCCTTAAGTTCCTGCGGCGTCTGTGAGCACGGAACCAAATTCTTTTGTGCACCGGCTTGAATCTGTTTGTAAAACGCCTTTCGGACAAACCCATCGTTACCTGCCGGGAACTTCTTTTCCCGTTTTGCCACCGGTACAAGCCGTATATGTTCCTCATCCTCTTTTGTAATGGTCACCTGCTCCACAAATTCATAGGAAGGCTTTTTGCGGTGAAATACCAGATAACAAATCAATTTAAAAATGCCATAAGCAGCCAGAATAACTACCGCCACAATCAGTACAATCAATACAGTATACCGCAGTAGTGTAAGCCAGAAATTACCCTTTTGCTCTTCCTGCTGCTGCCGTACCACAGTCTCTCTGGACTGGCTTTCCGGTCCCGCTGCCGGCTCTTCCTTCTCTTTTGTTTCCGCCACGGTAGTCTTTTGCTTTGAATCCTTTTCAAAATTCCACTCCGGTTTATATCCTGCCGCCACAAATAAAAGCAAAACCGTAAGAAATCCCGCAGCATAGAAAGGAATCCAGTCCTTTTTGCGATTCACATTTATGCGGCGTTTCGTTTCCTTAGAAACACTTGGATTGCAGCCTACTACAAGATACTGCCCACGCCAGTATTCACCGGCAAATCCAACAACAATCGCTGCCAGATAGAAAATACTGCACAGCCAGAAACTATCATCGGCTGCCTCTAAAATAGTTCCCGGCATCATAAAGAGTCCGGCTAACACAAGTGCCCCCACATGACAGGACGCAACTTTTCTTTCCTCCCGCTTTTCTTTCTGATAAAAATGCCGGTAAAATAATATTGGCACAAAAACAAAAAAGACAAAACGCCCATAAGAATACACATCACCGGCATCAAACCAATGAACCAAAGAGGTAAAACCCCCAAGAATTAACAGCTCATAATAAAGAAATGCCAAAAAACGGCACCGCCTGCGGATCTTCACTACATACCCCTCCATTTCACAAGACATTTTGCAATTGACGGAGGTATCTCCCGAAATTCATTATCCTCTCCATACTCCGAAAAAGTTGGAGCAATCCACGTCAAAGATTCGTTCCGGTGCAGCATATCGGAAACTGCCTTTTGCATTGGCTTTTTTCCTGCCGCAGAAATGAGAATCACATGCTGCTCCCTGCGGATTTTTTCGCACTCTCTTATCACAAAATCTTCCCCTTTGCTAAGAGGGTGCTCATAAGAAATCAATGCCAGAGCATGACGTACCGCCGCAATCTGGGTTCTTCCGGTTCCTTCCATGGAATATTTCTCATCACCGGAAATAACTAACTTTGTTTCTACACCTTCTTTGCTTAAATAATAAACAAAGGAATACGCAAGACGAATACTCTCTTCCATCAAATCAACAGAGACAAAAACACCGGGCGATTCCAGATTAAGCAGGATTACGACAGGAGTAGAAGCCGTATATTCCGCTGTTTTTACCTGCCAATTCCCCATTCTCGCCGACGCCTTCCAGTGGATTTTACGCATCGAATCTTCCGGCGTATACTCTCGGACACCACCACTTAAGAACGGGTCTTCAAACAGTGGCACATTCGTTTTACACGAACCTGTCATGTGCCGGAACACCGGCATCAATTTTCGAATATTCATACGGGACGGGTATACCAAAAGCGAAACTTCCACCGGAATTTTGTGGACAAACGTATGACGGCAGAACAAATCATAACTGACTAGTTCTGCCTCTTGAATCTGATAAAATCCACGTTTTTTGCAGGTAAATTTTAATTTTCGGCGCACTTTCTCAAAGCCATCCACACTCATGACATCATTCCGGTAAAAATGGTCTGAAACCGTTCCGCTCTCCGCCCCCTCAAACTGCAAAAAGCGAGAGGCTAAAAACTTCACACACATAATCGGCAGACCCATTTTTTTCTTATTCACTGCTGTTTCATATAAAAACAACGTATCGCCCTCTCCTGCCTGTTCCTCCGAAAAGGCAAGTGTCACTTCAAAGTTTTCCATCCAATGTCTGCTGTAATGAAACGTATGAATGAAATAAACGGTAAACAGCACAAGGGCAAGAAATAACATGATTATCACTTGGCAAAATCCTCCGTCGGTGCTGTTACAAAATGCGTAATTTCCTCAATGTAATCGGCCGCTTTTTTATTTGTGCTGTACACGTCTTCCAAAATCAGCCGGTGTGAAAGCACAAATGGTGCCAGATACTTCACCGTCTCCGGTGTCACAAAATGCTCACCCTTTAATGCCGAATAACATTTTGCTGCACGCAAAAATACAAGTGCTCCACGCGGACTTACGCCGAGTGCAATGTTATTATGCTTGCGGGTAGCTTCCACAAGGTCTAAAATATAATCCTCAATCACGGGAGCCGCATAAACCTCTTCGCACTGCTTTTGCATCGCCGCCAATTCTTCTTTTGTGCAGACAGACTCAAGTGTCAAAAGCGGATTATCTGCTGCAAAACGATGCAGAATTTCACGCTCTCCTTCGCGGTTTGGATATCCCATCGGAATCTGCATGATAAAACGGTCAAGCTGTGCTTCCGGAAGTGGAAATGTACCGGAAGATTCTACCGGGTTCTGCGTCGCAATTACAAAAAACGGGTCCGGTAATTCCATGGTGACACCGTCAATCGTTGCCTGATGTTCCTCCATACTCTCTAACAGACTTGATTGCGTACGCGGCGTCGCGCGGTTAATCTCATCTGCCAGCAGAATATTCGTGAAAATACCACCCGGACGAAATTCAAATTCTGAATTTTTCTGATTAAAAAAGTGGATTCCCGTCACATCCCCCGGAAGTAAATCCGGTGTAAACTGGATTCTCTGAAAATCCAGTGAAAGTGATGCTGCTAACGCTTTTGCAAGCATCGTCTTTCCGGTTCCCGGCACATCCTCAAGCAGAATATGACCACCTGCTAAAAGTGCCGTAAGAACCAAATCAATCGTCTCAGACTTTCCAACGATTACCTTCTCCATGTTCGACTTAATCTGATGAAAATCCATCACCCCTGCTGCCCCCTTTTGTTATTTCTTTTTATAACTCTTTCATTAAATTTACCATCTCAATGGCAGAACATGCAACATCATATCCTTTATTTCCTGCTTTTGTACCGGCACGCTCAATTGCCTGCTCAATATTATCGGTTGTCAATACACCAAACAGAGTCGGTACTCCGGTATTTAAACCAACGGTTGCAACTCCTTTGCTTACCTCTGCGCAGACATAATCATAATGAGAAGTTGAACCTTTGATTACGGCACCAAGGCAGATTACTGCATCATATTTTCCACTTGCTGCCATCTTCTGTGCAACAATCGGAATTTCAAATGCGCCAGGCACATAAGCAAGTTCCACATCCTTTGTATCCACGCCATGACGTACTAAGGCATCCTCTGCACCGCCAATCAGTTTGTTTACAATAAACTCGTTAAATCTTGCTGCCACAATACCAACTTTGAGTCCTTTTCCAATTACGTTTCCTTCTAATGTTTTCATTTTCATTTCCTCACTTTCTTTTATTTATCTTTTTTCGCACGTGTTACATCATAGTGCGTCATATGCTGCATTTTTTCCTGCTTTGTCACAAGGTACTTATAATCCTCCGGCTTTGGTGCAATTTCAATCGGAACACGCTCCACAATTTCAATTCCATAGCCGGCAAGTCCTGCAATTTTAGTCGGGTTATTCGTCAAAAGACGAAGTTTTTTCACGCCCAAATCATATAAAATCTGGGCACCGATTCCATACTCTCTTAAGTCCGGAGCAAATCCCAATTTTACATTTGCCTCTACCGTATCATACCCCTGCTCCTGCAGTTCATAAGCTTTCAATTTGTTCAAAAGGCCGATTCCTCTGCCCTCCTGTCTCATATAAAGAAGAATTCCTCTGCCTTCCTTGGCAATCATGCGCATGGCACTTTCTAACTGCTCGCCGCAGTCACAGCGGCAGGAGCCAAATACATCACCGGTCAGGCATTCCGAATGAACACGGCAAAGTACCGGTTCACCATCCGACACATCTCCCATCGTAAGAGCAACATGATGCTCACCGTTTGTAATATTCTGATATCCGTGAATTCGGAAATTTCCATATTTCGTTGGAAGTTTTGCCTCGGCTTCTTTTTTTACAAGACTTTCTTTTTCCAAACGTTTCTTAATTAAATCCTCGATTGTAATTACATGAAGATTATGCTCTTTAGCAAATTCTAAAAGTTCGGTTGTACGCATCATCGTACCATCCTCACGCATAATCTCACAGCAAAGACCACACTCTTTCAGACCGGCTAACCGCATCAAATCCACCGTTGCCTCTGTGTGTCCGGCACGCTTTAACACGCCTCCTTCTCTTGCTTCAAGAGGAAACATGTGTCCCGGTCTTCGAAAATCTTCCGGTTTCACGTCATCTTCGACACACTTCATTGCCGTCAGCGAACGCTCTACCGCAGAAATACCGGTTGTTGTGTCCACATGGTCAATCGAAACGGTAAATGCCGTCGAATGATTATCTGTATTCACAGCTACCATCTGGTCAAGTCCCAGTTTTTTCGTCATCTCTTTACTCATCGGCATACAGATTAATCCTTTTGCCAGACTTGCCATCGCATTTACATTTTCTGTCGTAGCAAATTCTGCGGCACAAATTAAATCGCCTTCATTTTCACGGTCCGGGTCATCAATTACTAAAATTAATTTTCCATCTCTTAAATCCTGTAATGCCTCATCAATCGTTGCAAATCCTGCCATTATTCTCGTTCCTTTCTGTATTAAAATCCGTTTTCTGCTAAAAATTCTAACGTAATCTTACTTTCTTTTTCAGGAGTTTTTTGCGGCTGCAAAAGTTTTTCCACATACTTTCCAATAATGTCTGTTTCCAGATTTACCACATCACCGGTTTTCCGGTCAGAAAGCACCGTATTTGCCTGAGTGTGCGGAATAATTGACACCTGAAAATCCGTATCGGAAACTGTCGCCACGGTAAGACTGATTCCATCAATTGTGATGGAGCCTTTTTCTACAATGTAGCGAAGCACTTCCGGTGCCGCCTCAATTCGGTACCACACCGCCGTTTCGTCCTTTTCTATTTTGACAATAGTTCCGGTCCCATCCACATGCCCTGCCACGATATGTCCGCCAAATCGTCCATCCGCCGGCATCGCACGCTCTAAATTCACACGGCTTCCCGGCTGCAGTAAACCGAGGGAACTCCGGTTCATCGTCTCTGCCATCACATCTGCATCGTAACCATCACTTCGCAGGCTTGTCACGGTCAGACACACGCCATTCACAGCAATACTGTCACCAATCTGCGTACCCTCTAACACTTTTTCACAGCGAATCGATAAGACCGCCGACTGGCTTCCCCGTTCAATTTTCTGAATGGTTCCCATCTCTTCTACAATTCCTGTAAACACCGCTTATCCCTCCTTTTTTTGCTTCATATGCCCGCTCACACAGATGTCACTGCCAAAATTTTGTACCGTAACATCCGTAATTTCCACGGCGTCACTCATTTTTTCAATTCCTTTTCCCAAAACCGGCGATAATGCATCTTTGCCGCCAATCATCTTCGGCGCAATATAACAGTAAACTTTCTGCACCAAACCGGATGTCAAAAAGGAACCATGGATGGCGCCGCCGCCCTCTACTAAAACACTGTCAATTTCCATACTGCCTAATTCCATCATCAGCTTTTCCAAATCCACTTGTCCATCTTTTTCAGCCTTAATTAACTGAACACCCGCCTCCATGAGTGCTTTTTGCTTTTCCTCATTTTCTTCGGCATAGCAGACAATCGTTTCGATATCCTTTGCCGTTTTCACAAGCTGGCACTCAAGTGGAATCTGCAAATGCGAATCACATACAATCCGAACCGGGTCCACACCATTTTCAATGCGGCAGTTGAGCATCGGATCATCCGCAAGCACGGTTCCGATTCCCACTAAAATTCCGCGGTATTTTTTTCGCAAAAAATGTGTATGTTCTCTCGCCTTTTCTCCGGTCACCCATTTGGAATCGCCGGAAAACGAAGCAATTTTACCATCTAACGTCATCGCATACTTCATCGCCACATAAGGCATTTTTGTTGTAATATAATGAAAAAATATTTCATTTAACGAAAGGCACTCTTCTTCTAAAAGACCGGTCTCTACTTCTACGCCATGGTCTCTTAAAATCTGTACACCTTTTCCTGCCACTTTCGGATTCGGGTCCATCGAGCCAACATATACTTTTCCAATGCCACGCTCCAATATAATATCCGTACACGGAGGCGTCTTTCCCTGATGACAACACGGCTCTAACGTCACATACATTGTGGCTCC